>Ga0209629_10001186_pt1 | contig 15953 bp, 18 predicted proteins | sample TergutCu122P5_FD_187286 | JGI IMG/M metagenome (GOLD analysis project Ga0209629, IMG submission 187286) | Cubitermes ugandensis P5 segment gut microbial communities from Kakamega Forest, Kenya - Cu122 P5 (SPAdes) (version 2) | ecosystem: Host-associated > Arthropoda: Insects > Digestive system...
ACATTTCGGTGAAAAGTCGAACAGGAAAAGGAACAATATTTACAATACAATTACCGGATCAATAGTGTACACCGTCATTGCGAGGGCGTAGCCCGAAGCAATCTACAGATGATAGAGATTGCTTCGTCGTTCCTCCTCGCAATGAGGAATAAATAGAAAAATATATGGAAACAATTAAAGTCCTTTTGGTAGAAGACGAACAGACATTAGCGATGATTATCAAAGATACATTGGAAGACCAAGGATTTTCGTTCAGGATAGCAAACGATGGCCGCGCGGGATTGAAAAACTTCTTTGAAAACAAACCAGATATTTTGGTTGCTGATGTGATGATGCCCCTGATGGATGGTTTTGAAATGGTGAGGCAAATCCGGCAAACGGACAAGTCCACGCCGGTATTATTTCTTACCGCACGTTCGGCGATAAAAGATGTAGTTGAAGGATTTGAACTGGGTGCCAACGATTACCTGAAAAAGCCTTTCGGGATGCAGGAACTGATTGTCCGGTTGAAGGCTTTGCTCAATCGGGCAACTGCGACGGCGAAAAGCGAAACTTCATTCAAAATCGGGGATTATACATTCGATTCCATTACTCAAAAATTGCTGTATAAAAACAAAGTTTGGGAATTGTCTCATCGTGAATCGGAAATATTGAAACGTTTGTGTATCAACACGGATCAAGTAGTCAATATGCAAAATCTTTTACTCGAACTCTGGGGAAACGATAGTTATTTCAATGCCCGCAGTTTGCATGTCTTCATTACCAAATTGCGGCGTAAACTTTCTGCGGATCAAAGGATAAAGATTCTTAATGTCAGGGGAATAGGGTATAAGATGATTGTGGAATAGCTGATTTTTCAAAGTTTCCCTGCTTCCAATTCCAATAAAAACTTTTTCCGCCAAAGCCCTCCGCCATAACCTGTTAACGTCCCGTTAGAACCGATTACGCGATGACAAGGGATGACAATGGAAATAGGATTTCTTCCATTGGCATTGGCAACCGCCCGAACGGCTTTCGGCATCCCGATAGCGGTTGATTGCTCTTTATAAGAACGGGTTGAACCGTAGGGAATTGCTTGCAGTGCAGCCCAAACTTTCTTTTGAAACGGGGCGCCTTCTATGAATAGTTTCACGGTAAATTCTTTTCGTTTTCCTTCAAAATATTCTTGGAGTTGAGTTTCCAATTCGTTGATATATGAGTTGTTGCTTTGCGAAATAGAGGCGTTCAGTTTTTTGGCAAATGATTGAAAGCGTTTATCGGCTGTCGATTTGTCGGCAAAATCTATCCAGCAAATTCCGTCTTCGGTTGCGGCGATATTTAAGGCGCCGATTGGGGATTCTATTTTTTTGCAGTTTATTTGCATAATGAGTAGAATTTAAATTAAACCGCTTTCACGTTTAAGTTGAGTAATTTCTTTTTCAGAAATGTTGTCCTATTCACCTTTGTCGTAAATGGTGAGCAGGTAAATTTTCCCTTGTTCTTCATTTATTAAAATATGATAAGTTATTATTCGGGCTCCTCCTCTTTTACCTTTGTTTTTTGAAGAAATAGCCATACGAACTTTGTAAGTATTATCACCCGAATCGTCGCCCATTGTCGGATTCTTTCGCAATTCCTTTGCTAATTCTGCTACATCCTTTTTCAATGAAGGATATTTTTTATACAAACGCTTAAAGTTTCGGGAAAAATTAACAGAAGGAATAATCTTATAATTCATCGGGAAATTCTGCTAAAAATTCTTCTATCGTTTTTTCAGGTTTTTTCCCATCCATCATCAACTTCACGTCTTTGAAAGCGCTTTGCAATTCATAATAAAGGGGGCTATGTTTTTCTTCTTTTACTTCCGTTTTCGCCTTTTGAATTGTCCATCCCATTTTTTTCGACAGGGTTTTTAAAAGGATCGCATCACCGGAAGGTAATGTTAGATTATAATTTTGAGTAACTGTTTGCATAAAACGCTTTTTTTAATTGATAATACAAAGTTACAATAATTTTTCCGAAATAACAATAAATTCAATTATTCTTCGTAATTTCGCAACTGATTTGCAATTTTTTAAAAATTTTACAACATGAGAAAATGGCGAGTGGAAGATTCGGCTGAATTATACAACATTCACGGTTGGGGTTTGGATTATTTTTCCATTAATGAGAAAGGACATATTACGGTTACCCCGAAAAAGGGAAGTGCACAAGTCGATTTGAAAGAATTGATGGATGAATTGGTACTCAGGGATGTGGATGCTCCTGTTTTACTGCGTTTTTCGGATATTTTGGATAATCGTATCGAAAAAATTTCCAATTGTTTTAAGCTTGCAGCGGAAGAATACAATTACGAAGCGCAGAATTTTATCATTTACCCGATAAAAGTCAATCAGATGCGTCAAGTTGTAGAAGAAATCGTGAGTCATGGAAAAAAATTTAACATTGGATTAGAAGCCGGTTCCAAACCGGAATTGCATGCCATTTTAGCGATCAATACGAGTCCAGATTCTTTGATCATTTGCAATGGTTACAAAGACGAAGACTATATTCAGTTGGCGCTTTTGGCTCAAAAAATGGGCAAGCGGATTTTTATTGTTATAGAAAAACTGAACGAATTGAAACTCACTACGGAATTAGCCAAAAAGATGAAAATACGTCCCAATATCGGAATTCGTATCAAGTTAGCAAGCGCCGGTAGCGGCAAATGGGAAGAATCGGGCGGAGATGTCAGTAAATTCGGACTTTCGTCAAGCGAACTTTTAGATGCACTCGATTTTATGGAGAAAAATAAGATGAAAGATTGCCTGAAATTGATTCATTTTCATATAGGTAGCCAGGTAACCAAAATTCGCCGCATTAAAAATGCTTTGCGCGAAGCTTCACAGTTTTATGTACAGTTGCATAATTTAGGATATGCCGTAGAGTTTGTCGATATCGGCGGAGGTTTGGGCGTGGATTACGACGGCACCCGTTCGTCGGGAAGCGAAAGCAGTATGAACTACTCCATTCAGGAATATGTCAATGACTCCATTTCAACAATGGTCGATACCAGTGTTAAAAATAATATTCCGCAACCAAATATCATCACCGAATCCGGACGGTCATTGACTGCTCATCATTCCGTACTGGTATTTCAGGTATTGGAAACCACTACCTTACCCGAATGGGGCGAAGACGAAGAATTGCCAGAAAACGCACACGAATTGGTGAAAGAGTTGTACAAATTATGGGACGAAATGAACCAACCCCGTTTGATTGAAACTTGGCACGATGCCCAACAAATTCGCGAAGAATCGCTCGACTTGTTCAGTTTGGGTTTGTTGGATTTGATCACCCGCGCGCAAGTGGAAAAACTCTACTGGTCTATCGCCCGTGAAGTCCAACAGATGGCGATGAACATGAAACATGCTCCCGAAGAACTCCGAAAAATTTCTAAAATGTTGCCCGACAAATATTTCTGCAATTTTTCCTTGTTTCAATCCTTACCCGATTCATGGGCGATTGATCAAGTTTTTCCGATTGTCCCGATTTCCCAATTAGACGAAAAACCCAATCGTACTGCTACTCTACAAGATATTACTTGTGATTCGGACGGTAAAATTGACAATTTCATCAACATGATGAATTATACTTACCATTTGCCGGTACACTCTCTGAGCAAGAAAGAGCCCTATTATATCGGCGTATTTTTAGTTGGCGCCTATCAGGAAATATTGGGCGATTTACATAATTTGTTCGGAGACACGAATGCCGTACATATTTCCGTTACCAAAGACGGTTATCAAATTGAACAAGTCATTGATGGCGAAACCATTGCCGATGTATTGGAATATGTGGAATACAGTCCGAAAAAATTAGTCCGCAATGTCGAATCCTGGGTGACATCTTCGGTGAAAGATGGTAAAATTTCAGTGGAAGAAGGGCGGGAATTTCTTTCTAATTACCGGTCGGGGCTTTATGGATATACCTATTTGGAGTAAGGAAAATATATCGAACTCACAATAATTAAACTATTACAATTCATATTTAATTTTTTTGCCGTACCTTTGTACTATTAAGAATAAAATTTAGATTTCAATGGTTTCCTACAAAGTCTTTTCGGGTTCAAATTCCCGCTATTTAGCTGAAAAAATATGTAATAGCCTGCAATGTCCGCTTGGAAAAATGAACATTCAGTATTTTGCCGACGGAGAATTTTCCGTCGCTTATGAAGAATCTATCCGGGGAGCGAATGTTTTCCTGATTCAATCGACATTCCCAAATTCCGATAATTTAATGGAACTCTTGTTGATGATTGACGCAGCCAAACGCGCTTCGGCCAAAGCCATCATTGCCGTAATCCCTTATTTCGGATGGGCGCGACAAGACCGGAAAGACAATCCCCGAGTAGCCATTGCTGCAAAATTAGTTGCCGACTTATTGAGTGTCGCAGGAATTAACCGTTTAATAACCATGGATTTACATGCCGACCAGATTCAAGGATTTTTCGACGTTCCGGTCGATCACCTTTACGCATCTACTGTTTTTATTGATGAAATCAGAAACCTGAACTTGGAAAACTTGGTTATTGCCACGCCCGACGTGGGAGGAACAAAAAGAGCCAACACGTATGCCAAACTTCTGAATGTCCCGATGGTCATTTGTTACAAACTACGCAAAAAAGCCAATGAGGTCTCTGAAATGAAAATTATCGGCGACGTAAAAGGCATGGATGTTATTTTGGTAGATGATATGGTAGATACGGCCGGCACCATTACCAAAGCTGCCGAATTGATGATAGCGGGAGGAGCCAATTCCGTGCGGGCGATTGCATCTCATGCCGTCATGTCAGACCCGGCTTCCATGCGGATTGATCAATCGGCGCTTTCCGAAATTATTTTTACCGACAGTATTCCTTATTCAAAAAAAAGTGAGAAAGTGAAAATCGTATCAATTGCCGATACGTTTGCAACAGCCATTTATAGAGTATGCAACAACGAATCTATTAGTTCGTTATACTTGATATAAAACTTTACTTGAATTGAGTTTGATTCCACTTAAACACAATAGGCTTATCTTTCAGATAAGGCATCGCCTTTTCTCTGTCTTCAATGCTCAGATATTGCGGGGTGTTGTAATATTGCGACAACTCGCGGGTGTCGGGATTATACTGAAATTGCATCAATGAAATGTCCAAAGGAATCAATGCATTCCGCACTTTTTGTCCGTCGAGATTGACGCTTTCTTTAATAAACCGTTCTTTTCCTGCCGGAGTGATAAATGCGTTGGTATTCAACGGCTTCCAATTAACGGTATAAAATGAAAGATTACTGTCGCAAACCGGAGCGCAAACGGTACGAATCAAACCAACGACTTTCGAATCGTTTATCATCGGGAGAATGAAGATTTCCAAACTGCTTCTTTCCTCTTGAATCTTCAAGTAATCACCGGTCATACGGGTGAGAAAACAGGAATCGTCCATCTGATTTTCAACGGTCGCCTTCAATCTGCCTTTGTACAATTCAACCAATTCCATGCGGTTTGTTTTCGTTAGAGTCAATAACAGGGATTCCGGCATAGAGATAAATAATTGTTCTGCCGTTTGCGCCGAAAGGACAAATGGCATACAGACAACTGTAAATACTATGAAAATTTTCTTATTTTTCATTCTTCATTCTATATTTTTCATTTTCATCATTCGTTCAATAATATCCACCACTTTATATCCGTCGTTGGCATTGGTCGTAATTTCAACTCCGGTATTTTTCAATACTTCGACCACGTTTTCGATTACATAATGGTGGTTTTGCGCCGAACCTTTGTAAGCGCCGTAATCATTACCCGGATTGGTTGGGGGCAACACCGGCATTTCGTAATCTTTTACGTGGCAATATTCTACTTCGTTCATGTATTGACCGCCGATTTTAATCGTTCCGTTTTCGGCGATAATCGTCACCGAACTCTCAAAGTTTTTGTCGTAAATGGAAGTGGAAAAATTAAAAACGCCCATTCCACTGTTAATAAATTCAAAGGTAACGATTCCCGAATCATCAAAGTCGGTTAAATTTTGGTGATTGAAATCGGCAAACCGGGATTGGATGTTATGAATATCGCCAAACAACCAATACATCAAATCAATGAAATGTGAAAATTGGGTAAAAAGCGTTCCTCCGTCCAATGTTTTGTCGCCATGCCAGGAATTGTTGTTGTAATACCGTTCATCACGGTTCCAATAGCAATTGATTTGCACTAAAAATATTTTTCCTAATTTCCCCGAATCCACCAGATTTTTTATCCAAACCGAAGGCGGAGAATAGCGGTTTTGCATCACACAAAAAACTTTTTTCCCTGCTTTTTCAGCTGTAGATAAAATGAGACCGGCTTCTTTTGTGTTCAGAGCCATAGGTTTTTCGATGACTACATGATGACCGGTTCTCAAGCCTTGAACAGCCATGCCGGCGTGTAAGCCGTTAGGAGTACAGATGTTTAAGACGTCAAAAGCGATGCCGGATTTTAGTAAATCTTCCAAAGAGGGAAAATAGGGTACAGGGTGAAAGGTACAGGGTGAAAGGTTAAGAGAATCAAGAGGTAAGATATCACAGATAGCTGTTAATTCTGCTTCTTGATTCTTACCGATCATTTCAATGTGTCTTTTGCCTATGTGTCCACAGCCGACTACGGCGAATTTTATTATGGCCATATTTTTTTAAGCTATACACGTCATTGCGAGGACGTAGTCCGAAGCAATCCATTGTTTTTATTCTGGATTGCTTCACCGCTTCGCGGTTCGCAATGACGTCTGCGTAATTTATCTGTTTCCATACATCTGTTCATAATACTTCTGGTAATCGCCGGAAGTCACCTCTTCGACCCAATCCTGATTTTCAAGGTACCATCGAATTGTTTTGACAATTCCATCGGCAAATTTTGTTTCGGGATACCAACCCAATTCAGTAGTAATCTTTGTCGGATCAATGGCGTAACGTTGATCGTGTCCCAAACGGTCTTTGACGAAGGTTATCAGATTGTTGCAAATCCAAGATAAGTCTGGGGATTGCGGGTCAGGCCCGCAATGACAAGAGGATTTTAAGGCTTTGAGATATCCGGGATTTTCTTCCATTAATTTCCGGATCGTCGCAATAGTCAATTTGACAATGTCGATATTCTTCATCTCATTGTGACCTCCGATGTTATAGACCTCTCCGGTTCGTCCCTGAAGCAATACCGAATCAATGGCTTTGCAATGATCTTCGACGTATAGCCAGTCGCGCACGTTGGAGCCGTCGCCATACACCGGAAGTTTTTTGCCTTCCAGAATGTTTTTAATGATCAACGGAATCAGTTTTTCGGGGAAATGATACGGGCCGTAATTATTGGAACAGCGGGTGATATTGATGGGTAATTTATATGTCTCGGAATAAGCGATGACGATTAAATCGGCGCCGGTCTTGGAAGCCGAATACGGGCTGCGTGGGTCTAAAGGCGTTTTCTCGGTGAAATAACCGGTCTCACCCAAGCTGCCATACACTTCGTCGGTAGAAACTTGCAGGTATTTCACCCCTTTCCTGTAAACAGGGTAGCCTTTTTCATCTTTCCAGACCGTCCAAAACTTTTTGGCTGTTTCGAGCAGATTTTGTGTACCCAGAATATTGGTTTGCAGAAATAACTGCGGATTCTCGATGCTTCTGTCCACATGGCTTTCGGCTGCAAAATTAACCACCAAATCAACCGGATGTTTTTCAAAAATACTTTCGACAATTTGCGAATCGACAATACTTCCTTTTACAAATTCCACCCTCGGATCTTTCAAATCCTCTTTGATTGTTCCCAGATTACCCGCGTAAGTCAAATCATCCAATATCACCAATTGAATATCTTTATGTTTTTTCAGAATATACTTCACATAATTGGCTCCGATAAATCCGGCGCCCCCGGTTACTAAGTAATGTTTCATATCAATGATTTTTTAAGCAATTAAAGAAAGAATATATTTCCCGTAATCTGTTTTTTCCAGTTCTCTTCCCAATTTTTGCAATTGGAAATTGTCAATCCAACCTTTTCTCCAAGCGATTTCTTCGATGCAGGAAACATAAAAGCCTTGCCGTTTTTGAATGGTTGCCACGAAATTGGAAGCGTCTAACAGACTGTCGCTATTGCCGGTATCCAACCAGGCAAAACCCCGTCCGAAAATCTCCACTTTCAATTTTCCTTCTTGCAAATAAGTCCGGTTCAAATCGGTGATTTCATATTCTCCCCGTGTGGAAGGTTTCAATACTTTAGCTTTTTGCACTACCGAATTGTCATAAAAATACAATCCCGGAACCGCGTAATTGGATTTGGGTTTTTCAGGTTTTTCTTCAATGGAAAGGACGTTTCCCGATTCATCAAATTCAACCACTCCGTAAGCTCTGGGGTCTTTCACGGAATATCCGAAGATGCAAGCGCTGTCGTTTACCGCTTTAGCTCTTTCAAGAATATTGCTGAAACCTTGCCCGTAGAAAATGTTGTCGCCCAGAATCAGACAAGCCGGTTGGTCGCCGATAAATTTTTCGCCCAAGACAAAGGCTTGAGCCAATCCGTTGGGTTTTTCCTGAATAATGTAATCAAATTGCATACCCAGATTTTCTCCCGTTCCCAATAGTTCTTTGAACATAGGCAAATCACGCGGCGTGGAAATAATCAATACTTCCCGTATTCCGGCCAGCATGAGGGACGACAAAGGATAGTAAATCATGGGTTTGTCATATACCGGCATGATTTGTTTGGAGATGGATTTTGACAAGGGATACAGGCGGGTGGCGCTTCCGCCGGCTAAGATAATTCCTTTCATATTTGCATAATTTATTTTTTCAGATTTCTTTTAGTGATTTCCCAACTTTATCTTTTTCTGATAATTTTAACAGCGATTGGTCAATCGGCCATTGAACAGCGATATCCGGGTCGAAACAATTCAACGTTCTTTCGGTGGAAGGAGAATAGTGATTATCAACTTTATAAGAGAAAACAGCCGTTTCGCTCAGAACGAGAAAGCCATGTGCAAAACCCCTTGGAATGAAGAATTGCTTTTTGTTTTCCTCTGATAATTCGACGGCGCAATATTTTCCGAAGGTAGGAGAATTTTTGCGAATGTCCACCGCAATATCCCATACGCTTCCTTCGATAACTCTCACCAATTTTGCCTGCGCCGTATCGCCTTCCTGATAATGGAACCCGCGAAAAACTCCAAATGAAGATTTAGACTCGTTGTCCTGAATAAAATCGACTTTAGCAATTTGCCGCTCGAATGATTCTTTTTTATAAGTCTCCATAAAATATCCGCGGGCATCCGTAAAAACTTTAGGTTTTATAATCCATAAACCCGCTATCTCTGTTTTGATGTATTCCATACAATTACTGTTTGCAGATAATTTGCAAAGTTACGAAAAATTTCGTTTTAATGTTTTCAAAATGTTATTATATTTGTAGTCGATTTAATTAATCTGTCGTACATGGAAATCTCACGCAATATTGATTCACGAACGCTTCACCGTTTGAATACAGGTGATGCCGGTGCTTTTGAGGATATTTTCCGGAAGTACAACGGAAAGATTTATCATTTTGTGCTGTCAACCCTATATGATAAAAGTCTGGCGGAAGATATCACCCAAAATGTTTTCATTTCGGTATGGGAACACAGGCAGGATATTGCTCCCGAAAAGAATTTCCAAGCTTACCTTTTTACCATTGCCAAGAATATGGTTTACCGTGAAACGGAAAAAATGATATTGGCTTTTCGTTACCAAGACCACGTAAATAAATTACTTCCCGATGAAAATGATTTTTCTACCGAAGAAGCCATTCATGCCAACTCGCTGGAAGAAATGATACTCCGGTTGATTGATAAACTTCCAGAAGCGCGAAGAAGAATATTTCTTTTACATTTTACTGAAGATTTGAGCAACAAAGAAATAGCCAAACGGCTTTCCCTTTCGGAAAAGAATATTGAAACGCAGGTCAGGCGTTCCTTAGATTATCTTCGAAAACATCTGAAAAAATATATTGCTTTAATGGCACTTTTCTATCAAAATTTTTACTAATTTTGCACAATTATCTTAATCTTGATTTGAGAAAAAAATGAAGGATCGATAGTAGAACGATAGTAGAGGTATAGTAGAGGTGCGGACTTTGTTCGGACTTAGTACGGTTCAAATTCATATTTATTAACATATAAGAAATTTTAATTATGACGAAAATTAAAGACAACATGATTAACGCCGGATTGAGTGGTATGTTGGGAAAACAAATTGTTTTTCATCAATGGCAGGGATTAACTTATATTTCCCAAGCTCCGACAGCAAAACATAGTCCACGTAAAAAAGAAATGTACAAGAAAAACAATCCTCGCCTTATAAGAGCAGCTGCGTATGGCAAGAAAGTAATGAATGATCCGGAGTTGAAGCAGGCATACAAAAATATATGCACTCCACGTCAAAACGCATATAATAGGGCGGTTAAGGATTATTTAACCAAACCTAAAATTGGTGAAATCGACTTGTCGAACTATACAGGCGAAGCGGATAGTTTTATCAGGGTATATGCCGTTGATGATTTCAAGGTAAAACAGGTTCAGGTCAGGATTGAGGATAAGGACGGAAACGGGATAGAAAGCGGATTTGCCGTGCAGGAAGATAATACCGAGCAGTGGCGTTTTGTAGTTCCTGTTCCGCATCCTTTTCCGAAAGGCGGGAAAGTGATTGCGTGGGCATACGACTTGCCGGGGAATGAAACGGTAAAAGAAGTTTTTTGTAAATCTGACGGGTACTTGATTTGCCATAGTGTATAAAATAAATAAAATGAAAATCATGAAGAAAGCGTAATCCTTCTCTGCCCAAACACCGGATTACGCCCCGTATAGGGGGAGTACCGTCATTGCGAGCCGCTTGCGGCAAAGCAATCTATTAGAGAAATTATTTTATGTCGATGTTAAATAACCCCTGCATGGATACAGTAATCTGAACCGTTGCTGAAAATTGCAAAAAATGTGTCAAATGTTTTATTTATTAATTTTTTTATTTATTTTTGTACAATGGAAACAATTAGTTTAAAAGGGATTTCAAGTCCCATGAGTGAAAGGGAGATGATGTTGGCGAAAGGTGGTAGTCCGCTCTCTATTACAAAGCCTGATATTGATCAGCAAGCCATTGATCAGGCTGGTTTCTGGGAGGGAGTCCAACCTTGTCCTCCTCCTTATAGGCCTTGTAATGGACCAAATGGTACGTTGGTTAATGGAGGAATTTGCTGTTTGGTTCCGTGCTTTGGTTGGCTTCATGATTTTGGTTACGCAGTTTTGCAAGGTATGTCATCCTGCTCAGCTGTATAAATCATTATGAATAGGCTAATGTAATATTAAAATAGATATAATAACTTATAAAAATCAAAAAATATGAACCATTCTTTCAAATATTCACTTGTTTTCAGTTATGCAATTCTTGCATTAGCCTGTTCTCAATCAAAAGCGCCGACCGGGAAAGCAATGCTTACCGGCACATTTTCAGGTTCTTTCCCATCAGGACAAATTTTTAACGTTAAAGTTTGGGTTCCTAATTTAGTTATGGGAGAATTAAAGCAATCTGATGAATATGAAACCCAATTGGAACCGGACGGAAGTTTTTCGCTTTCCATACCACTCTTTGGTTCCGTATATACAATGCTTTCGATTAATGAAGAAGACTATGGTGTTTTCTTCTTATCTCCGGATAAGGAAACCAAGATAGAATTATCGTTGAATGAGACTAATAAGATACGAGTCAAACTTATTGAAGGAAAAGAATTAACGTTAGATGATTATCATAAGTCAAGTATCCTGCTACAAAAATTTGTTTTTAAAGTAAATTTTGATCCCGAAAACTTGGTAAGTGGGCTTAAATATGATATGTCTCCTGAAGAATACCGAGATTATATTTTGAATTGGACGGATAAACAAATATCAACTATCCTTGATAAAGCTGACAGTTTATCTGAAAACTTAAAACAGGGGATAGCTAATACAATGAAATGGTATACCGGTAGTGGACTATTATTCAATTACGAAAATCAGATTCGTTATATGTATGAGCATCAGCAATCCGAGGGCAAAACAAATGATACAATTTTTACGCCAATAAAACCGGATAAATCATATTATACTTTCCTTCGTTATTTTGATTTAAATAATCCTCCTTTTGGGAATGCGGTTTATTATTTAGGAATTTATCATCATATACTTAACGATAGTATCTTGAATATTCCAAGCATTAATGATCAACCATTAACAGACTGGTTAAAGGAAGTAAAAGCAATTATGAGTCCTTTGGTTGGTTTCGATAACGGTTTGTTCTATGATTTATTGGTGCTCCATGCATATAGGAAGCAAATAAACGACGAATTTAAACCATTGTCCGACCAACAAATAAATGATATCAAAGCCTATTTCAAAAATCCGACATTCAGTCAATTTTTGTTTAAGGAAAATGATGCAGCAATAAAACAGTCACTGTTATCGTCTATCATCAAAGCAACACCGGTTGTTCCTAAGGAAAACATAATGGACGCCATTATTTCTCAATACAAAGGGAAAGTGGTGGTCGTTGATTTTTGGGCGACATGGTGCGGACCTTGTATGCAGGCAATGAAAGAAATAGAACCGTTAAAAGAAGAACTGCGAGGTAAAAATATTGTTTTTGTTTATATTACAGAAACATCTTCACCCGCTGAACTTTGGAAAAAGAAAATACTCGGAATCGAAGGCGAACACTACTATTTATCAAAAGAAGAAGGTGAATATATTTACAACCACTTTGGAATTAAAGCAATTCCAACTTATCAAATATATGATTCAAAGGGAATATTAAAACATCAGATCGAAGGATTTCCGGGAATGGAAGAACTGAGAAAAAATATAGAAGAATTATTGCAATAAACAACAAATTGTGATTATTTATTATTTATTGATCTGCTTGCTATTGATATGGATGAGTATTATCTTGTCCCTTGTGGACAACCCTGAAATCAACTGTAATATTTTATTTATTTCATTTATTACGGGATTAAGCTCTAATAAATCACAATCCCGTAATATATATTATATTTTCTGATTATTATGAAGATTTATTATTGGATTTTATTTAGTTTATGGATGTTGTCATTATTTAGTTGTACCTTTTCTGATACAGCATTATCTAAAAATCAGGTGCAAACAGGAACAGCTACTATTTCCGGTAGAGTTGTTAATGCATCTTTAAAAGAAAAGGATAGGCCAATAATATTCATTCTACAATTTTATAATCCTATAACAACAAAAAATGCGGAGTATAAAACTTCTCTATTGGAAGATGGAAGTTTTACATTCGAAGTTCCGGTAGAATGTAAATGTATTGGCTTTCTTTATTCGGACATCTACTATGGAGGACTATGTCTTGTCCCCAATGAAGAAACCAAACTAACGATAACTTTTGATGAAAAAAGACAACCGAATATTGATATGAATAGCAATATGGGATTGACAGTTGAAGATTTGAAGAATCTAAATGAAGTGAGTGGAGAAGTTCTAACAGCTACCCAAAACGACGTTAATTTGTCTTTAAAACAGAATATTCAACCAAGTGAATATAGTGAATTCATTATAAACAAATGGGAAAATGATTATTTGCCGATAGTGGATAAGAGTACAAAGTTATCCAATGGCGCCAAACAGATTTTAAAAAATTCTTTGAGGTTATTTTATCTTGACAACAATTTGCTTAATTATGAAAATAAGATAGATTCATCATACGCATTGGATAAATCTTATTATTCATTTCTTAAAAAATTTCATTTGAATAACGCCCAATATTTGTATTCGGATTATTTTTATTATAATGTATTACAATCAATTCTCTCTAATAAAACATTCAATATTCCTCGTATTGGTGATATGCCAATTGAAAATTGGTTGAAAATCGTAACAACTTCAATTGCTGATTTAATAGGAACGGATAGTGGTTTCTTTTATGATATGATAGTTAATTATGCCTATGTAGAACAATTTAACGACGAAACCAAACCTTTGTCAAACAAGCAAATACAGAATATTAAGAATTATTTCACAAATAAATCATTCGTGGATATTTTATTGACGGAAAATGAGAAGATAACCAAAGTTGCTGATATTACTTCTCATTTAACGGTCAACGAAACGCCTTCTATTTCAAAAGAAGAACTGACTGCAGTTCAAAACAATAAACAGCCACAAGGTAAATTGATAGATACAATTGTCTCAAAATATAAAGGAAACGTTGTGATTATAGATTTTGGGGCTACATGGTGTGCTCCTTGTCTTCAGGGAATGCGTGAATCCAGACCACTCAAACAAGAAATGCTGGATAAAAACGTAGTTTTTGTGTATATAACAGAAGATTCCTCACCTAAAGAATTGTGGAAAAAGAAAATCCAAGGCATTGGTGGTGAGCATTATTATCTAACCGGTAAAGAATGGGAAAGCATATCTTATTCTGACAAATACGGCTTTGAAGGAATCCCAACTTATTTGATTTTCGATTCAAATGGCAAATTGGAACATAAAATTACAACCTATCCAGGAAATGAAAAAATGCGGGCAATGATAGAGAAGCTATTACTGTAAGCAATTAATTTTATAAATCATTAATTCAGAAAAATTTATGAAAACAATCCGATTATTTTTATACCTGTTTGTTTTAAGCAGCTTCAATTCCCTGTATGCACAGGAAGAATTAGGCACTGGGATGCTTTTCCCTCAATTTGAAAAGGGCGTCGTAGTTTTTAAGAGTGGTGTGCAATCCTCAGCCACATTCAATTATGATATGATACTGGGGCAAATGTTGTTTTTAGATGCTGATAGCATGGCTAACTCTTAGGGCGCCGCATTTGAACTGCTTAGGGAATAGCAAGGAGAAAACGTTACGGAAACGATTGTTGATGCTATTTGATAGATTCATTATTTTTATTTAACTTTGCTTTTCAAAAATAAATAATTCTATGCGATAAAAAAACGAAATAATAATATACTTAAATAAAAGGCGTTAGCTTTAGTTCTTGCTGTTGAAAGTCTGCAATTTTTCATAAGCAAACAAGAATAGAAAAGTTCAACGCCCGCGTGGATACGTGGGCTTTTCTTATTTGTTTGCTTGGTTTGCAGAGCCTCAACAGCGAATAACTAAGTCCACGTTTTTTATTTCTACGATTTAAGTTTTTATGGAAAATATACATATCGGCTCTATTATCAAGCAAAAACTTAAGGAAAGTTCTTTGACAATCAAAGAATTTGCTGATAGTATAAATTGCGAGCGAACTACTGTTTATCACATTTTCAAACAAAAAAGCATTGATATTGAAAAACTGATAAAAATTTCCAAAGTTCTAAATTATGACTTTATTTCCGAAATTTATCAAAAGCACAATGATAAAATAACTTATCCTTCTCAAACAATTTTTATTGCTGTAGAAGTAGATTTGGAACATATTAAACAAATGAACTTACCGGATGATTTTATTCGGCTAATAAATGAACAAAAATAGACTGTCTAATCTTTCCACGCATGTGTTGATATTATCCACGCTAAAAAATAAAAAACCATTACCAAAAGGAATATCTTTGACACGTCAAAAATACAAAATCGGAAAAATAATGAATAGAATGATGTGGTTTTATCATATCTGATAAAATACAAAAAAATAATTGTAAACTGATAATATGAGAATCAAAGGATCCAATGTTTTTGTCACACTCCTCGAGTTGTTAAAAGTAAAACACACTCAGGAATTTTCCAACCGGTACTTCAACGAGCACCCGCACAAATACAATCTGTTCGGGATTTCCAAGATGTTGTCGGATTACGGAGTGGAGAATGCCGGTACTCGGATTGTTGACAAAGAAAATGACTTACCTAACATTGAGTTACCTTTTATAGCTTTTTGGGGCGGAGACTTTATCGTTGTTTACAAACTTGATTCGAATA
>Ga0209629_10001187_pt1 | contig 15948 bp, 9 predicted proteins | sample TergutCu122P5_FD_187286 | JGI IMG/M metagenome (GOLD analysis project Ga0209629, IMG submission 187286) | Cubitermes ugandensis P5 segment gut microbial communities from Kakamega Forest, Kenya - Cu122 P5 (SPAdes) (version 2) | ecosystem: Host-associated > Arthropoda: Insects > Digestive system >...
GTACCATCAGCGAAATTAATGCAGTCTATCAACGCCGATTCTAGTTCTTAAAGATTATTACAATATAATCCTCTGGTCTACTGTACTGTACTGACTACTGTATTCAACAGACTATTCCCAATACAAGGAAGCTCCAGGCAGTATATCAAGAATTATTTTCAAAAATTTGTGACAGTTCATTCATTCTATTGCTAATAATGTTGCTGTCCAATATTTGCATTAATATCACGCAGGATCAGTCACAAGCGCGGTCACAGCAGCTGAAGCTTCGGCTGATTCCCTGCTGTCAAACCTAACCAGCTACTTTAAATGTGTTCATATCCAATGAGGACTTTGTATGCAATTATACATGGTTTTTAAGGAAAACTGCTTGTCAATTTTAAGATGGATTCAGCAGACAAGGTTGCACTAAACAAATATGAATAGAACAGACACGAAAATCAACAGAATAATTACACCTCTGCAAGGTCTGTAGGTGTGAACCTACACTTCATCCAATTGTTTTTCCAGTTTCTTTTCACTCTCAAATGAGAAAAACAAAACTAACTAAACAATGTGAGACCACTAATTTTGCATCCAGACCAGCGAAGATACTAGTAATGTTGCCATTTGTTGGTGAGTACAGCATGATCCTCACTACCTTGGTCCCATATCTGACAACACTGCATTTTACCTCAAGCTTCAAAGTTGATCATGTTTCAGGCAATTCTAGAATTCATGTTACTTGACTGTTTTCTACAAACTGTGCAACATTTTAGTTTGATATTATACATATTAAATCCATATTCTGTAACACTTTTTCAAAAGGAATAGCAATAATTTTTAAATGGAAAACTTTGAAACCATCTGTCTTCAAGCGCTCAAAAGAAAACAGAAACACTGCACCATCATCTGAAGAAAAGAACTCTAAATTAACAAATACATGTTTTTGACAAAAATACTGAAAGTTCACAAACACGAAAATCACATGCCATTATCATTTAAAAAGTAGAGCCTTAATTACATAAAGGCACAAAACATGCTGTGGGCCACTTCATTCATTGTATCTCTGATGTTAACAAACTTTACCTTTACCACATTGTGTGCAGTTATCCACATTCTGCCCTGCCTCACGACCACCACGATGCACACCGCCCTTCAAGAAAATCACGGTTTTTTTGATAGCGGTGTGGAAAAGTGATTAACATCACAGAATGGCAACATTTAGTGGTTTCTCATTATTTCTGTGTTGGAATAAGTCACAAATGGGCAGTCATGACAATTACATGTGCACTGAGTGAAAGTCCTGTCTTACTGCTGGTCATGTAAAGAAGGAAATGTTCCCATTCAAGTGGCTGAATCTAGACATCATTTGATGCCAGTGTTGTCTCAAGGATGACTCTTGGATTCTAGAGACACTTTTGAGTAGAGAGGAAGCCTGGGACAGCAAGCATCCAAGCTTGTGTGAGTATTTTTTGTAATTGGTATACTGTCTGCTGCTGCATAACAGTATGAATGCTGGGACTATAGGGAACATTTACCATGGAATCCTATATTTTCAGCAAATATGACACATGAAAATGTCCAAGTGGCTATAATGATCATCTCAAATAACCAATCCTGGCAACCAGTAATTAGCAAAATTGCATAAAAATGTATATAAATCTTCTTTTATGATGTACCCATTCACTGCCAAATAAAAAAAATGCACTGTATACATATAACCATCATGCAGACCTTACCAAATTCCTTTCTGTCATACTGCCGCTGCATAAAATTACTAGCAGAATCCACTTTCTGACGCATTAGTGCAAACGCATGTCAACTACACTTCCTTCACCATGGGTAGCTGTGGAGTTAATCTTTAATGGATGAACAGCACAATGCTGTCTCATTAAATGTATGCCTTTTGATCCAAATGGGAAAACACTTCCCCACAATGGAAAATTAAACCAAATAGTGCTCTGGCTGCACTAGAACACCAGGCATTTAAAAGACCTAGGCTAAGGATTAATTGTAAATCACTGTCTGCACTGCAGACATGATGAAACTTGCAAGTTTTTGGGCTTCTGAAACAGTGTACTTCTGCTTTACTGCGTTCCATCACTGGATAGTCATTCAAGGGTTAATGGGCTAATGAACTACCAACTCTTGAAGACAAGGTCATTACACAGTCTCAAAACACTGGACAACAAACACCATGTGATGAAGTGCAAGATCCCAGTAGAATGGAGTTCTCAAAATGCAGCATTCCATAAACGTGCATGTCATCCACGGTTTTCTTCAAACATTCTGTATAAGACAGTTTCTTAGCTCAATCTCATTACATTTATCACTAACTCAGATTTTCACATATTCTTAAAATGTCACAGAAAAACAAATAAATGACACAACCAATCTCTGCTAGCCATTTAATTCCTATAGGAATGTAGTATACATTTCTCTTTGCGCATCTTAAATGCAAATAAACTTATTTCAATTCAAACTCAAGTTCACCCGCTGCGGTCATCCTATTCTTCTTGTACATTTTTTTATGTTTGAATTTAGATGCGTGGGTTGTGTTTTCTTTCCACCAATCAATGCCTTAATAGTCTATGAAAGAATGCTGTACTGTCATGATGGTATAGCTCAGAAAGTATGTTTACAGTACACATAAATTAAAGGTAAGAATTTAATAAAGGAAACTGACAAAATATAATAAAATTTGTCACTGGTATGCTATTTTTCAGCACAGTCCTCTTTTAAGTTTGGGCATCTGTCATAGCATATGATAAGTCTGTTCATCTCAGATGCATAGAATGTGTTCACGTAGCATCAGCCATGTAATGGTAGCACATCTGATGCCTTAAATGCAAATGAAAAAGTCCTGACAAATTCTCCTTCAGGGCAGGGAACAGATGAAAGTCTGTTGGTACCAAATCTTGAACGTGTGGTGGATGGTCCATTTCCCAATTAAACTTTTGCAGCAACTTTCAAGTCTGCCGTGCCATGTGCGGTCATGCATCATCATGGAGGAGAATCACTCCACCGTTATGAAGACTGGAACACTTGCTGTGACCACAAAAGCTTATAACCCCCTGGACTTGTAGGCAAGGCCAATTTGCTAAGTGGGTCCCCATGTTGAACCGCCACAGCTGTGCTCCTTCTATGCATATGTCTCTGATCACATGAACATGAATACTAGAGCCCTCTGCCATGTATATCAATGGGATCTTAAATTTCAACAATATTGGCATCTCAAACAATAGGACTTTTTTTGGTCCATCCTAATAGAACTGGAGTGAAACCCCTTCACACATCCTGCCTTACATGTTGCCTCATATATTATTTTCTTGTTCAGTTCTCTCACATTTTCATTGTAAATGTGAGAGGAAATATAATTTGACTGCTTGCATTTAGTGTGTGTGAAACAAGCAATTGCAGGATTCTTCTTTGCTTCATTCTTGGTTAAAAATCATTTGCACTAGGCATACATATATTTCCTACTGCATAACAATTTAGTGTAGGTACTGCACCTGTCAAACATTTGTGTGTAAAACCATGTTTCAACAGATTACCCTCCCACATGCCTTTAATTGCCACACAAAGTGGCTGTATTACAATCAAAATCTTTCACTTCAATTTTCCTATCTCAACATAAAAATTTAGCTAATAGTTTATTGGGAAATGAGCATTAAATTCAGAATATAATCACATCTGTCACAGTACAACTGGGTGTAAATATATAAGCTACATAATACTGCATTTACCCTACACTGTTGGGGAATATGCAGGCTCTCAAATGTACCATGCATTAGACACAAGAAGACTTGTGTCCTCACAAGACCCCCGAGTCCACAACATAGGCAACAAGGATTTGGAATGTGTTTACCCCACCCTGTAGCATTATCTAACAAAGTTACATTACGTGACATTTCAGGAACTGCTCCACTCCCATCTTCAAGTGGCTGATCATCATTATATATACAAACAAATGTATTATCTGTTTATTCCTAATATTAACAGCAATGGTCAAGATCAAACATGAACATTTTGAACATCATACCGTGGTTAAGAGGAATAACATATATGTCAGTACAACAACCAACCAAATGCCTGGAGGGGGAAGCACAAACAACTCTTGAAATGTAATGTACAGAAACATATGTCAGACAGTGGGAAATGTCCAACATCATATTATGACAGTACAAACCACGTGAAAGTCTGTACGTAGAGCTAGCAGATCAATTATTAGTGCCAAATGACAAGAGATGAAAAATCTGGAAATGACAAGGTAAGCCTGCCATTAGCATGGAAGACATGAAATGTCACAAAAATCTGTCAAAACAGACAGGACCAAGGCAAAGATCAAAATAAAGTTTCAAATGCAACTCTGCAAAACCAAATTATACACTTATAAACCCTACCACACACAAGGAAGCAAGCAAACTCCAGGCGTCAAGGTCATTAGTTGTGTAGCTTCACTGACATTCTGTGTTGTAGTATTCTACGACCCAGAACAGTACACTTCCAAATGATGCTCTCGGACAAACCAAACACAATTGCATGAGTAAGTATGAGTGCATAGCTGCCTTGTATGCGATATACAATATGTCTATGACAATTGCAACAATTCACATTAATGGTTCAGAACATTACTCCATGGATCCATTCCTAAATTAATACAAAAAACTTCCTCCTCAATAATACACTCTCAAAGGACTAGTGCCAATCATGCCCTATTTTTGTTTAAAATAGCCAAGCAGTTATATATCAGCACAAGGCTTTATAAAAAATTTTCCTCAAAAAATAAAATTATGTTAACATAATTACACATCTGATGGCCAAAAAGAATTAAAAGAGATAATCAGCACCAAGAGTGCTACCATGAATTTTCCACTAAATAGTTTTAATACAATTAAAATGGGCTCCCAATTACCCTCCATTCAAGCACACATCGTAGACAAATGTTCATGATCACAATTTAGGAACCACTGTCCTATACATTACAAATCAGTATTACGTTATACCTATGCAGACACAGCAAAATCATCTCAATCTGCCACTGCCTTTGAAGGATGCTACACATTTATTCTCTGGAAAAGCTTCAAATGTACTAAATAAATTGCATTCTTATAAGATGTGATTATAAGTTATCTGCATCATACTTCACAAATCGCAACACTGGGGCCGCAAAACAATATACAAGCCTACTGCACTTCCAAACAGACCTATCATGGCATATTACGTTTTACAAAAGTACATATTACATGTTTCAAGTATGGTTAAAACCATCTTCCCACTGGAATTTATGGTAATACGATAGTATCAAATATGTACTACAATTCCGGGTAAATTATTTGAAAAACAAAGTCATTCTAACCTTACAATTGTACATGCATAGGAAAACATAACCTTTTCCACACTGGCATTATAAAAGTACTTCGTGAACGCATTAAACACACTGCCAAATGCTCTTAATTTCTAGGGAGACGAAACACTTTAACATTTTATGTTTGTTAAAACAACATAACAGATCAAATGCATCCCCCCCCCAAAAAAAACCTCCATAACATATGGTTAACCATTACGTGTTTGCTGCAAGAAATAAAGCTTACGCACATATACAACCAACAAATACCATGTATAAATACGTTAATACTTTCATTAGCTATTCGAAGTGTGGAGCCATTACTGCCACCGACCGTCATCACTTCTATTCAAACGACGATTACGCCATCTTCGCTAACTACTTGCCTGGGTACTTACCGGTGGCACGTTGCTTGCTGTTCGTGCTTGCTTTGGTCCTCCTCTCTACTTGTGAGTACTTCAACAACATGTCTGAGTGTTATACCAGCTTTCACGTAAGTCACAAATAATACAGTAAAAAGATCTGAAAAGACACTATTGGTTGAAAGAGCCACTACCAAACCTTCTCACATCGAAACATCGTCCATTACCTTCCTTTGACCACAGCTGACTATAGTGCCTTTGATTGGTCGAAGTCCCACTGACGTCAATCATAACCCACTGCAGTTCTGCCGGAGAACTGTCCATAAATTGTACGACGTTTTCACGTCCAGGGAATTCTTCGCGTGTACGAAATGCAGAGATTGAGAACCGTTCTCCACCTTGTCACTACCGACCAGTTCTAAATTTTCGTCAATCACACGTTGTAGTTACATATTGAATTATACTTTATTGATATATGTAAGACCTATCAATAAAGGTGAGGTTTCGTCAATCAGATGCAAACCAACGGAGGCGGGGCACTTTTCCTGCCTACTCACAATGGCCAGTCGGTGGTCATGTTATCCCCCTTAGCTCACACATACGAATGGAAAATGGGTGTTGAACAAACTTTTCTTCTAAACGTTCTCTGCTGATAAATGCCAGTTTTCACTTAAGGAAAATGGTTCCTGTATGACCATTAAAACGGCCCCATCAGAATTAAAGTTCAGATGGCTTTATAAATTTTGTAACACACCTCAACACCAAATTTCATGAAAATGTATTCAGTGGTCCTCAAATTATTTCATGTATTATGCCGACACCAGGAATTTTACCAGATGCTCTGAAGGTTGTGAACCTGTCTAAAAGTGAGAAAATTCTCCAAAACATTTCCCGTGATTGTAAATACTATCACTCCCTTCTGTGAAAATATTTTACTCCACAGCATACTATCCCATAATATCTGGTTGCCAATCTCATGACTAACCTGTACCAGGGACATGGCATGAGTATGACATTGATTTATTAATTAAGGCTCTTCACAGATGCACTGATGCTTCATGATTGTAGCTATACAGCAATCAAATCACAACAAAGGAATCACAGGGGCCACTCATTATCACATTGTGCCATGAAATAAAATAAACAATTTATGTATGAACCTACATTTATTTTTGTTAATTAAAACTACACATACTTGCTAACTTCTATACTAAGCACAATCTATAGAAACAGAACTGGAACAAAATGTCAAAACAGGCAAAATTACAAACAGTATGCAAAAATATACCTTTGAAGAAATTACACACAAACAGGCTTGCAAAAATGGTCTCCATCTCATTCCAGAGATAAGAATTCCCAAGGCAACTAGGAAATGCAAAATATGACAAGTGAAGTTTAGTGAGAACACTGGGACTACATAAGGACAGAATGATTAGAAATATATGAACACAATCATCTAACTACAAAATCCAAATTTTGCACTTAGGTCGGTTCTGCAGCTCACAACTGCTGGAGAGGCAGATGCCTTCCCACAATAATGGCACTTAAAACAGCTGTCTTTGTGCACCTATAAAATCTTTGGCTGGTGTTATCAGAAAATTAGTGTAACCAATCCACTAAACAATACAGGCTGAATTAAAGTACAAATGTACAGTTTTAAAATATGTTGGCATAACATATTGCCACAACAAAAACATGACAGCATACTACAAAGTGAAATGAATAATTAACAGCTGTTTAGCATAAAACCATCACAGAAGCCAGCTTATGCTTATATATGCACCTTGTTACAACTTACTTTCAATTTAGTATTTTAAACACACTCTGCTGCAAGCATACATCCTTATGAACAACAAAAGTAAGTACTGCATTCATGTAACAACACACATCAGGAATACTAGCAGCTCCCTGCAGGTTATCATACAAATACTAAACCAAAAGCCAAATAAACATTTACCTACATTTAGCTCTGTAATGGCCCCGTTTGATACACAAAATGCTATAGGATGAGAAAAGGGCAGTGATACTCAAATTGGCAAGGTGTTGTCAACAAATTTCCCTGGTTGGTTTTATATTTTTATTTTCATAAATTGCGGTTCAATAAATCATTAAAGCGTTGTTCCCTGCTTCAAAGGGAAGAAGGAATTGGGCAGCAGCAACTCTTTCACTGTATGCCCAACTAGCCAGAAGAAGCTGTCTGCTGCTCATGGTTCTGAGTACATTGGCGTTCCTTATTCTGACGGACCATTTCCGCTCGGCGTTCCTGTAATGAAACACATCAGTAAAGCACAACTCATGAATGTGCGGGAAACGGTGAAAGAGATAAAAACAATGCAAGGGAAGACATGTTATAATTTTAATGAAGCCACAGCCGACCAGAATGAAAATTACATTTCTATGAATGATACTACAATAAATGACTGATGAAGCGGTACATCTGCTGCAATGTGACCTCAACATGCACAAAGTCAGGGAACACAAAAGCAGTATGCACGCATGCAACCATACTGTTCATCACAATGGATATGTACATACTGTTTGATGATCCATCACCTCTTTTCCATCTCCTTTACATGGTTCTTACTTCCAATTTCCAGTTCTTTGAGGTAAAAAAAAAAAAGGTAAAAGTATTCCTGTATGTGTCATGAAAGGAGTGACAGTCTAACTCCACTCATTCGCAACCTTGGCACTAGATCAATGTGAATGGTCCATCCCACACCCCAGGCACTCTAATGAGAGTGGCTCCAGAACCAACTATGGGGCCTACCTTATTCAGTCCCCAAGACCAAAGCATGTGAAATGTGGACATGGTAACTCGCAGATGCATTATCTGAGTTGACCGTTTAGTTAGTTTTAAAAAGTCAGCCTCTTTCAAAATAAACAATACAACAACAAATTTTGTCCTGCAAGTAAAGTGACAGGTCTGCATGGTTGAGATGATTTATAGCCTGGTAAACAATGAATGTGCCTTCAGTTGCACAAACTAATTATGGCATCTTCCAGAAAACTGTCAACTGAAAGTGCGGAAACCAAACAGTGGCAGAATTACCCAGCCCAGGCAAGTGCTGAGAAAAACAAAATGACTGGCAGTGATACAATGCTGTGCTATCCAGTAGCTGAAGTGAAGAGAAAGATCTCGGCCTCTTAATAAACTGAATCCCAGCCATTTAGTCCCTATCCAGTCTCATAACTAATCTATGTTTAAACTCAGAAGAATTTTGAAAGTTTAGGCAATACACATTACATGAATTTTTTTATGTTTTTCTGACCATGCATCATACTATAGACTAGTTTCAAGTTACCAACTTAATGTACACTTCCTTTATTCTATAACAATATATATGTTACATTATAATCCTCAACATGTTTCTATCAGTACCTTGCTCATCCTTAGGACAAATTGTATTATTACAGCCTCTGGTATCATCACCCTCAGCAAACAGTCGTACAGTATGCCGGTTGAGAGCGAGTCCACTCTCAACCGGCATACTGTATGGCCGTTGGCAGACAGTGAGGATACCAGAGGCTGTAATAATACAATTTGTCCTCCTGAGGATGAGCAAGTTACTGCTCAAAACATGTTGAGGATTATAATGTGACATATATATTGTTATAGAATAAAGGAATTGTGCTTTAAGTTGGTAACTTGAAACAAGTCTACATTACATGACGTACAGTGATACTCCTGTCTTGTCAGTCTACAATAATTGTGACTTCATAGATTTCTAAAAGAAAGAAAGAAAGAAAGAAAGAAATAGAACAAAGTTAGCCAATTTTACAAGTCACATTTCCATATTTTCAGATTATCAGCAAGTGTGGTAACAAAAAGGGAAATGTACAGGAAGACCCACTACTCACATGATTGCGCAGCTTTTCAAGCTGCTCCTGCTCAAGCTGCTCACGCCTTGTCTTTGCCTGGTCCATCTTGCTCTGAATCTGAGCCATCAGCTGATTCACCTTCTCAGTCACTCCTGCCCGAACACGCACCACCTGCTCCTCCTGTCCATTGCACACACTCAACACTCAGCACATACATGCAACAGTGCTCAAGCTCCAGCCTCACGCAAAATGGAACTTTGCTCGAAGATTCTGTACTATGCATAAATTAACTCTTGATGAAATCCCTTGCCATTATCAGTCTCTAATACAATTCCCAACCTCACTAATCCCAACAGCAGCAGCCCATCAATGCATCTTATTTCAAGCCAGCTCAGTCCTATCATGGTCTAGAAGAAATGCTGCAGTACCCTGTTAAACCTGGTATCAATTCTTGTACTAGATACATTATGAAGACATGTGAAAAAATGAAATAAAAAACGCCTACATGAATGAAGAACAGATTTAGTATTCATTCCAGGTGGACTGACAACATTATAGCCACTGGCCATTTCAATCTGAAAGGTGATGCAAGCCAACCTCCTTCAGTTTACACAGAATACACACCAACAAACCACCACGCATGCATGTGCATACACATATGCACAAAACACAGGTAGGGGATCCAAAGGTGTATAATTTTCAGAAGCTGGAGTTTGACTATAGCAAAGATTATGAAGAGTTTAAAGAACCCTGGAACTCTAAATGATTCCATAAATATGAGGTCCATTTCTGCTGGCAGCTTTATGACAAGTAACGAAGACGATGACAGATTGTGCCACACCCAGGCAGCCCATGTGTTCTCATCATGTTGACCCGAGTTTAATCCCAGGATAATCCATGTAGACTTGTGGTGGAGAAAATGAATATGAGGAAATTTTCCTCCAAAATCTTTGATTTTACCCCATTATTGAACATCCCACCAATGCTCCATACTCATCTGTCATCAAGGGTTGGTGCAATATGCCCATCTGAGGCTGCAATACCACAATGTCTCACCCACCCCTTGATCTGCTGACAATTACATTATGTACACTGATATTTTTTATTTTATCAGTTTTCTTAAATTACAAGGAAAAAAGTGAAAAATATTTGTCTCATACAACTCATTCTTTCTCAGTATTAAGCAGCAGTAATTTTTTTCTGACCTCAAAATAAACATGGAATTATATTCTGAAAAGCAGCATTTGCATTATTTTACATGCAACCCTCAAAAACAAGCATTTGGTTTTAAAATACAGTAAACTAATTTAAATTAACCAACACTGATGAAGCCTGTTTCCTAAAAATTCATACTTATAGTCCATACCACTCCAAATGCTGAATAGCACATCAATTTACAGAGAACTTATCCAAACCCCAAGCAAACTCTTCCCACCTATTCCACACGAACAAATCTTATATGTGCAGTAGGAAATCACCCATTGAGGGAAACTCACACATTGCATTCTTCTATTGTGTACTTCTAATTTTCATTCTTTACTGCATATGATACACACCTGAATGCACATCACTTCTTGCAAAGTACCATTTTGCACTAAAGCTCATGTAACTGAAACAATATATTACTGCTACCATTAATGTGGACTTCTAGAATGAATGGACTAGAACTAGAATTTAGTTCAGTGTGGGATTAAAAACTGTAAAGCATCTAACATGCAATGCACGTAAAAAAAATTGAAATATATGTGTGAAACATCAATGAAGTAAGTTCAAAGTTCATAAAGGGTCTTAAAATATTCATTTAAATGGTTCCAGTTGTATTCTCTCAATATTTCAGACCTCCCTCTATCTGGCAAGGGTAAGTTTACTTTACATTCTGTTCACATAAGCATTCAGTCTCTTCTAGAACTGACCTTGGCAGCTTAAGACAAACAACAAGTGTAAATGCATGTCATTCAAACAGTTGAAACTGGTCATATTTCATGAACCCGAGGTTACTCTGGTATTACATCAGGAAAAAAACTATGTGCTCTAAAAGTGAATGATTTTCACTTACGAATTAAGACTCCTAGACAATTTCCTTCAATTTTTCTTGGGGACACATACAAACTAACATAATTAAACTTAGGAGGGAAATTCAGAATACCATGCAATGCACTCAAATTTTAGAAGGCCAATGATGAGAAGAGCATTTTATTCATAAAAGCAATCACCTACATAATAACATGGAAGTCTTGCAGGAGGAGGGGGGGACAGAGAGAGGGAGGGGGAGAGAGAAAGCGAGAGAGAGAAAGCAAGAGAAGCAGTGTGGCATTAAGTTTTACTGAAACTGCTCAATTTACATGTTCACAAGCATAATTAATCATGTTCAATTTAAACTCTAAGGCAGAAAAAATCTTTTGTATGAAGCAAGTTCAAATGCAGCATGTTCTGGCTGAAGAAGTAGCAGCTGTTAAAAATCGCCCTTCATCAGCACCGAAGCAAGCAGCCCATTGACAAAACAGCCAATGAAGTTCCTCTATAAAGAACCCATGGCCTACTGCTGGAACCATTACAATCTTGACACCTTAGTCTGACTCACATTTTTTGGGGGGCAGAGGAAGGGGTATCATGGCCAGGTCACTGTGTAAAGTCTAGATTATACAAGGGTCAATCCAATAACTTCCAGTGCATGGACAACATGTCCTGGACATTACATACAACGCAAGGACAATGTCATAAAACAGAAAACCCTCAGGACACTTTCTCTTGCAGGACAGTAAGATTTATGAGGATTCTACAAAAGCACTGAATTTTGGTGCAGAGGTCAGGGTACTTTAATGCTGAAGTGCAAAGGGCCATAAATTTAAAAACATCAAATTTCCAAGACCGCAATGGTTCCAGCTGTAGCCCTGTACTTCTTTGCAGAGGGGATACATTGGCTGCTGTGTCAATGGTATACCTATATTAGCAACAATGAGGAACATTTTTAATGGACTCTACTACTTCACCCTGAACAATTCTCAAATGAGTTTCATCTGAACAACCCCCATACTAACTATAGTGGGGACACGAACTGTCATAAAACCACAATTTCACTACCACAGTATGTGTAATTATATATATCCTACAGAACAAACCGGCAAACAATGCGAACATGACCAAATGTTTCCCACTGTTGGTGACTAGAACTTGCACAGTTGATGTCACTGGTGAAGAAAGAACAAAACAGCAGTACATTGAACTGCATGGCTAAACCACCAAAGCACAACACCTCTTTCGGGGAATTCTACGAGAGGTCATTTCATGATTTTTGTCATCCCACCACATCTTTAATCTGAAAATTATGAATGAATTTTCCTAGGGTACAGTGCAAGTAATGCTCTAGAAAATATGGTACTTATGAAATTAACCGTAATTAACAAGGACAATATGAGGAAACTTAAACAACTATAAAAGGAATAATGTGAGAAGGGTAGGAGTAGATATGTGCAAGAAGAAAGATGGAAGGGGTTGATATATGACAACCACCTTGAGGAACATAGTCTAAGGTGACAAACACTGATTGAAATAAATATGTGAGGTTGATAAGCCGGGAACGCATATGTGCATAATGGAAACATGAATGCATGTCCAGACAGAGAAGGTCTGGTTAACACTGAAGTTAAAGGAGCATTACCAAATCGAGTTCATAAACCATGATGTAACTCAGATATACGGAAATGCGATATTCACATTATCAACATCTAGTGGCTAACCTCAAGTGCACACAATGCAAATCCAGCAAGCATGTTTCTCAAACATGTACCAAGCATAATACAACATGCTCCACTATGTATCTTCCACACAACATTCTGAGAATTAAAAAAATTGATAATCTAACGTAAGAAAATCTGCTTACAATGGGTCAGATACAGACCCCTTTATCAAACCAGAAAATGTTGATGCAGTTTGCTAACTTACATGTTCCTTCAGTCTATCTATCATTTTCTTAAGGTTCTCATCTCGCTGGGCAGAAGCTGTTTTGAGCTTCTCCTCAACTGCATTCCTCACTTCATTTGTCTGCATTTCAATAGACAGTCGTGTTTTCTCAACGCTTTCCAGCTAGAACAATCAAAATTAATACACTTCAAAGTAAAACATTCAAGTGCTTAAGAATTTCTCAGTTCCAGGCACTAAAATGTGTACAGATGTGAAACAAAACCAATACTCATGATCTTTCACATTAGTAACTGCATTAGCAGATGATACTATGCAAATTTTTCCTGTAAGCCCAATTGGGTAGAGAACATCCAGTTACACACATTCTAGACCTTGACTAGAGATTCAGATGAGTGGCCAGGTTATTGCTTCTACTGCTTCAGTATTAAGAAAAGAGTCCCAGTCAACACTGAACACAGGATTACATGGGCCCCAGAGCAAATACAGGTATGTGACTACTGAGAAAACAGACAGACATGTCTTAAAGTCAGTTCCATCACACTGTGCTATGTGTCAGTGACAATCAAAGTTAACATCTGTGAATTCAGAGTAAAAATGGCTGAAAAACATGATAAAAATGCAATGACAAAACAAAAGCTCAAGTTATTTGAAATAAAAAACAAGAACAGGGACTCAGTAACAAAATTAGCCAAAGACAATCAGATGGGAATACAAAGTCCATGATTAGAAACAAAATGCAGCTCATGAGATTTCCAAAGACCTGCGACAAAATTGCTGGACGTTCCAACCGCAAGAAAATGACTGGCCTTCTTCAGTAGCAAAACCAGAACCAAACACAAGAAACATCAGTCTGTGGCCCCTTGTGTAAACAAAAGCCAAGTTTTTTCACACAGCTCTGGGACTGAAAGGTAAATCTGATGCCTCATGTGGATGCCTGACCAGATTCAAGCAATTGCTACAGAGGGACAGCCTTTTTGCCAATTATGCTACAGCTGATCACCCTGCAGAGAATTTTAGAAATCTGGTGATGAAAAATATTTGGAACCAGGTCAAATATACAATGTCAATGTTTGATGCATTCAACAAACATGATAATTTACTTTTTTTTCTTTCTTTCTTTTTTTCTGCAACTGATATTCAATTTTGGGAATAGCTTCCATAGCCACTGCTTTTGTGAACTGCTTAAGACTCCTCATGACAGCATCAGTTTTCCTAGTGGTTGTAACATAACTGCATTCAAAATCTCTGTGACCCATGTGTTGTATAATGTCAGTGCTGAAACAAGCATAGGGATGCAGAACACACCATGCAGGCATCAGACACCACTCATTGCATCATCTGGCTACATGTGTGTATGCACATGGTGTCCTGTTTAGTAGTGGTTCATTGCCAAATCAATCATGCACACAGCATGTGCTTCTATGGATAATAAACCAAGAAAGTCAAAACCAGAGGCAGAGTTTGAAACCATGAAGAAAGATATGCAAGGAAGGGTGGCTCACACATGTGGTATATCATTCAGTACCATGAATCACACCATGCACGGGTCAGAAAGACTGCAAAACTGCAATCCAGCTTTCTGTGGTATGAGTGTATGCATGTATGTGTCAGTTTGATAGTACACGGTATGGGATCTCAGGTGCACAGTTCACTACTGAAGAAAACCATCACCTTACAAAATTTATTCATCCAAATATTTGTATGCTTATAAATGCTTTAAATTCTATTTGGTGGCACAAAAATATTATCAAAAACAGAAAATCATATATTTATCAAACTATAATTCAGAGCATTTTGGTTTATGGTGCAGAAGTATGGCAAATCCCTACCAGAGAAATTAATAAAAGCTTATCTACAGAAATGGATGTGCTAGGGAGGTCAGCATGAAAATCAAGGAAAGGAAGAATAAAAAATGAACATACAAAGGAAATCACAGGAGTGAAAGGGAAGCCGAACATCATAGACATCACACAGAAGAAAAGACTGCAATGGTATGGCCATGCCAAAAGGATGCGAGAGGACAGAATACCAAAATTAATTATGGAGTGGATACCACTGGAAAGAAGGAAAAGAGGACGTCCAAGAAAAACGCGGATAGGAGTACAAGCAGCCATGATAACAAGAAATTTGGAACTAGATCAATGGAGAAACAGAGAGGAATGGCGTTTGGTTTCTGGAAGACGGTGACAGCTGTTATAAAACCAGATGTATGGATGGATGGACACACGGACGGTTGGATGGATGGATGGGTGGATGGATAGATAGATATTTGTAAGATGTTGGTTCAATAATTATTAATATCAAATAGAACTTAATATGCCAAAATCTCCTTTGGGTTATACTGATCACTTTGATGATGAATACAGAAGTATTACAGTAGAATACCAGTATAACGAAATTTTGGGGACCTCAGAAATTAATTTGTTATAGTGAAATTTTGTTATACTGAAATAAGTCAATTCTCAAGAACTCACCTGTTGTTATATCTGTTGCAGGATCTACATTACTTCAACATGA
>Ga0209629_10001188_pt1 | contig 15948 bp, 18 predicted proteins | sample TergutCu122P5_FD_187286 | JGI IMG/M metagenome (GOLD analysis project Ga0209629, IMG submission 187286) | Cubitermes ugandensis P5 segment gut microbial communities from Kakamega Forest, Kenya - Cu122 P5 (SPAdes) (version 2) | ecosystem: Host-associated > Arthropoda: Insects > Digestive system...
TCGAGAAAAACGCCGGCCATCAACCTTTCCAGCGGCGTCCATCCACCGCGCTCCGGGGCCTGCCAAGAAGCCATTTCCTGACCTTTGCCGTCGAACACGCGAGCCGTGGCAACCGACCGATTGGCAACGATCTGCTCAAGCGCCTCGGCCGCCGCCTCACGGTCGCCGAAAACCACCGCCGCCTCGACCGCGTAGGCTATCGAGCGCGCCGACAGGGTGAGATTGTCCAGCATGTAGGAACGCAGCGCGATCATGCTCAACACGAACAGCGAGATGCCGGCCAGCGACACCGAGATCAGCACGATATGCAGGTTCGAGCGATGCAGGACGCTGGCCAGCGTCGGCGTCTGTTGGTCGGTCATTCCGCTCGTTCCCTGCTCGGTTTCCGGCGCGCCAGTTGCAATACCTTCGGATTGATCCGAATGCCGCTGCGCGAAATCGCATCGAGGTTGGCCAACAGGCCGACTTCGCTGCCCTGCACGGCCAGGCAGAACATGCTGGTTTCGGCGCACTCGCTATCGCCCTCGCTGATGGTCAGCACCGGCTTGCCAACGGCCTCGGCCAGCAGATTGCCGCGCTGCGCCGGCGTCACGCCGCCGATGTAGAGCACATCGCAAGCCGCGGCCCAGCCGGTTTCGTCGCCTGTCAGGTTGCGCACGCTGACCGGGTATTCCGCCACCTGCGCCGGATCGTCCCGCCCGACGTGCAGGTAGCGCGCCTTGCCCGCCACGCAGAAGCGATAGGTTTCCGGCTGCGTCGGCCAGCGGGCATAGCCCATGATCCCCGCGACGACGCGGTCAACGTGCGCGCTGGCCGCATCGGGCGATGCGCTGCGCGGCGCATCAGCCACGGCGAGGCCGCCGAGCAGGATCAGGGCGATGGGAAGCAACAGGCGATGCACGAGGGCTTTCAGGGAGAGAATCAAGCGACGAGACACCGTGGGCGCCGGCCTGAAGTAAATGGTGAATCTTAGCGACAGCATCGTTTTCGTTCAACCGCCAAGTTCAACCCCAGGGCAATCGCATGAACGTCATCGGCTTCGGCAAAGGCCGGGAGCGCCCCCTCTCCCCGCCAAGCGGGGCGAGGGAGTTGACGTTGTGCCTTGGCACAGCCTTCCGTCATGACAATCAGATTCATCCGATTGTCCTGAGTTCAACCCCGGCGATTGATTCTTCGCCGCCCTCCCCCGTATCATTCGCCTCTTTGCTCCATTCCGGCTATTCCAGTCGCGTATCGCGCGAATCGCCGCCGCCTGCCATGACGTCGCTGACCGTCGACGATTTCGACTTTCCCCTGCCGCCTGAACTGATCGCCCAGCACCCGGCGCCGGAGCGCGGTGGCAGCCGTCTGCTGCACGTCGCTGGCGCGCATCTGGACGACCGCCTTTTCGCCGATCTGCCGCAACTGCTGCGCGCCGGCGATCTGCTGGTGTTCAACGACGCCAAGGTCATCAAGGCGCGTTTTCACGGCGTCAAGGATAGCGGCGGCCGGGTCGAGGTCATGCTGGAACGCATCGTCGACGCCCGCCGCGCGCTGTGTCAGATTCGCGCCAGCAAAGCGCCCAGGGCCGGTTGCCGGCTGCGCCTGGCCGACGCCTTCAGCGTCCGCATGACGGGGCGAGCCGGCGTCGATGAGGATTTGTTCGCCATCGAACTCGATGCGGGTGACGACGGCGATTTCTGGGATCTGGCCGAGCGCCACGGCCAGTTGCCGCTGCCGCCCTACATCACCCACCCCGCCGACGCCGCCGACGAAACCCGCTACCAGACCATCTACGCCCGCGCGCCGGGGGCGGTCGCCGCGCCAACCGCCGGCCTGCATTTCGCCGCGGCGATGCTGGAAGCGCTGAAAGCGCAGGGCATCCACACCGCTTTCGTGACCTTGCATGTCGGCGCCGGCACCTACCGCCCGGTGCGCGTGGAAAAAATCGCCGACCATCGCATGCACAGCGAGCGCTATGAGATTCCCGCCGCCACCGCCGCCGCCGTTGCCGCTACTCGCGCCAGCGGCGGGCGCGTCGTCGCGGTCGGCACGACCAGCCTGCGCGCCCTCGAAGCAGCCAGCCAGGCCGATGGTTTGCCGCGCCCCGGCGCGGCCGAAACCGATATTTTCATCACGCCCGGCTACCGCTTTCGCGCGGTCGACCGCCTGCTGACCAATTTCCATCTGCCGAAATCGACGCTGCTCATGCTGGTTTCGGCCTTCGCCGGCGTCGAGGCCATCCGCGCCGCCTATGCCCATGCCATCGCCGGGCGCTATCGCTTCTTCAGCTATGGCGATGCCATGCTCCTGGAACGTACCGATGCCATTTGACCTCCTCCACACCGACGGCGCGGCCCGCCGCGGCGTGCTGACCCTGGCCCACGGCCAGGTGCAGACGCCGGTTTTCATGCCGGTCGGCACTTACGGCACGGTCAAGGCGATGACGCCGCAGAGCCTCTCCGACATCGGCGCGCAAATCTGCCTCGGCAACACCTTTCATCTGTGGCTGCGCCCCGGCCTGGAGGTCATCGAGGCGCACCACGGCCTGCATGATTTCATGAACTGGCAGAAACCAATCCTCACCGATTCCGGCGGTTTTCAGGTGTTCTCGCTCGGCGCCCTGCGCAAGATCAGCGAGGACGGCGTCAGGTTCAGTTCGCCGCACGATGGGGCCAAGCTCTTTCTGTCGCCGGAAATTTCGATGCAGATTCAACAGGTGTTGAATTCCGACATCGTGATGATTTTCGACGAATGCACGCCCTACCCGGCCAGCCGTGGAGAAGCGGCGCAGTCGATGCGCCTCTCCCTGCGCTGGGCAGAGCGCTCGCGCGCCGAGCACGACAAGCTGGAAAACCGCAACGCGCTGTTCGGCATCGTCCAGGGCGGCATGTACGAGGATTTGCGCGATGAATCGCTCGCCGGGCTGGAGGCCATCGGCTTCGACGGCATGGCCATCGGCGGCCTCTCGGTCGGCGAGCCGAAGGAGGATATGGCGCGCATCCTCGACCACCTCGCGCCGCGCCTGCCGGCGCACAAGCCGCGTTACCTGATGGGCGTCGGTACGCCGGAAGATCTGGTATTCGCCGTCCAGCGCGGCATCGACATGTTCGACTGCGTGATGCCGACGAGGAATGCCCGCAACGGCCACCTGTTCACCCGCTTCGGCGACGTGCGCATCAAGAACGCCCGCCACCGCGCCGACACCGGCCCGCTCGATCCGTCGTGCGCCTGCACCACCTGCACGCAGTTCAGCCGCGCCTACCTGCATCACCTGTTCCGCAACGGCGAAATTCTCGGCGGCATGCTCAACACCCTGCACAACCTCTATTTCTACCAGACCCTCATGGCCGAAATGCGCGCCGCCATTGAAACAGGCACGCTGGCGTCGTGGTCGGCCGCCTTCGCCCGCGACCGATCCAGCAGCCAATGCTAAAATTGCGCGTTCTGCTTTTTTCGTCTGCTTTTTCGTTATTCGGAGATATTCCCCATGATTAGCCTTGCCCACGCCCAGACCGCTGGCGGCACTCCCGACCCGACCGGCGGCTTCATGCAGTTGCTGCCGATGATTCTGATCTTCGTCGTGCTGTGGTTCCTGATGATCCGCCCGCAGATGAAGAAGGCCAAGGAACACAAGACGCTGATCGCCGCCCTGCAAAAAGGCGATGAAGTCGTCACCGGCGGCGGCCTGGTCGGCCGCATCACCAAGGTCGGCGATGCCTACGTCACCCTCGAAATCGCCGAAGGCACCGAAGTCGTCGTCCAGAAACCGGCCATCGGCATCGTCCTGCCGAAAGGTTCGCTGAAGTCTTTGTGATTTTTTAAGTGGAGAGTCGAGAGTCGAGAGTTGGGGAACTGCTTCTCTCGACTCCCCCGCTCTCGACTCCCCCCGCTCTCGACTCTCGACTAAGCCCATGAATCGCTACCCCCTCTGGAAATACATCATCGTCGCCATCTCGCTGGCGCTGGGTTTCATCTACACCCTGCCCAACTTCTACGGCGAATCGCCGGCCGTGCAGGTTTCCAGCGCCAAGGCCACGCTCAAGGTCGACGAGAGCACGCGCAACCGCGTCGAGGAAATCCTGAAAAGCGCCGGCATCGCCCACAACGGCATCCAGCTTGATGCCATTGGCGTCAAGGCCCGCTTCGCCACCGAGGACATCCAGTTGCAGGCCAGGGACGTGCTGGAAAAAGCCTTCAACCCCGACCAGACCGATCCGCAATACGTGGTCGCCCTCAATCTGCTGTCGGCTTCGCCGCGCTGGCTGACCGCCCTGGGCGCGCTGCCGATGTATCTCGGCCTCGATCTGCGCGGCGGCGTGCACTTCCTGTTGCAGGTGGACATGCAAGGGGCGCTGACCAAGCGTCTCGACTCGACCGCCGCCGACCTGCGCATTCAACTGCGCGACAAGAAAATCCGGCACGCCGGCATCAGCCGCGACAAAGACAGCATCGTCATCAAGTTCAACGACGCGGAAGGGCGCGACAAGGCGCGCGCCCTGATCGCCGACCGCCAGCGCGAACTGGCGCTGACGCAAAACGATTTGACGCTGACGGCAACGCTGACGCCGCAAGCCAAAAAGGAAATCCAGGAGGCCGCCCTCAAGCAGAACATCGCCACGCTCGGCAATCGCGTCAATGAACTCGGCGTGGCCGAGCCGGTCATCCAGCAGCAGGGGGCGGATCGCATCGTCGTGCAACTGCCCGGCATCCAGGATGTCGCCGAGGCCAAGAAAATGATCGGCCGCACCGCCACGCTGGAAGTGCGCCTGGTGGATGAAAGCGCGACGGTAGCGGGCACGGGGGCGGGCGTCGATTTTTTCACTGACCGGGGCCGGGATGGCAGAGACTCCAAGGTCGCGGTGAAAAAACAGGTCGTGCTCACCGGCGACCGCTTCGTCAAGGCCAGTTCCACCTTCGACCAGAACCACCAGCCCGCCGTCTCGGTCGAACTCGACGCCGCCGGCGGGCGCATCATGCGCGAGGTGACCCGCGAGAACCTGCACAAGCGGATGGCCATCATCCTCTTTGATCGCGGCCAGGGCGAAGCCATTTCGGTGGCCACCATCCAGGGCGAATTTTCCAGCCAGTTCCAGATCACCGGCCGGTTTTCGCCCCAGGAAACCAATGATCTCGCCATCCTGATCCGTTCCGGCGCGCTGGCCGCGCCGATGGAAATCATCGAGGAACGCACCATCGGCCCCTCGCTCGGCGCCGAGAGCATCAAGAAGGGCTTCCATTCGACGTTGTGGGGCTTCCTCGCCATCGCCCTGTTCATGATCGCCTATTACCAGATGTTCGGCGTCGTCTCGGCGCTCGCCCTGTCGGCCAACCTGCTGCTGCTGGTCGCCCTGTTGTCGCTGCTGCAAGCGACGCTGACCCTGCCCGGCATCGCCGCCATCGCGCTGACGCTGGGCATGGCCATCGACGCCAACGTGCTCATCAACGAGCGCATCCGCGAGGAACTGCGCGCCGGCATGCCGCCCCAGGCGGCGATTGCCGAAGGCTACGAGCGCGCCTTCGGCACCATTCTCGACTCCAACATCACCACGCTGATCGCCGGCCTCGCGCTCCTCATCTTCGGTTCCGGCCCGGTGCGCGGCTTCGCCGTGGTGCACTGTCTGGGCATCCTGACCTCGATCTACTCGTCGGTATTCATCTCGCGCGCCCTCATCAACCTGATCTACGGCCGCCAGAAGAAACTGGCCAAGATCGCCATCGGCCAGATCTGGAAACCCGGCTTGACCGCCACCCCAGCCGGCAGCAAATAACCAGGAGGCACGGACATGGAATTTTTCCGCATCAAAAAAGACATCCCCTTCATGCGCCATGCGCTGAAGTTCAACGTCATTTCCTTCGTCACCTTCCTGATCGCCGTTTTCTTTCTGGCGACCAAAGGACTGCACCTGTCGGTCGAGTTTACCGGCGGCACGCTGATCGAAATCCGCTACCAGCAAGCCGCCGATCTCGAAAAAATACGCGGCGCATTGGGCGCTGCCGGTTTCTCCGATTTTCAGGTGCAGAACTTCGGCTCCTCGCAGGATGTGCTGATCCGCCTGCCCCTGAAGGACGCGCAGGAAAGCGCCAGGCAGGGCGATCAGGTGATGGCCGCCCTCGACGCCGGCGCGCCGGGCGCCGCCAAGCAGCGCGTCGAATACGTCGGCCCGCAGGTCGGCAAGGAACTGGCCGAGAACGGCGCCATGGCGCTGCTGGTCGTCGTCATCGGCATCATGATCTACCTCGCCTTCCGCTTCGAGTGGCGCTTCTCGGTCTCGGCCATCATCGCCAACCTCCATGATGTCATCATCATTCTCGGCTTCTTCGCCGCCTTTCAGTGGGAATTCTCGCTCTCGGTGCTGGCCGCCGTGCTGGCCGTGCTCGGCTATTCGGTCAATGAGTCGGTGGTCGTCTTTGACCGCGTGCGCGAAACCTTCAAAAAGTCGCGCGGCCTGACCACGCCGCAGGTGCTCGACCACGCCATCACCAGCACCATTTCGCGCACCATCATCACCCACGCCTCGACGCAGGTCATGGTGCTGTCGATGCTGATTTTCGGCGGCGAGACGCTGCATTACTTCGCCATGGCGCTGACCATCGGCATCCTGTTTGGCATCTACTCCTCGGTGCTGGTCGCCAGCCCGCTGGTCATGTGGCTGGGCGTCTCGCGCGAACAGTTCATCAAGCCGAAGAAGACCGTCGAAGGCGCCAACGCGGACGGCGCGGTGGTTTGAAGCGATTCGCCGGGAACATGAAAAAGCCGCCCGCGGGCGGCTTTTTCTTTACCGCCGGCCAAATCACCAGGCCGGCGTGTCAACCGCTGACGGCGGCGGCGGCTTTGGCAACCAGGCGCCGCTGGCGCCGTAAACAGCAGCCAGCGCCAGCAGCACGGCGACGATCAACGCCAGCAGGCCGCCGCCGCGCGCATCTTCGCCCTGCTCGACTTCCTTCGTGCCGGTCAGCATCGGCAACAGCAGGTTATTTTTCTTGACGCGGGCATAGAAAGCGATGGCCGCCACGTGCAGGCCGACCAGCACATACAACAGATCAGCCGCCAGGTGATGCAGGCCGGTCAGGCGATTGCTCAAAGCCTTGCCGACCAGGTCGAACAGGGGGCCGCGAAAGGCGATGTCATCGTTGACAAACAGCCCGGAAGCCGCCTGAAAACCAACCACGGCGAGCAGGCCGAAAACGGACAGGGCGCCCAGCGGGTTATGCCCCGGCTCGCGCCATTCCCCGCGCAGATAGGCGCGAATCTTGGCCGGCGTCGGGAAAAACTGGGCGAAGCGGGCGTAGGTCGAGCCAATCAGCCCCCAGACCAGGCGAAAGACCACCAGGCCGATGATGAATAGCCCAAGACGCCCGTGCCAGACAATCAGGTTGCCGCCCATCTGGCCGCAGATCACGGCGCCGATCACGGCCAGAACCAGCAGCCAGTGAAACAGACGGGTGGGCAGATCCCAGAGGCGAATGCGTTTGCTGCTCATGCTGTTTTCCTTTGTCCAGTGAAAGCGAAACAGGCGCCCGCAGGCGCCTGTTGAGTAGACGCGACGGCGTCCGGCTTATTCCTTGATGCGGAAATCGTCGTGGCAAGCCTTGCAGGTTTCACCCAGCTTGCCAAACTGTATCTTGGCGGCGGCGGCATCGCCGGTGGCGGCGACCTTGGCCATTTCATTGGCTTCCCGGTTGAAGTTGGTGGCCAGCTTGCCGACCTGTTCCTTGTCGGTGAACAAGGCCGGCTTGACGCGGGTTTTCTCCCAGCCCTTGCCCTTGTCGGTGCCCGGCAGATAGAGCGCCCCCATGCCGGAGTTGGCAATGCTCTGAATGACGTTGGCGGCCTTGATGACTTCGTCCTGGTTGTAGGCGCCTTCGACATTGGCCTTGATGCGTTGCATGTTCCAGGCCATCGTGGCATAAGCCGACTGGCGGAACTTGATGGCTTCTTCCGGCTTCATCTGGGCAGCGGCGCCCCCGGCCAGGGTAATGCCGAGCAGGGCGAGCATGAGTTTCTTCATGGGTCTTTCTCCAGTGATGTTTGAGGGAACTGCGGATTCTACCGACCTCGTCAGCCGGCTGCTGTAAAAATATATAAACGGGGTCGCCTACAGCGCGAAAACGTGCTTGACGCGCAGCGCCGGCTGGCCGGACTCGATCGCCAGCAGGCGGGCGATGTTGGGATGCTTGCCGGGATGGGCGCGTTCGTCCTCGGTTTGTTCGGCAAAAATTTCCAGCCCCTTCTTCGCCGCCTCGGCATTGATCGAGCCGTAGGTTTGCGCCAGATGGTTGTACACCGCCAGCGACCCTTGGCTGCCGGGCTTGTTCTCGATGCAGGCGACGACGTTGCCGGCGGCGTCGAGCAGGTTGAGCGCGGTCAGGTGGGAGATGCCGGGCAGTTTTTTCAGGTTTTCGGCGAAAGACATTGAGATTATTTCCAGTCGCGTTTGGCTTTGACCAGACCGACGATCAGCCCGGTGGTAAAAGTGACCGCCGGCACGGCGAAGGCGATTCCCTTGATGCCGCGCACGGGGCCGTAGATGGCAAGCAGCAGCAGCGCCGGCAGCAGGCCGATGAACAGGCCGAGCAGCCCGCCCCGGATGCCGCCGCGAATCACCTCGCGGTCAGTGGTGCGGCGCTCGCCGGTGCAATGCGGGCAGTAGATGGCATCCGCCGGGACTTCCTGCCGGCATTTGGCGCAGATCATCGGGACTGCCTTGCGCTGCCTGCCCCCATCCCGGCCTTCCCCCGTCGGGGACGGGGGAAGGAGTCCGATTCCCTCCCCCGCACGCGGGGGAGGGTTAGGGTGGGGGCCGGCTGCATGGAAAAAAACACCGCTAACTCAAATCCGTTTCGCCAGTTCCGCCGCCTTGCCGGTGTAATCCCAGGGCGTCAGTCTCAACAGTTCGGCCTTGGCGGCCTGCGGAATATCCAGGGTCGCCACGAAATCCTGCATGCCCTGGCGCGAGACGCGGGCGCCGCGGGTCAGGTCCTTGAGTTTTTCGTAGGCATTGGCCACGGCATAGCGGCGCATCACGGTCTGGATCGGCTCGGCCAGCAGTTCCCAATTGGCGTCGAGATCGGCTTTCATTGCTTCGGCATTGATTTCGAGCTTGCCAAGGCCCTTCAGCAACGAGTCGTAGCCGAGCAGCGCGTAGCCCAGGCCGACGCCCATGTTGCGCAGCACGGTGGAGTCGGTCAGATCGCGCTGCCAGCGCGAGATCGGCAGCTTTTCGGCGAGGTGTTTCAACAGCGCGTTGGCCAACCCCAGATTGCCTTCGGAATTCTCGAAATCAATGGGATTGACCTTGTGCGGCATGGTCGAGGAGCCGATTTCGCCGGCCTTGACCTTCTGCTTGAAGTAGCCGAGCGAGATATAGCCCCAGACATCGCGGTCGAGATCGATGAGAATGCTGTTGGCGCGGGCAAAGGCGTCGAACAGTTCGGCCAGCGCATCGTGCGGCTCGATCTGGATGGTGTAGGGATTGAAGACGAGGCCGAGCGATTCGACGAAACGCTTGGCGAAGCCTTCCCAGTCGTAGCCCGGGTAGGCAGCCAGGTGGGCGTTGTAGTTGCCGACCGCGCCGTTGATCTTGCCCAAGAGTTCGACCCCGGCGATGCGCTCGCGGGCGCGTTTGAGGCGGTAAGCGACGTTGGCCAGTTCCTTGCCCATCGTCGTCGGCGTCGCCGGCTGGCCGTGCGTGCGGCTCATCAGCGGGATATCGGCATGGGCGTGGGCCAGTTCGACCAGCCGGGCGATGACGGCATCCAGCGCCGGCAGCAGCGCTTGCTCGCGGGCGCCGCGGCACATCAGCGCGTGCGACAGGTTGTTGATGTCCTCCGAAGTACAGGCGAAGTGAATGAACTCGCTGACCTTCTGCACCTCGGCATTGCCCTGGGTGTGCTCCTTGATCCAGTATTCCAGCGCCTTGACATCGTGGTTGGTGGTGGCCTCGATGGCCTTGACCTCGGCCGCCTGCTCGGGGCCGAAACCAGCCGCCAGCGCATCGAGTTCGGCCACGGTCGCCGGCGAGAAGGCGGCGATCTCGGCGAAATGCGGCTCGGCAGAGAGCGCCTTCAGCCACTCGATCTCGACCTTGAGGCGGGCGCGAATCAGGCCGAACTCGGAAAAATGCTCGCGCAGGGCGTCGACCTTGCCGGCATAGCGGCCATCGAGCGGAGAAAGAGCGGTCAAGGGATTGAAATTCATGGACGACATCCTTTTGCAGAGCCGGGCATTTTAACCGCCCGGCGAAGCCCTCGCCATACGTTATAATCGTATTCCCTCAATCAGAGAGCATGCGATGAAGCTGATCGGCTCCCCAACCAGCCCGTATACCCGCAAGGCCCGGATCGTGCTGGCCGAAAAGAAGATCGAATACGACTTCGTGATCGACGTGCCGATGTCATCGCCCGACAGCGCAGTGCCGGCGCTCAACCCGCTGGGCAAGATTCCGGTGCTGGTGCTGGACGACGAAACGCCGATCTTCGATTCGCGCGTCATCGTCGAATACATCGACAACGCCTCGCCCAACAACAAGCTGATCCCCACGCCCAATCGCGAGCGGAGCGAAGTCAAACGCTGGGAGGCCCTGGCCGACGGCATCTGCGACGCCGCCGTGCTGATCGTGTACGAATCGCGCCGCCAGGAGGCCCGGCAAGACGCCAAATGGACCGCCTACCAGCAGGAAAAAATCACGCGCAGCCTCGCCTTCATGGCCGCCGAACTGGGCGAAAAACCGTACTGCATGGGCACCCACTTGTCGCTGGCCGACATCGCCGTCGGCTCTGCTCTCGGCTACCTCGGCTTTCGCCTGCCCGACATCACCTGGCGGAAAAGTCACTCCAATCTCGACAAGCTGTACGCCAAGCTGCTGCAACGTGCGTCATTTGCCGATACGGCGCCGAGGGAATGAGGCGACAGCCGTAGGGCGGGGCTTGCCCCGCCGACCAACATCAAATTTGACTTTGAACCGGCGGGGCAGAGCCGCCGCCCTACATGACGCGGTTTCGCTCGCCCCCCATTCAAACGATCACCCCGCCGCCCAGACAAACCCGGCTTTCATACACCACCACCGACTGCCCTGGCGCCAGCGCCCACTGGGGTTCGGCGAAGTGGATTTCGCAGGCGCCCTCATCGAAACGCTCGATTTCGCAGGCCTGGTCGGCGGCGCGGTAGCGCGGCCTGGCGGTGTAGACCCAATGCGTTTGCGGGGCGCGGCCGGCGATCCAGGATAGCTGCTCGGCGACCAGCGCACTTTTGAACAGCGCCGGGTGATCGCGCCCCTGCACGACGTAGAGCACGTTGTTTTTCATATCCTTGCCGGCCACGAACCAGGCTTCGTGTTCGCCGCCGCCCGGCTGGCCTTTTTCCTTGAGACCGCCGATGTAGAGGCCCTTGCGCTGGCCGATGGTGTGGTACATCAGGCCATCGTGGGCGCCGAGCATTTTGTCATCGTCCAGGCGGCGGATCTCGCCCGGTTTTGGCGGCAGGTAGCGGGCCAGGAATTCCTTGAACGGTCGCTCGCCGATGAAGCAGATGCCCGTCGAATCCTTCTTGGCGGCAACGTGCAACCCTTCGGACTCGGCGATCTTGCGCACCTCGCGCTTGTAAAAATTGGCCAGCGGAAACATTGTTTTGGCCAGTTGCGCCTGGTTCAGGCGATAGAGGAAATAGCTCTGATCCTTGGCGCCATCCTCGGCCTTGAGTAACTGATACTCGCCATTGAATTCGCGCACGCCGGCATAGTGGCCGGTGGCGATGCGGTCGGCCCCCAGCTTCATGGCGTGGTCGAGAAAAGCCTTGAACTTGATTTCTGAATTGCATAACACATCCGGGTTCGGCGTGCGGCCGGCCTGGTACTCGGCGAGAAATTCGGCAAACACCCGCTCGCGGTATTCGGCGGCGAAATTAACCACTTCAACGTCGATGCCGATGACATCGGCAATACTCATCACGTCGATCAGATCCTGGCGCGACGAGCAGTATTCCTCGGTGTCGTCGTCCTCCCAGTTTTTCATGAACAGGCCGATCACCTTCCAGCCCAGATGTTTCAACAACAGCGCCGCGACGGCGGAATCGACGCCGCCGGACAAACCAACCACCACGGTTTTTTCAGACATCGGGTCCAGCCCCTTTCTGCCAGTCCTCCAGCGGCAGAATCACCGCCGGCTGACCATTATCGACGAACCAGCTATCGACGACGAAACGCTTTGCGGCATCGTCCGTCGTCTCGATCACCGCCGTGTAATGGGCGGGAAAAACCAGCGCGAAATAGCGTACTTCCGGCTCCAGCACCCGGTGCCAGCGCAGATCGCCGCGCGCCGCCAGACTGTCGCGAATCACGCGCAATGCACCAGCAGATCGAGCGGATAGCGCCGGCCAGCCAGCCAGTCCTCGATGCCGCGCAGAACCAGCGGACTGCGATGCCGCGCCCGGTTCGCCCGAATTTCGGCCAGCGTCAGCCAGCGGGCGGCGACAATGCCGTCGTCAAGTCGACGACCGGCCTCGCAACCAAGCGCTTCGCCGGTGAAAGTGAAGCGCAGAAAAGTGATGTCCCCGCCCTTAATATCCCTCTCCGGGCGCTGCCAGTGATAAATGCCCACCAGATGCGTCGGCCGGAAATGCCAGGCGCTTTCCTCCAGCGTCTCGCGCGCCACTGCGTCGACCAGCGTCTCGTCTGCTTCAAGATGGCCGGCCGGCTGATTGAGCCGCAGCTTGCCCTCGATCTCCTCCTCGACCAGCAGGAACTTGCCGTCACGTTCGATGACGGCGGCGACGGTGACATTCGGTTTCCAGACCATGACGCGGACTCAGGCGGCAAAGGCGCTATTTTACCGGCTGATTTCCGCTAGAATGAACAGCTTTACATCGACGCAACACGGAGAACAACCATGTCCATGGCGGATCGTGACGGTTTCATCTGGCAAGACGGCAAACTCATTCCCTGGCGCGAAGCCACCACCCACGTCCTCACCCATTCGCTGCATTACGGCCTGTCCGTGTTCGAGGGCGTGCGCGCCTACAAGACCGACGCCGGCACGGCCATCTTCCGGCTCAAGGAACATACCGACCGCCTGTTCAACTCGGCGCACATCTACCGCATGCAAATGCCCTGGGACAGGGAAACGATCATGGCCGCGCACCAGGAAGTCGTGCGCGCCAACAAGCTCGAATCCTGCTACCTGCGCCCGATTGCCTTTTACGGCTCCGAGAAGATGGGCGTTTCGCCCAAGGGCGCCAAAACGCACGTCGCCATCGCCGCCTGGCCGTGGGGCGCCTACCTCGGCGAGGGCGCGCTGGAACAAGGCATCCGCGTCAAAACCGCCAGTTACGCGCGCCACCACGTCAATGTCGCCATGTGCCGCGCCAAGAGCGCCGGCTCCTACATGAACTCCATCCTCGCCAACATGGAAGCCACCGAAAACGGCTATGACGAAGCCCTGCTCCTCGACGTGGACGGCTTCGTCGCCGAAGGTTCGGGCGAAAACCTGTTCATCATCAAGGATGGCGTCATCTATGAACCGGAAATCGCCTCGGCCCTGACCGGCATCACCCGCGCCACCGTGCATACGCTGGCGCAGGATCTCGGCTACCGCATCGTCACCCGCCGCCTGACCCGCGACGACGTCTACATCGCCGACGAAGCCTTCTTCACCGGCACCGCCGCCGAAATCACCCCGATCCGCGAACTCGACAGCCGCCAGATCGGCATCGGCCGCCGCGGCCCGATCACCGCGCAGATCCAGGCCCAATACTTCGACGCCGTGCACGGCCGGCTGGAAGCGCATCGGGGGTGGTTGACGTATATCTGAGGTTAGACCAAGGCAATCCCGCCGAAGCCTGTTTTTGCCTAGAGGAGCAATGTGTGAGCAAATATATCGAAAGCACCCTCATCAAAGACGAGAAAGTCATTTATGAGGGTAAGATCAGTTTTTGGTCACTTCTCCCTTCCATTATTCTTGGATTAATCCTGATATTTTGGGTTGTTGGGGTTTTGTTTTGGATAGCCGCTGCTCTTCGCTACCTTACTACCGAACTGGCTTTTACAAACAAAAGAGTCATTGCAAAATTTGGTTTTATCGCTCGAAGAACCATTGAACTGGACATCACAAAAGTTGAAAGCATTCAAGTCAACCAGGGAGTTTTGGGTAGAATTTTTAATTACGGGACACTCATTATTTCGGGCGCAGGCAATCCCCAAGCACCCATTCCTGGTATTTCAAACCCAATGACATTCCGTCGATCATTTATGGAATACCGAGATCAATTGCGGGGAAGTTGATCCCTGTCGGCCTAACCCGGCGCTCAACTCGGACGCGCTAAAGCCGTGGATGGGTAGAGCGCAGCGAAACCCAACACCAACCGTCAACATCACTTCCAGCCCGTAGGTTGGGGTTCGCTGCGCCCTACCCAACCTACATCTGAGCCTTGGTCAAATGCCACGCGCGACATTTTTTGAGACAGCTTCTTAAAAAGGGAGAACCAGCCAATGTCCCAGCAAACCTCTATCCAACTCACCGCCGCCGACCTGCCGTTGCACTGCCCGCCGCCGAAGTCGGCGCTGTGGAACCAGCATCCGCGCGTTTTTCTCGATGTCGTGAAAACCGGCGAGGCGGTCTGCCCCTATTGCCGCACCCATTACGTCCTGACGGGTGCTGCGCCCAAGGGACAGCACTGAACTCTGTGGATCGGATAGCGAGCATAGGTCGTGGTGAGCGAAGCGAACCGCGACATTCCTTGCCCGCCCCTCCCACCCGCGTCGCGGTTCGGCTGCGCCTCACCACGACCTATACCATCACCCGCTTGCAGGCCGGGGGGAAGGGAACGGCGTTTGCGCTTGGCGCTTCGCGTTCTGTAACCCTTGACCCCTCACCCCAACCCTCTCCCCACTGTCGTGGGGAGAGGGAGTGTTCACCATGAAAGCCCTCATCGTCGCCCCCGCCTGGATCGGCGACGCGATCATGGCGCAGCCGCTGTTCGCGCGGCTGCGGGCGCTGCATCCGGGTTTGCGGCTCGACGCCCTGGCCCCGCGCTGGGTCGCGCCGGTGTTGCAGCGCATGGATGACATCGCCGAGGTCGTCGACAGCCCGTTCAACCACGGCCAGTTGGCGCTCGGGGAGCGTTGGCGGCTGGCCCGCGAGTTGGCGGCGCGGCGCTACGATGCCGCCTGGGTTTTGCCCAATTCGCTGAAATCGGCGCTGGTTCCCTTTCTGGCCGGCATTCCCCGGCGCGTCGGGTTTACCGGCGAATCCCGCTACGGCCTCATCAATGTTCGCCACACGCTCGACAAGGCGGCGCTGCCGCTGATGATCGAGCGTTTCATGCAACTGGCCGAGGCGCCCGGCGCGCCGCTGCCGAAGCCGATTGCCCAGCCGCGCCTGCGTTCGACGGCGGCCGACCAGCAGCGGACACTGGATGAACTCAGCCTCGAACGCCCGCCGCGCCTCGTCGCCTTCTGCCCCGGCGCGGAATACGGCCCGGCCAAGCGCTGGCCGGCGGCGCATTTCGCCGCCCTGGCCCGCGCCCTCGGCGAGCGCGGCCGGGCCGTGTGGCTGTTCGGCTCGCCAAAGGATCACGCCGTGGCCGAGGAAATCAGCCGTCAAGCGCCCGGCTGTTGCCGCAATCTGTGCGGCGCGACCTCGCTCGGCCAGGCCGTCGATCTGCTGGCGCTGGCGGAAGTGGTGATCTGCAATGACTCCGGCCTGATGCACGTTGCCGCCGCTCTCGACCGGCCGATCGTCGCCCTTTACGGCTCGTCGTCGCCCGGCTTCACGCCGCCGCTCTCCGACCAGGCCGACATTCTCAGCCTGAAGCTGCCGTGCAGCCCCTGCTTCAAACGCCAATGCCCACTCGGCCATCTGGATTGCCTGAACAAACTGCTGCCGGAGCAAGTTCTCGCCGCCGTCGAACAACGGAGTCCCGTATGAAAAAAAATCCACCTGGCATCAACGCCCGCCCGGAGGATGTCGAGCAGG
>Ga0209629_10001189_pt1 | contig 15944 bp, 15 predicted proteins | sample TergutCu122P5_FD_187286 | JGI IMG/M metagenome (GOLD analysis project Ga0209629, IMG submission 187286) | Cubitermes ugandensis P5 segment gut microbial communities from Kakamega Forest, Kenya - Cu122 P5 (SPAdes) (version 2) | ecosystem: Host-associated > Arthropoda: Insects > Digestive system...
TCCCAATGGCATCTATACAACAGGGTTGAACGCGGAGTCTCTGCCGGCGGACGTATTGAAACCATACGAATCTTTGCATTGATCGGATTGCTGATTTTGATGATTGCCTGCATCAACTTTATGAACTTGGTTACCGCTCAAAGTTCCAAATACGCCAAAGAAGTAGGTGTTCGGAAAGTGATTGGGGCGCGTCGTCCTTCGCTGATACTTCGTTTCATGAGCGAATCAACATTAATTGCCTCCATTTCAGGCGTATGTGCGCTGCTTATTGTTTCGATTTGTTTACCGTATTTCAATGCAATTGTGGGTGAAAAACTCAATCTGAATCTCGGTTCCGGCATATTTTGGATTGCATGGGTATTTTTTGTTCTGATTACCGGTATTATAGCAGGAAGCTATCCATCATTTTATCTTTCGTCATCCCTGCCTTTGAAAGTTCTGAAAGGGAGCTCCAAAATTAGAAGCGGAAGCGTAACACCACGTAAAGCGCTTATTATAATGCAGTTTACTTTCGCTGCCATTCTGATTGCTTCCACATTAGTAATACACCGCCAGTTACATTATGCCAAAACGCGTGATATAGGTTATAACAAGGAACGGTTGGTGAGCTTCCAACTTGACCCTCAAAATCGACAAACAAAGGAACTTATCCGTCGCGAATTGCTTGATTCAGGTGTTGCCGAATCGGTTTCCATCAACTTTTCATCCATGTTTGAAAGCGAAGACAAGCGAACGGATCATTTGCGGTGGAGCGGTAAAGACCCCGGAAATCAAATCACTTTCGAACGCAACTATGCCGAAGCGGACTGGGCTAAAACTACCGGCGTCCATGTCGTACAGGGACGCGACATCGATATTTACACTTATCCGACCGATTCCACAGCCATGTTGCTCAACGAAACTGCCGTAAAAGTCATGGGATTCAAAGACCCCATCGGCGAGATCATCTATGAATGGAACACGCCCTATCACGTAGTGGGCGTCGTGAAGGATTTTGTGCTCGAATCTCCTTACGATCCGGTAACTCCTATGATTATCGGAGGCCCTGCAAACAACTGGCTTAACAATATGAATGTCAAATTGAGCGCTCATGGCAATTTTTCAGAAAATTTAGAACGGCTGGATCAAATTTACAAGAAATACAATCCCGGAGATCCTGTCCGTTACAATATAGTAGAAGATATATATGCCAAGCGATTTGACAAGGAGCAGCGCATGGTTTCGTTAGTGAGTTGGTTCGCAGCCCTATCGGTATTCATTTCTTGTCTTGGTCTGTTTGGTTTGTCGGCTTACATGGCAGAGAACCGCCGCAAGGAAATCGGCATTCGCAAAGTGTTTGGGGCATCCATCTTCGATGTCACATCATTACTGTCAAAAGAGTTTTTAATTTTGGTAACTATTTCGTTAGTAATTGCCTTGCCTGTGGCATGGTGGGCAATGGATCAATGGCTGTCGGGGTATGCCTATCGCACGAATATTCCGTGGTGGCTTTGGATTTTCGTAGCAGCTTTGACTATTGGTATCGCCTTAATTACGGTAAGTTTTCAAGCAATTAAAGCGGCAACCGCTAATCCGGTAAAGGCGATAAAGAGTGAATAGAAAAATAAGATATGAAGTAAAAGTTGTCGTCTTTTTGTTTTTTATTTTGTATATTTAAAATTATTTCTCACCTTTGCATAAAATTATCATACACTTTTTATTTGAGAAGAAATCATTAAAGGTTAATAATAATTCTAACAATCATGAAATATGATGTATAAAAATTTTAGGGAAAAAGCTACTTTCTTGTTTTTACTGTTTCTTTTTCTTTGCCTCAAGAGCTACTCGCAAGAAACAAAAACAGTTGTAAACAAAATACCTTCTGTGACCATCAACACAAATCTGCTTTATGATGCAACATCAAGCATGAACTTGGGAATGGAGTTTAAACTCACGAACACTTCTACATTCAAACTTCCGGTTACTTATAATCCATGGACATTTGAAAACAACAGGAAATACAAGTTTGTCTTAGTTCAACCCGAATGGCGATGGTGGTTATGTGAAGCGTTTACCGGTCATTTTTTCGGAATACAGGCTCATTATGCTTATTATAATGTAGGAGGTGTCCGGAATATATTGGGTATCCCGTTTTCGGATTATATGCAAAACCATCGTTTTCAAGGTTGGTTGGCCGGTGGAGGTTTAACGTACGGCTATCAATTTTACCTTGCTCCTCGGTGGAGCTTGGAAGCTTCTTTGGGAATAGGCTATGCTTATTTGGGTTACGACACGTATTATTGTGAAGAATGCGGAAGATGGATTAGTCGTGATAATACTAATTATTTCGGACTTACTCAGCTCGGAATTTCTTTAATCTATATTATAAAATAATGAATAGTATGAAATCCGGATATTGTAAATCAGCTATTTTGATTTCCTTCTTTTGCTTTTTCGTCCTTAACATTTATGGACAAAACAACAATGTTAAGGACCATCTTTCTGTTCAAAAGAAGCAAGTTCAAATTATAAAAAATGGTGATGTGCTTGTAAAACTTGATATTATATTAAACGGTGTTGAAGTTTCATCCAACAAGCAATTGGTTATAACGCCACTCATCAGCAACGGAAACAACAAAGTCGAATTACCTCCTGTAGTCGTGAATGGGAAAAGCCGAGCTAATCTATATAAACGTTCGTTAGTCCTCAGCGGGAAACCCGACAAATCATTTTCGGTAATAAAAGCGACTAATAAAAAGGTAATTACTACAATTCCTTATAACACAACAACTCCTTATGAATCATGGATGAAAAATGCATCGGTTTACCTGATTGGAGATTTGTGCGGTTGTGGAGGATCGGGCGAGGAATATGTCAAAACATTAATTACAAAAGGGATTGATTACGCAGAGTTCAAGGGGAATTTTACCCCATCCGTTAATTTCATTATTCCTCAAAAAGAGGATGTGAAAATACGGGATGAACACGGAGAAGCGTACGTCATTTTCCAAACGTCAAAATGGGATATTCTACCTCGATTGTATAATAACAGCAGAGAATTGGAAAAAATCAGGAACAGCCTGCAATATGTACGTGAAGAGCCTACTACAAAGATCACTTCCGTTTCAATTAAAGCGTATGCTTCACCTGAAGCGCCTTACGATTACAATCTGAATTTGTCTAAAAATCGGGCAAGGTCTTTAGCCGATTACGTACAAAGCCATGATTATGTCCCTGCCGGAATTCTTAAATACGATGGGTTTGGTGAAGATTGGGTTAGTTTGGAAAAAGAAGTTTCGGCCGATCCGAACATCAGTTACAAATCGGATATTTTACGCATCATTCGTAACAACTCTTCTTATGACGAAAAGGAACAGCAATTAAAGAATCTTGCAAGAGGCAATCCTTATAAATATCTGTTGAATAATATTTTTCCACGTTTGCGAAGGGCTGATTATCGGATTGAATATACTGTACCGCCGTATTCATTGGAGAAAGGTAAAGAATTATTGAAATCCAAGCCTAATATGTTAAGTTTGGAGGAAATGTACCAAATTGCGTATTCTTACGAAGAAGGAAGTAAACCTTTCATAAATACGTTCTTACAAGCTGCGAAATCTTTTCCCGACAATACGATTGCCCAACTGAATGCCGCTACAGCAAACATATTGGAAGGTAATATTTCTGAAGCGCAAAAAACGCTTGAAAAACAGGAGTCCAATCCCGACGCATGGAACAGCCTCGGACTTGTTTACATGTACACCAACGACTTCCAGAAAGCGCAATATTATTTAGAAAAAGCAAGGGATCGAGGAATAAAATCCGCACAAGATAATCTTATCTCGTTAGATAAAGTAAAAGAACAATACAAGACTTATCTTCGAGAAAAAACAGAATTTGAATATAAATAATTATTAATTAAATAGTGTTATGTTAATCAAAATTTGTCGCATCGTCATTGCGAGAGCTGCGAGGAACGAAGCAGCCGAAGCAATCTCAAAATAGTATAGATTGCTTCGCCGCAAGCGGCTCGCAATGACGGCGTAATATAATTAACTTAACAATAGATATATTCACGAAAAAATAAAATAAAATGAAAAAATTAATATATTATATCGGAATTTTGGTCTGTACAAATATCCTCCTGTATTCTTGTATCGGGGAAGACATGTCGAATTGTCCGCAGGGCGGAATCGTTCCTCAGTTTGTTTTAGTTGCTTACGCAGAGAACAAAGAGTGCAAGCCTCTGATGGTGGACGATAGCTTACATTCCGGACAAGTGTACGTATTCAGTGAACAAACCGGATTGTGTGTAGCGACCTTTCAGATCCCCGGTACGCCCCAGTTAAATAAAACTTATACGCCCGATTGGGGACTCCCTGCCGGACAATATACGTATGTCGCCTGGTTTAACAATGACGAGCATAGTTTTCAGACCGATCCCGATAACAGATTGTTACAGTTCTTGGTTCCTCAAACGAGGAATGTTGATAATACTGTCAGTATCCCTTTTTTATGTTATGGACATTTGGATAACGAGGCATTGGATTTTGTTGGAAATCACCTGATTACTATCCCCGTCATGCAATTCAGGAATAGGGTTAATCTGACTGTAACCGATATGAATTATGCTCCTGTTCCAAATGATAAATACACTGTCTCCATTAACGATAATAATGGAGACTACGGATTTGATGGAAACTTTGCCACAGGCAATACTCCTGCCGGTTATTCGACTCTCAATCAGTATTTTACTTATTCAACAACCGAACAGGTTAATTCAGATGTTTTGAGCGCTTCTCTAAATGTGTTGAAATTGGCAGGAAACAGAAATCCTACATTTGCTATTAAAAACAGCGCCGGGGAGCAAATATTTTCAGCCAATCTAATACAATTGATTTTATCAAGTATTCCGAACAATGATTTTGATAAAACGCATATTTATGATATCGTAATCAATAATCTTTTTGGAAACGGAGAAGAAGAAGTTCCACTTGTGATTACTATCAACGGCTGGATTGTAGATCAATCCAATGTTGAATTAAATATTAATTAAATAATTGAATGTATAACATAATAATAAATATCAGCCATGATAAAAAAAGTCTGTAAATTAGCGCTTTCCGCTATTGTTTTCTCTTGGGTTGCTTTTTCTTGTATCGATGAAACAAACAATGGAAAAACTCCCGACAATTTCAGCGGGGAAGAAAAGGAAATTATTTTCTCAATAAAAATACCTTCTATTACTGAAGAAACTCCTCAATTGCGTTCTATTGATCTGGATCAGGAAAATACGATTAAAACAATTGATTTAGTGGCGTTTCGTAAAGACAATAACGTTTCGGTTTTCAATTATTATTATCCGGGAATTTTAGCTTCTGATAATACGCCGGGAGCAACTACGCAAAATTGCAGAGTAAAAGTTCGTATGGCCAGTTACGAACAAGAATTGGTGATTATTACCAATGCTGGAACAGTCGTTAGCGACTTAGTTAAGTCAAACAACGGGCAAAACACCTCTAAAGAGGATTTCCTCGCCAAGTTAGAATATTCGCTGCCTAAAGCGGGAAACACATGGAATGCAGTCAGCGCATCCAATTTCGACGCTTTACCAATGTGGGGAGAAACGAGCGCTACCGTTACGAGTAAAACTACCCAATTGTCGGCTTCCCTGCTTCGGATGTTGGCTAAAATTGATGTACAATTAGATCCGGCCAACTTAACTGCTTTAAAAAGCGTATTTAAACTAAAAAGCATAAACTTATACAATACCCTCACAAATGGACGAATTGCTCCAAACAGCGCAAACGTTCGCGGTGATAGCGTAATCGCACCAAGCCTTCCGACTATACCCGGAAAGTATTTGGGACCATTGCTTTACAACAAGGCTTCTGATTTTTCTTCTCCGGGCGTTGTTGACGTAGCCATGAAAGGCGCTATTTATCTGTTTGAAACAAAAGCGCCTGCAGACACCAGTGCGTTAAACGCATTAGATGCAACTTGCGTGGTCGTCGGAGGATTATACGGCGCCGATACGGAACAGTCCTACTATCGGGTTGATTTTCTAAAAAACGATAAATTTCAAGATATTCTCCGCAACCACCGTTACCTCCTGAATATTGTTTCCGTTACCGGCAGAGGTTACCAGACCCCCGATGAGGCTTACCGCAACAGGGCGGTCAATATGGGCGTAAATATTTTGGTATGGAATGACAACGGAATGACCGATATAACTTTCGATGGACAATGGTATCTCAGCGTGAGCGCCCACAGTATTAGTCTTCCGCGTACCGCCGAATCTGACGTTACTTCGTTATCCGTTTTAACGGATTACAATCCCTTCGGGTCGTCAACCAAAGGTTGGTACGTTAAAAGCATTACAGACAGCGCTACCCACGTAAATCCTGCTCCATGGTTAATGGTATCTCCGATGTCGGGAGCGCCCAATGAACTGAAGAATGTTGAGATACAAACACTCAGTGATAATAACACAGGGAAAGACCGTGTGGCTACGATTGTATTTGCCGCAGGAAGGCTTGAATATCCGGTTACGATACGCCAAACGCTCATAGACAGGCCTACCATTACGTTGAATTATTGGATGCCGGGAGCTACTTATCCTGTTGGCGCGGTGATTCCGGGAGAACTCGTTTTCAGTTTTTCCGATCCAAATTCGGCGGCTGTTCCTCAAGGGTTTCGAGTAGCCGTTACACCGGGTATGATAACTTTCATTGCCTATAGGACGGACGTTCCGGGTTATAAATATGTTGCCTTCGATTTTGCTCCTCCTGTAACGGGTGTCATTTCAACTGACCCTAATGGCTATTTCTATACGATGGCATCGCCTCCAAAGGTTACAATGGCTGATATTACGGGCGGCTCATATAATCGGGAAGAACAATTGGTTTTCCAAGCTACAAACGGGCCATACACTGTTACTAAAACCCTGCTTTTGAAGCATGTGTATATCCCCTAAATCTTAGCTGATAAAATAAGAGTGGGTTGAAAAGAATATTTTTCGTACCTTTGCAATATGAGAAGAATATTAATCATCACTTCCTTGCTATGTCTGGTGTTTCAAGGAAACGTCCAGGCGCAAAGGTTCAGAACATCTCCGTTTTCTGCTGCGGTAAAAACCTTACGTGTATTTCCTGCGGGTAAATGGGATGCGATGCCGGTTATCGAACTGGGAAGCAACGACCGGATAGAAATCAATTTCGATGTGATGGATGCCGCCCCCGGTACATATACCTACACGATAACGCATTGCAATGCCGGTTGGACGCCTTCGGATTTGATTCAGTCCGAATATATGAATGGTTTTCAGAATCGTTATGTAAATGATTTTGCTTCGTCTTTCAATACGACGATGAATTATGTCAATTACCGGCTCACGATTCCCAATGAGGATATAACACTTAAAATATCAGGAAATTATGCAGTTCAGGTTTTTCCCGAAAATTCGGACGAACCAGTTTTATGTGCCTGTTTTTCAATCGTCGAGAAGAAAACGGGTATTGCTATGGAAGTGACTCCCCGCTCTGACAAAGGGATGAATAATTTTTTCCAACAAATTAACTTAACATTGAATTACAATAGCAGCGAAGTGAGAGACCCTATGCGGGATTTGTCGGTGTATGTCCGCCAGAATAATCGCACAGATAATCAAGCTGTTTTGGTAAAACCTTTACGCGTTATGAGGAATCAGGCTGTTTTCGAACATGTTCCGGCGCTGATATTCGATGCAGGAAATGAATACAGGGCTTTCGAAATGACAACCCGCCGGGCGAATGGGTTGAATATAGAATCTATAAAATTTTATTCGCCATACTTTCATGTTTTTTTATATCCCGAAATAATTCGCGCCGTCCGTCCTTATTCTTTTATTCAGGATATCAACGGAAGGATATTTATCCGCACACTTATGGGAGATGATTTTGATACGATGGGCGATTATTATATTGTACATTTTTTCCTTGCTTGCGAAAATCCTTTCCCCGAAAATGTTTACATCTTAAGCGAGGCTTTCAATAATATTCTTGACGATCGAAGTAAAATGGATTATAGTCCACAGGACGGCGGTTATGAAAAGTCCGTATTGTTGAAGGAAGGTTATTATAACTATTTGTATCTCACGAAGAAAGATGATCGGTCTCCCGGAAGTACGGCTTCGGTAGAAGGAAATTTTTACCAGACGGAAAACGAATATCAGGTTTTGGTTTATTTTCGGCGTCCGGGGGATAGATACGACCAATTAATCGGAATACAAACGGTTCAATTCAAATAAATTATGCTTCTTTTTTACGCTCCCGATATTGCCGGCCATCCGCAACTCCCCGAACCGGAAGCGCAACATTGTCTAAAAGTGTTAAGGATGCATGCGGGCGACATTGTATATTTAACCGACGGAAAGGGCAATTTTTACAAAGCAGGTATTGCCGAAGCACATCCAAAGCATTGCAGATTGGATATTTTGGAAATAATTCCTCAACAACCGTCGTGGAAAGGTCAAATTGTTATTGCTATAGCCCCAACAAAAAATATAGAACGCACAGAATGGTTTGCTGAAAAGGCAACGGAGATTGGAATCGACCGGATCGCTTTTCTGAATTGCCGTTTTTCGGAACGCAAAGAGATTAAACCGGAGCGAGTTAACAAAATTCTTGTATCGGCAATGAAACAATCGCTGAAAGCCCGTCTGCCCGAACTGCAAGCGATGACGGATTTCAAGAAATTTATCATGCAAGCTTTTGAAGGACAAAAATTTATCGCTCATTGCTATCCGGGAGAAAAGGGTTTATTGTCAAAGGTTTATCGTCCCAACGAAAATGTTTTGGTACTTATCGGGCCGGAAGGTGATTTCAGCGAAGAAGAAATTGAATTAGCTATCAAGCAGGGATTTGTTCCCGTTTCTTTGGGCGAAAGCCGGTTACGGACGGAAACAGCAGCATTGGCCGCTTGCCAGATTATTCACATTGTCAGTCAAATGAGCGGAAAATGAAGAAACGATTGAAAAAAATACTGCAATGGGTAAGGAACATTATCGTTTTTCTCTTCGCTTTCAGTTTGTTAATAGTAATCTTGTATAAGTATATTCCGGTATATTATACGCCGCAAATGCTGTTTCGTTCACATGTTTCTCATCAATGGCGTCCGCTTTCTGAAATTTCCCAGCACTTGGTGCAAGCCGTTGTCGCATCCGAAGATAATTATTTTTTGATTCACAACGGATTTAGTTTTTTTCAGTTGGAACCGGATTCCGCAGAATTTTACAGAAACGTTATGTTGAAAGATAACCGTACGCTTTCGCAACAAACGGCGGAAACCGTATTTTTATTACCCGGCCGTTCGTGGATTGGTAAAAGCCTTGAAACCTATTTTACCATATTAATTGAATTTGTTTGGGGTAAAAGACGCATTATGGAAGTTTATCTCAACACCAAAGAAATGGGAAACGGTATTTTCGGTGCGGAATCAATTGCCCAAAAGAATTTTCACAAAACGGCAGCCCGGTTGTCTGTACCGGAAGCCGCTCTGATTACAACGGCTTTCCCGGATCCAAGGCTGCTTAATTCGGGAAAACCGACGAAATACATGCTAAAACAACAAACCAAAACCGTTTCTATCATGTCTAAAATCATTCCGGTTGAAATGGGAGATTCAACAAGCATGTCTAATGAAAATGAATGAATTGGAATATGTAGATTGGGGATTAATTCCTTATGCCGAAGCCTACGAAAAGCAAAAAACGTTGTTCGAAACGGCCATTGAGCGAAAAACGGCTCGCGAACCGGTGCGAAATACGGTGATTTTCTGCGAACATCCTCACGTGATTACGCTCGGCAAACATGGTTTGGATGCCAATCTTTTATTTTCCGAAGCGGTATTAAAAGAAAAAAAAGTAGAACTGTTCAGGGTGGATAGGGGAGGGGATATCACTTATCACGGACCGGGTCAATTAGTGGGTTATCCGGTATTGGATTTGGAATCTTTGCATATCGGTTTGAAAGACTACATTTACCGGTTGGAAGAAGCCGTCATTCGTTTGTTGGCGGAATATGCTATTCAAGGAGAACATTTTACGGGAGCGACCGGTGTCTGGATAGACTCAAACCGGCCGGAAAGAGCCCGTAAAATCTGCGCTATTGGCGTGAAAAGCAGCCGGTATATTACCATGCACGGGTTTGCTTTGAATGTTTCTACCGATTTGAATTACTTCAATTTGATTAATCCTTGCGGATTTAAGGACAAAGGGGTAACTTCTATGGAAAAAGAACTTAATCGGAAAATATGCTTGGAAGAAGTAAAAGGCCGGTTATTTCAATTGCTCTCCGAAACACTAACTTTCAACGATTCTCTGCTTCCATATTTGCCGAAAGGCGAAAATAAATAAAATAAGCGATAGCAAGGAAAGCCACAAGGTAGAACCGCTTCCTAAATTGTCCATGGCTTCCATTTGCTTGGAATCGTTCTGATAGACAGTGAAAAGCGCTACGCCAATGAAATTGTTAGTAAAATGCGCCAAAACCGGAATCCACAGATTTTTACTAAAATCCAACAAATAACCGAGATAGGCGCCCAATAACAATCGCGGGACAAAACCGTAAAACTGAAAATGGATAAAACTGAAAATGAAAGCGACCGACCAAATGATAATATGCTTGTTGCGAATCATCCGTCCGAAAATCCGTTGAAGCGCCCCCCTGAAAAGAAATTCTTCTCCGATGGCGGCAAAAACGCCAACAATCAATATATTAAAAAGAATCGCCTGAGTATTTTCGGCGTGTAGCATGGCTTCGGTTGCTTTGGTAGCAGCATCTTCCATAGATTTTATGAAGTCTTCTATATTTTTCATAGAATCCGGCAAAACCATTTGCTGATTCCATTGCCCGATTAAATTCAAAAGAGGTTGAACAAGAATCATGCTTAGAATTGCCCAAAAAACTATTGAACCCTTAAACGTTGTGTTCAAATAAAGGTAATCTTTGTAGTTTGTACTGAACAAGTAGGCGACTAACAAGGCAGGAAAAACAAAAGCGCCCAATTGAGTGAGGAATTGTATGTCTCTCGAATAGACAGGATAATCATTTAGGTGGGTAATAATTCCGGTCATAGCTTCCATATTGAAACCGGTTTTAAGCAGAATCAAAAATAAAGAAGCGAAGTTGCCTGCCACAAATCCGAGAATGGTAATACCGATGAACAAAATGAATTGGACAATACCTCCCGAATCTTTAAATATGCCTTTTAACATTGTATTAATCTCTGTTAGAAAAATATTTCATGAATTGAATCCGTTCGTGTAAAGACGGATCTTGAATTTCTCCAAAATTTATCTTCCCTTTTATTTCTTCGATAGATTTAAAATTTTTGGAAGTTATCCATTCTCCTAAACTTCGGTTCATGTCTTGGATAATTTCGTTTCCGTTCTGGTAAACCGTGCTGCACAATTCGACGGCCGAAGCTCCGGAAAGAATACATTTGACGATGTCTTCCCAATCATGAATACCGGTACAGGAAGCAATCGAAACGTCCGAGAGTTTTGAACTTGCTAAGAATGTCCACCGCAATGTATCCGCAATTTCAGCATTGGAGCTAAACACGTATCCCGAACTTGTTTGCATCAAATGGATATCTATGTCCGGCTGGTAAAAACGACTGAAAAGTACGATTCCATCCGCGCCGGATTTCTGTAAATCATTTGTAAGTTTTACAATATGACTGAAATATTTACTCATTTTCACAATCACCGGAATATTGACAAGTGATTTAATTTTTTGCGTAATCCGCAAGTAAATATCTTCAACGGAATTTTCAAGCTGGTCGATTTCGGTATCTAAGCCGTAGATATTCAGTTCAATCGCATCTGCGCCGGCTGTTTCTATCTTGGGGACAAAATCAGTCCATCCGTTTTCTCGATAGCAATTTATACTCGCAATAATCGGGATATGGCACAATTCTTTGGAGTCGGAGATTAATTTCAGGTATTCATCCAATTGCATTTCATTGGAAGAATTAAGTATAAAATTACGCGCATTCGGACAATCCGTCCAAATCTCTTTACCCATTTGTATCTCAATTTGTTCCTCAAAAATTGAAGGCAAAATAAGAGCTCCCGCCCCTGCTTTTTCAAGCGCTGTGTTTTTTTCCGGTGTGTTTGTTAGCCCTGAACTTCCTATAATTATAGGACTGTTTAAATTCAAACCAGCAAAATTCGTCATCAATATCTTCTTCATATATAGTTGATGTATGAATGAAATTTAAATACAAGGTACAAAACTATTAAATTTATTGTTAAAAACAAATATTTATTCCTTAATTCTTTGGCCAAATATGAGACTACCAATTCTCACCATAGTGCTACCTTCTTCAATAGCAATAAGATAATCATCACTCATCCCCATAGATAATTGATTAAAAAATTTATTGCCGGCAAAAAAAGTATGCTTCATTTTCGTAAAGAAGGCATATAACCCGTTAAATTCACGGCGAATCTGTTGCTCGTCGTCCGTGAGCGTGGCCATACCCATCAGACCGGAAATTTGGATATTTTTTAAAGTGTCGATAGGTTCTGCTTGCAATAGATTTTCAATTTCTTCATAAAGAAATCCGAATTTGTGCGTTTCCTGCGCAATATGGATTTGAAGTAAGACAGGAATTGTCCGGTTACATCGTTGCGCCTGTCTGTTGATTTCTTCCAAAAGTTGCAGGCTGTCCACACTCTGTATCGTGTGGATAAATGGGGCGATATATTTAACTTTGTTTGATTGCAAATGTCCGATAAAATGCCATTCGATGTCTTTTGGCAGATGTTCGTATTTCGGAATCAATTCCTGCACGCGGTTCTCTCCGAAAATTCGTTGGCCGGCATCGTAGGCTTCCATCACCACAGATTCCGGATGAAACTTTGAAACAGCAGTCAAACTGACATTTTCGGGTAAAGTTTCTTTGATTTGCCGAAGATTTTCAGCTACGCTCATTAGTAGAAAATGGAAAAACATCCATAATCATTGTTTCTGATACGGAAGCGATTTCATAATCGGCCATTGTCCCTTTCATTCCGTCTTCCAGAACGGCAATAGCTTCTTTCAAGTCCGAAGCCTGAGCCAACATTGTTGCAGCGGTTTTTTTCTCGGTTCCGGTTTTCTCGTCAAGCGAGATGAAAACGACTTTAAACCGGTAATAACGGTCGCCGTTTTCGTTGGTAAACAATTCTGTAATTCTTGCCCTTTTGATATCAGCAATCATAAATTCGCCGCTGATATACGGTTTCATTTCCTCGATAATCCTCGCTTCTGCTTCCGTAAACGAAAGTGCATCCACTAAATAAGGTTCCGTCACTCGTTTTTGAACCCCATTTTCCATCATCTTCTCGTAAGAGATTTTACATTCGAACCAATTCATATAAATAGATAAAAATTTTTGACAAAGATAAGGGTTTTTACTGTTTTTTCAAAAAATAGAATCTGCAATATCAATATCACTTTGATGCAGTAGCCTTGTTCACCCACTTTTCTAAAAGTTCAATTTTTTCTATTACTGTAAGTTTCCGAATACATCGTAAGTACTGCCTACCTGCAAATTATTGGGATAATTGGTTATGTATAATTGCCCGAATGAGGAATCGCGACCCAACGGATTGTAACAAGTAATGACGTTGGCCTCGCCCGAAAGTAGTAAGGTTATAGATGTGTTTATTATTTCATTGCTACTGAGGTTGTTTTGTTTAAATAAATAAGGTCAAAATTAGGTTTTGACTTGACAACAGTATCTCCCATATATCAATCACCTTTATATGCACGATACTGTGTTATTTAGCAAGCGTGGACGCTTGCTTTTTGCCCGACACAGGCAGAGCCTATGCCGAACGTAAAACATTTATTTTCAATACGCTACAACGAACAGAGTGTCATATTCTTACTTATAACATGCTGCTTCCATTTTTAAACTTTTTTTTATTGATGGATACCGATAACAATGCTTATTGCACTGGAATTTTCAGTAAAATTTTGATAGTTATAACCATAGTTATAATAATAAAATTTCACCTGTTGCATTTCGTAACCAATCCCCACATTTATCACAGACTTACCCGATACCCTAAAACTAATACCTACTGTAGGATTAAAAAGTATTCCCATTCCTTCAAGGCCGTTAGATGTATCAAATGAATAACCTACTCCTAAAGATAAATATGGAGATACATTGTTATTTGTAATGTTTATCTTGAAATCTGCAAGTGGAGAAACAGCAACTGCTTCTGCGTCGATATAATACCTAAAACCCATTCCAAGTCCGAATGAAAAATATGGATTTATTTGATCGCTAATGATAGCATTCAATTTTAATCTATCCATACCGTAATTACCTACACCAAATTGATAGCCCATTTCTACAATTCCTTTATAACCAAATTGCAAACTTGTGCTTTTAAGAGAACTACCGTTCTTATCCTGATGTGACTCTTGTGCGAATGCCAAAGTTGTTATCGACACAAATAAAAGTAATGCTAAATATCTTTTCATTTTTTTATTTTTATTTCATTGTTTTACAATATAATTATTAAAAATATCCAAACAATTGTCTTTTTCATTATTAATACAGAGAATAAGGCATATATCTGCCGGATTGATAATAAGGATTACTATAATTCCCCAATTGGAAGTTTCTATAATTCATCGTCTTTTATGTTTTTCATACGCCTCCTTATCCCAAAACCACTTTTTACCCAATAACCAGTTACATTCTGTTGAATCTATGCGACTTTCAAGAGGGTAAAATGAATGCAGATTCTCTATTATTCCTTGCTTGACAACAGTGCCCTTAGGAAGATTAACAGGGTGTATAATCATCACATTGTCTCTATCTACAAAAGTTGAAAGGTACTCTACTATTTCATTTTTGGAAATAATACGATAAACTCCGAAAGATACAACTACACCACGCATAACTCCTAAATCCGTTATAAATTGACATTTTATAGTATCTCCATATATCCTGTAAGTTCCCCATGTGTCTACAGGATACTGCCTGTCTCTGAATGTTTTCCATGGATTATCTGATGTAATATAACATACTAATCCATCCCGATAAAACATAAGAGCTGTATAATATGGTTCATTTAATGGATGTTCAGGCTGAAGTCTAGTTTGCCATCCAGTACTTTTATAATAGCCATCCAGAGAAATCAAGGTATCTAATCCTGTATACTTCCCATCATACTTGTAGGTAAAACCGGAAGGACTAAAACTTCTTTGAAATGCTATACAAGATGATGAAGCATGCAGTATAATTATTAAAAATATCCAAATAATTGCCTTTTTCATAATTAGTATAGAGAATAAGGCATATATCTGCCGGATTGATAATAAGGATTGCTATAATTCCCTAATTGAAAGTTGCCAGAACCTATCAAATCTACTCCCCATACAATAGCCGGAAATTTCAAATGGTGGAATCCATTTTGAAAGAAATCGCCGAAAGCCGGATTGTTGAAACCAATGCGTGTGATTCCGTTTTTTCCTCTCATACCTACATAAAGAGGACTGGATAATTGAAATCCTTCTTTATATGTTCCAAATTTGTTGTTAAATATTTTTGAACCGTTGTAAGCTTTAGTTTTAGCATCATCATCATAACCGCCCGGGTCTGTTGTATAGACATTTGTTCCAAGAACAAAATTTTTGTAGCCTATTTCGGTGGCATTGCTTCTGAATCTATCATGCCCGTCTCCTAATAGAAATTTAACATCATTTTCCCATCTAAAAGACCAATCTCCGGCTCTTCCTCCAATTATTCCCGTTTGTTGCCTCCCATCTTGCATATACCAATTATGATAACTCAAGTTTCCCATCTTTTCAAATAGTTGAAAATTAAGGGAAAAAAGATTAAAAAAAGTGGTGATAAATGAAAATAAATTATTAACTTTGAGGTAATTATAAACAAAAGTACTAATTTAAAAACAG
>Ga0209629_10001190_pt1 | contig 15943 bp, 7 predicted proteins | sample TergutCu122P5_FD_187286 | JGI IMG/M metagenome (GOLD analysis project Ga0209629, IMG submission 187286) | Cubitermes ugandensis P5 segment gut microbial communities from Kakamega Forest, Kenya - Cu122 P5 (SPAdes) (version 2) | ecosystem: Host-associated > Arthropoda: Insects > Digestive system >...
CATCGTCAAATTTAACTGTTACAAATACATGGACTTTATCGGCAAAAAATGCGGGAACTTTCACTATTCCTCCGGCAACGATTAAAGTAGGAAACAGCGAGTATAAATCCAACGAATTGACGATTAAAGTATTGCCTCCCGATCAGGCGGCAAATGCGGCGGCAGCCAATGCGAATGCAAATTCCGGAAATACCGGTCAGCAGGGAAGTTCTTCTTCGGGAGTTTCCGCTAACGACGTCTTTATGCGGGTAATCGTATCTAAAAATTCTGTCTATGAAAATGAAGGATTTTTGGTAACAATCAAGTTATATACCACAGTCAATATTTCAGGATTTGACAGTCCGAAATTTCCCGAATATGAAGGTTTTGTCGCTCAGGAGATTGACATGCCTCAGAATGCGCAATATATTTTGGAAAACTACAACGGACGCAATTACCATTCGGTAGTCTTGAAACAAACCATCTTATTTCCGCAGCGTTCCGGTAAAATCACAATTCCTGCCGGAAAATTGGATATTGTTGCCCAGATTCGTACCCCACAGAGGCAACGGAGTATTTTTGATGTTTTTTTAGATATGACTCAAGATGTTAAGCGTACCTTAACCTCAGCGCCCGTAACGATAGACGTAAAACCGCTACCTGCCGGTAAACCGGCTTCATTTTCCGGCGCTGTCGGCGACTACAAAATGACGTCTTCTATCAATGCGACTCAATTGAAAACAAACGATGCGGTAACTGTTAAAGTAACAATCTCCGGAAACGGCAATATCAAATTGATTAAGAATCCCGAAATTGTTTTTCCCAATGATTTTGATAAAATGGATCCGGTGGTTACCAATAATCCGAAGGTGTCGGCAGCCGGAGTAACCGGAACAAAAACTATTGAATATAATGCAATTCCGAGATATGCAGGCGATTTTACCATCCCTCCGGCCGAGTTTTCTTATTTCGACTTAAAATCGGGAACTTACAAAACATTAAAAACCGATGAATACCAACTGCACGTTGCGCAGGGACCGGCAGGCGGCGGAACGGGTGCGGCTGTCGTCAATGCTACCAATAAAGAGGATATTCGTTTCCTCGGAAAAGATATTCGTTACATCAAAACGGGTTCAACGAATTTCCATCGGGGCGATTTCTTTTTTGGAACGCTATCGTATCTGCTGTTTTATATTATTCCCGCTTTACTGTTTCTTGCTTTATTCTGGATTTATCGTAAACAGGCGGCTCAGAATGCAAACATAGCTTTGGTGCGGACAAAGAAAGCCAACAAAGTTGCTTCCAAGCGTTTGAAAACGGCTGCAGTCTATTTGAAAGAAAATAAAACGGAACAGTTTTACGATGAAACGCTGAAAGCCGTTTGGGGTTATTTGAGCGACAAGTTAAATATTCCGGTTTCAGCGCTGACAAAAGATAACGTAGATGCAAACCTTACTCAATACGGTGCATCGGAAAATTTGATTCAGGATTTCAGAAATATTCTGGACACCGCAGAATTTGCGCGGTTTGCACCGGCGCAGGAAAGCGGGAAAATGGATGAGTTGTATAACGCAACAGTTCAAGCGATTGATAAAATGGAGAATACAATTAAAAAATAAGGAGAAAAAGATATGACAAAACAATTTTTTATCCTGACAGCGATTTTGTTCGCAACTTTGAAACTTGCAGCACAGAACGATACGGTTCAAGCAACAAGCGCTGTGCAAAATAATATACCGTCACAGACAAATATATCGCCGAATGATTTATTTCTGCAAGCGAATGCAGCTTATGCCAAAGGCGATTTTCAAGCGGCGGCAGGTTTGTATGAATCGCTGTTGAAAGCAAACGGAGAATCGGCAACCGTCTATTACAATCTGGGAAACTGTTACTACAAATTGAATAAAACGGCTCCGAGTATATTGAATTACGAACGGGCGCTTCTGTTGGAGCCGGGAAATGCCGACATTCGTTTCAATTTAGAAATTGCCAAATTAAAAGCAGTCGATAAAATTGAGCCGGTAGGGAATTTCTTTTTAACAGATTGGCTTCACAGTATTCAGAATTTAATGAGTACCGATTCCTGGAGCAAATTTAGCATCGCTTGTTTTATCCTATTGATAGTCTGTTTATTTCTCTTTTTCTTTTCCAGATTGGTTATTATCAAAAAATTAGGATTCTACTTAGGCATCGTATTGCTGATAGCAGTTATTTTCGGAAATTATTTTGCTTACAGCCAGAAACAGAAGTTAGCGCAACGAAACGAGGCGATTATCTTTGCTCCGACAACAACCATCAAGAGTTCGCCGGACAATAGCGGCACCGATTTGTTTATTTTACATGAAGGAACAAAAGTCAGACTAAAAAGCAAATTAGGCGATTGGAACGAAATCGTAACCGCCGACGGCAATGTAGGTTGGATTAAGAATACGGAGTTGGAAGTGATTTAACCGTTTCCGCAACTTCTTCCATCAGCCATTTGGGCGTGGAAGTCGCTCCGCAAATGCCTACGGATTCAGCATTGATTAACCATTCCTGTTGAATATCATCAGGACTGGAAATAAGCAAAGTGTTAGGATTAGCTTTCTTACATTCGGCTAATAAAACTTTTCCATTGGAACTCTTTTTACCGGCTACAAACAGAATTAAATTGTGGCGGGATGCAAATTTCCGGATATTCGGTATCCTGTTCGCTACTTGGCGGCAAATCGTATCGGAATATTTAAAATCAACTTCCGGATGAATGCGGGTTTGAATTTCCTGTACAATTTCCTGAAAGTCGTTGACCGACATAGTAGTTTGAGAAAATAAGCATATAGGACGATTGAAATCCAACTGCTCCAAATCGGACTTTTTTTCAATGACGATGGCTGTTCCCTCAGTCTGACCTACCAATCCGTTCACTTCCGCATGCCCGTTTTTCCCGAAGATAACTATTTGAGCTTTTCCTTTCGATTCGTTGTAATACTTTCGAATTTTTTTCTGTAATTGCAGCACCACCGGACAAGTAGCATCAATAATCCGAATGGAATTTAACTGAGCCGTTTCGTAAGTCGAAGGAGGTTCGCCATGCGCACGCAGCAACACTTTTTTATTCTGCATATCTTTCAACTCGTCATGGTTAATCGTTCGCAAGCCTTTCTTTTGCAATCGGTTTACTTCTTGACTATTGTGGACAATATCGCCCAAACAGTAAAGCTCTTCATCTTCGGTTAATTCCTTTTCCGCGCTCCGGATTGCATTAACAACGCCGAAACAAAATCCAGATTCTTCGTGGATTTCAACCTTTCGCACGATTTTTATTTTGTCAATTGAAGTAACTTTTCTTTCATCGGCTGAACACCTGAATATCCTGTCACTTTATCCTTTATATTTCCATCACGGTCAATAAAGAAATAAGTCGGGACACCTTCAATTCCAAATGTTTTATAAATATAATCCCATTGCTTTGCATTAAGCCGGAAATGTTCGCCATGCAAATCGGGAATCATATTCTTCCACGTTTCCAATGGAGAATTTTCACCGGCAACATACACATACACAATACCTTTGTTTTCCAATTCTTTTTTAAGCGGTTTCATTTCTTCATTCGCTAATTTACAAGGACCGCACCATGTTGCCCAAACATCAATCAAAATAGGTTTCCCTTTGAATTTGGATATAATAAACGGGAAGACATCTTTGTCGGCTACTTTTTCAATGTCATTCTCTGTAAATCCTGTTTTCTTTTTATTATCTTCGATAAGTTTTTGTAAATCATTGTTTTTATTTCGAATAAACGCTTGATAACCGATAGGCAACTTTTCAATCTCCGCTTCATCAACCAATTTGAAGTTTTTAATATTATCGCCCAAACTCATCACTTTCATAAAATCAAAAAGAACACCTTGATCGGTTCCTAAAGCTTGGCTCAAAACAGGTTGCTTTTGTTGCATTTGCCATTGATATACACATTCAGCCGTTCGATCGGCATAAACTATTTGCGGATCATTCAGTGAAGAAAAATCTTTTATCACATTATAAAAACCGTCGGGAATATCAATTTTGCGTGTATTATAGTATTTTTTCATTGCTTCCCGGTCGGATTGCAGTTGATTATTATATATATAAGCCTGATCGATCCATGAAGGTATTCTTAAAATATCATTGGTGCAATACAATTCGAGGGTAGATTGCATAATTTGTTTACCGGCAGGGCTAAAGTTAAGCGTATCCAAAATGGCTTTTTTTGAATTATGCTCGTTTAAAAAGAATGCTTTCAATTCCTCCGGCGTTTTGTTTCCTATAATTTTAAGAAATGCATGAAATGAGTCGTAATCGGTGTAATGTTGTAAAGAAAATTTCGATTCTGCATTGACTAATTCTTTGGAAATCGAAGCCAAGTAACCGCCGTAATAAACAGGTTCTCCCAATGAAAGTTTATCTTTGAGCAAAGGCGACTCGCGTCTTGTCGCTTCGGCAGGATTCAGAACGAGTGAAGTGGTTTCGCCCGGCGCAATAAAAAATTGCGCTTGACAATTCAGCCAATGAACGCCAGCAGGATGTGCGAAATAAGCGTCGATTTCTCCGGAAAAACTGCCTTTTTCATCAACAGGAAGGGTAATCGGGACGTGTGGATATTCGAAAGGATAATCCACAATAACTTTTACTTCGGCTGGCATTCCCTGACGATAATTCAAAATCTGTCCTTCGAGATGCGCTTTCCCCGTTTTAAATTCTACCGGTGGTAAAACAGCGTTTTTATCAATCGCCGCATCCTTAAATCCGGTTGGTAAATTCGCTTTTACCGGTTTATTTGTCAATTGAATGCCCCATAATTTAAATGCGCCTTTATAATCTCCTTCGGAAAAATCAACAGAAGTTGCATTGGGGGTTACGGCAGGAAATGTCATCTTAAACTCTGTTTCTCCCGAAGCGGGCATATAAAATTCCTTACCTAATTCAATACCATCGGCTGATTGGATTGTGTCCTGTTTCCCCTGATTGTCGGTCAGAAAACTTTTCGGGTCAATTTTTATCCACTGACCCGCAGGATAAAAAGCCTTTATATACAGCACAGTAGCAGTATCGCTCAGTTCAATTTTGTTTATTTCCAAAGCAGTAGTATTCCGAGCCATGACTGCCGGACGTTCCACAGTTCCCCTGTTATTTGCGCAGCCTGATAATATCAGCAAAAATGCAAACTGCGTTCCAATCCATTGTTTCGTTTTCATAATTATAACCATTTAAAATGATATTCTTAAAATTAATAGTTTATACAAATACTAACAGCATTTAATTTACAAAGATAACTATTTTTTTGGAATACCGGTCAAAAAATGGGTGCAATTCAGCGATTCAGGGAGAAAAAAAATTACCGATAAAGGAAAAGAGGGTTTTGAGAAGCGGATAATCCTCTCCCAGCCGTTCAGAATTGTGAACGGAGAATGAAATAAAAAGATGTCTGTTTACATTTTCCTTTTTCTACCAACTGGTTGATTGTGTGTGCCAATTGCAGCAAGGTATTCCTTCGAGCCGTAAACCTGACCTGACAACATACGTGTGATTTTGTTATGGGAAATGCTTCCGTCCAAAATACTTGACAAGCCCGTTGCTGTTACCTGTCCAAAACTACTTAACAGATAATCTGTGTATAAATCCATCGCTTTTCCCATCCTGCAAAGGTAATCATTTTTTATCTAAGCAATTGAGCGGGTGCGTAACATGAGTTATTAAAATCCATTTCAAAATTGTCAAAATCCATTTCATTGTAAAAAAAGTGTTATAAGTCCAACTCCAATTATTGTGGCTGTAACAGCAACTGTTAAAATCAAAGTTTATTTACTAATTGAATAAACATCTCTAATTTTTTTCTACAAATTGTCCAAATCAGTCCCACAAAAAACACAAAAGTTAAAATCAGGGCGTTTTCCTATGGTGTCTAATTCATTTTGAAATTCTTGATAAAAAGAATCAAAACCGTCTTCGCCTGCAACTAAATTGTCGGACTTTCCATATTTTACGGCAAAAAAGTTTTTTGAAATTTTCCCCGTTTTCTGCGATAACGTTCTATTGCCCAACGCACTGTCCCCAAATGGCATATAACGAGCAGCTTTGCGCAGTGGCAGGTCCAAGAAAAGTTTGGACGAGCTGTCAGCTTGCAAATGTACGAAAAATATCTTTTCAACGCTCTAAAAAACAAAAAATTCCCCCCCCAAGGAAAGCATAAATGGGTAACGATATAGAAACGAGCGGACTGCTTTGGTTTGCTGCGTTTTTTCAGTGTTTCAAATAACTCGCTTACAAAGGTAACAATGTTTCGTCAATGGGCAAAATTTTAATTGAAAATATTTGGAGTTTTCTATTTTTCTAGTGCTTAAAATATTATACTATCCCACGAATTTATAGAAATAGTCTCAGAATAACCTGTAGGTGAAAGTTTATCCCGGTTGCTGTAACGTTTGCTACTGCCCGATTTCTTCCACCTTCGGTGGTAGAGCCGTAAATAGAACGGTTTGCCCTTCATGGAAAAATTCAACAACTCCAACGGGTTACAAAAACCATCAAAACAATACAGGGCTTAATATTCTATGTTTAGTGATATTATGGACAACAAAGATAATTCTTTTAATTAATTTGAACTTATTTTGATGCGGTTGCCCTGAATACATTTTGATGTGGAATATGATTCAACGAACGATTGAGTTTTTCAAACTCCCGCGCTTTTTGTAAGGTTTCGCAGTCAAACCAAGTTTCGGTGAATTTCTCCCAAACATAGTCAATTGCTTGAGAAGAAGGATGAAGCATATCTTCCGCATAAAAACGGTAATCCCGTAAATCGTCCAAAACGATTTCATACGCAGGGAAATAAAAACAATGAGACCGGTTTCGTAATAATTCTTCAATAGCCAGCAATAAAATCGACTTGCTTAACTGATTTCCGTGAGCGCCGTCTTTCCAATGCCGGATAGGGCTTACCGTGAATATAATCCGCAGCAAAGGATTAAACGTTTGCAAACGAGCAATCAAATCGTTCCATTCCCCGACAATGTCCCCAATCGTCAAACGCTGATAAGTAAAAAGTTTAGCCGGTAACTTATGACAATTCGACACTACTTCGCCGGTCGATTGCAAACGATAAACAAAAGCGGTTCCGAATGTGATGATAAGCCAATCGGCAGTCCGAATAAAAGTTAAAGATTGCTCCATGCGGGAATTTATTTTTGCTAAAACATCATCCGTATCGGTTCCCGAAAAGCGGCTGTGATGCGAAAAGCTATGATAAAGACCACTATCCTTAAAAAGTTCATCCGCAACAAAGGGTCGGTTATACAATAAACGATTCAGGTTTTTTGATAAAGATGAAGGATTATACGCAATTCCAAAAGGATTTTCGTCAATCGAAAAGCCAGCATTCAAAAATTTAGAAGCCATATTTTCCGCAAAACAAGACCCCATCATTACTATCTTACAGTCGTGCGTGATTTTAAAATCGCTTGCCGGCACGGATATTTCTGTTCTGAATTTCATGTTGTTACTATTTCTTTCCACAAAATTATAAAAATATTCGCAGATTAATGTATTTTTTCAACACAGATATGACATTAATCGATACACCCCTTTGTCCCCTTTTGGGGACGGGAAAGAGTAACTAGCCGAATTAAACCTCAATACCGCCAACTTTATTACCGAAAAGACGCTATAAAAAACGGTAGTTTTTTTAACATAAAATTTTTTGTATTTTTTGCATTATTTAATAAAACAGTTTATCTTTGCACCTGATAATTATACAACAACAATATAAGTTGTTATAATTGCAGTATTTTATTTATTGTATAATTTAAACCACCGTTTAAAACATACAATAATTTAAAAATGTTAAGTATATACATAAATCAATTTAATTAATTAATCTATAATTCTAATTTATTATTTAACAAGTATGAAAAAGAAATCAGTTTTGTTATTTTTATTTTGCTGTTTGTGCATCAATTGGGCGATGGCTCAAGTGAAAGGTACAGTGAAAGATGCCGATGGAGAGGCTTTAGTTGGAGCCACTGTGTTGGAAAAAGGAACAACCAACGCCACTATGACCAATGTAGATGGCGAATTTCAGATTACTTTGAAAAACAGGGTAAATTCTGTCATAGTTGTTTCTTATGTCGGCTATGCAACGAAAGAAGTGGCTGTCGGAAATCAGACCAGCTTAAATGTTGTATTATCCTCTTCTTCGGAATCTTTAGACGAAGTTGTAGTTACCGCTTTGGGAATCAAGCGCGATACTCGCGCTTTGGGTTATGCCATAAGCTCTATCAAAGGGGAGGATATGATTAAAGCGGGCGTTCCTGCCAATCCACTGTCAACGCTTTATGGTAAAGCTGCCGGCGTAGGTGTTCAGGCTACTGCCGCCGGTCCTATGGGAGGTATGAAAATTAATATCCGCGGTGCGCAGGGCTTGGAAAGTTCTTCGGGTACGCGACCTTTGTTTGTTGTCGATGGCGTGCCGATTTACGATACGGAATCGAGTATGTCGTCAAGGAATTATAACCCGTTAAATTCCTTCGACTATGGTTCGGCAGTCAACGACATCAATGTCGATGATATTGCGTCGATGGAAATTCTGAAAGGGGCTAAGGCTGCTGTTTTATATGGTAGCGCCGGCGCTAACGGAGTCGTTTTAATTACGACAAAAAGCGGAAGCGGAACCAGAGGGCTGGGCGTTCAGATTTCCTACGGACAAGAATGGTATGACCCTTATACCTTAATTAATTTTCAAAACGAATATGGTTCCGGAGAAAATGAATACGCCTATAATTATTCAACCGACACGCCGCCCGTTCGCAGAACAGTGAGCAGCCGGAATAGTTTCGGTCCGAAATTCGACGGCTCGGATATTATGTTTTTTGATGGCTCAATGCGCAAGTATCTGCCATATAAAAACAATTATCTCGATATGTTTAATACGGGAAACTCGCGCAATGTGAATGCAGCTATCCAAGGCGGCACCGACAAAGCCAATATGCGCCTGTCTCTAACCAATTACGACTATACGGGTATTACGCCCAACCAAAGTCAGATAAAAAATACGCTGAGTTTTAACGGACAGGTTGAGGTATCCAAATTTGCTAAATTTGAGTTTACGCAAAACCTCTACAATGTCAGTTCGCAAAACCGTATGTCTAATATTCAGCACTTGGTAGCCTGGGGAACTTTTAATCGTGATTACGATATTAAAACTGCGATGAATTCCTATAAGGATGCCAACGGATGGATGCTCGATCTCAGCAAGTTGGGAAGTCTCGATGCCGCAGGCTGGGGCTGGCCTTCCGCATTCCTTGATCCGAATCATATCAACGACGGTTTTTTCAATTTGATGTGGAACATGAACGAAAACCGCAATACGGACAAGCGCCTGCACTCTATCACTTCAGGCAAAGGCACTTTTACCTTTTTACCGTTTTTAAGTTTGACGGTACAGGGCGGCTTGGATTATACGGATACGGATTATTCGTCGAAATTCATGCCCTATCGTCAAAATACGACTACCGGCGCTTATCAGGGAGGGCTATTCAGTTTTCAACGCGAAAGAAATGTGATTCAAAACTATGAAGCCTATCTTACTTTTAATAAATCGGTCATGGACAACAAATTAAACGTATTTGCATTTGCAGGTCCTTCTTACAAGGGAACATCTTATACCAACATAAACGTCGGTACAAGAGGCAACAGCAAATATCCGGGCTTTTGGTCGTTGACTAATGCCGATACATGGCCTGCATCGTATGACAGCTATGTTTCCGGATACAGTCAGCAAGATGAAGCGCTGTATAGCGTGCTTGGACAGGGAACCATTTCATGGGGGATGGAATATATTCTTGAGTTTCAGGCAAGGAACGACTGGGCTTCCACGCTTCCGAAAGCCAATCGTTCCTACTTTTACCCCGGAGCGTCATTTACATGGAATTTTACCGAAACGTATAATATCCCCTTTATCAATTATGGAAAATTATTCGCTTCGCTGGCTGACGTAGGTCGTCCCGCAACTCGCTATTATGCTCTAAAAACATACAGTATGAATACTTTGCCGGCGCCCAATACAAATATCAACGATGTTACCCCGCCTGGTAGTTTGTTTTCGGGCGATTTAAAACCGGAAAGAAAACGTGAATTTGAAATCGGAACAAGCCTTCGCATGTTTAAAAACCGCTTGGAGTTTAATGCTTCCTATTACAATGCTACCTGGTATAATCAGATTATGGGCGTTCCGCTTTCAATAACCACCGGGTTCCCTGATATTCGTATCAATGCGGGTGAAATAGTCAATCAGGGAATTGAGTTGTATCTCAACGGCGCGTTAATTGCCACAGACCCGTTCCGGTGGGAAATGACTTTTACCGCTGCCCGTCAATGGGATAAAATCAATAAATTATATCCGGGCATTACCCAAAAACAGTCTAACGTAGGAAACATCTACCGCAGGCAGGCGGAAGGAGAACGGATGAATACCTTGTGGATGCAGGATTATGCGCGAGATGATAAAGGAAACTTAATGGTCAACTCCGCCGGTCTCTACTACCTTTCAAATGATCCGAAAGATGAAATTTGCGTAGGAAGCACCAATACCAATTTATATGGAGGGCTTTCAACTAATCTTTACCTTCAGGGAAAGTGGGGTATGTTGAATTTGATGGGCGCTCTGGATTATAAATTCGGAGGTAAAGTTCTTTCCTATTCCAATTATTATTTAGTAGGAAACGGACTGACAAAGGAAACTTTACCCTACCGCGATACAGCGCACGGCGGTTTGACATGGACGGAAACTTTAACGAATGGCACCACCCGTGAACGTCACGACGGGTTGATTCTTCCGGGTGTGAAAGCCGACGGAACACCTAATGATATAGTCGTTTCGGCTTTCAATTATTATCAGGTCTATATTCACGACATGAGTACCGGATTCCAGCCGGATATGATTAAGGAAAATAATTATGTTAAATTCCGAGAATTGGCTTTAACCTATACGTTTCCTTCACATATTTCGAAGCAGTTGAGAATACAAAAACTGGCGGTAGGACTTACTGCAAGGGATCTTCTTTACCTTTACAAGAGTATCAAAAATATTGATTCCGAATCTATGCTGGGAACAGGAAACGACAGTTGGATAGAGTATTCAAGTTTCCCCTCGCTTCGTACTTTTGGATTTAAATTAAATGTTAGTTTCTAATTTATAAAAAACAAGATAATATGAAAAAGATATTTTATATAGCGATGTTGATTCCCTTTCTGTTGCCTTCGTGTACTAAAGAATTAGACAGAGATTGGAACAATCCGAATGTTTATCTGCCCAAACCGGACGAGGTCGTTTCCGGATTATTTACCCATTTGCAGAAGAACCGTTTTTGGATGAAAGACTATGGCGAATGGTACTGGTATTTAGCAAGTTGGGATCAAAGTATTTTTCATGTAGCTCAATTATGCACTTATGTGCCGTATTCGGTTGCATATTGTGATTTTTGGGCAGACGACCATTACGGGGATGTTGAAAATTTTGTGGATGATGCCAATGGCAATATACCCGCAAATTTTGAAAGGCTTTATTCCGACAATACGAATTACGAATTGATTAATTTTGAAGTATCGGCTTTGACAGGCGTGGAATATGACAACAATTTTATTTATCTTCAGTTGGCAACCGTTCTGAAAGATATAATCGCTTTGCGGACTGTTGATATGTTCAACAGTATTCCTTATTTTGACGCTTTCAAAGGGGAAAAGGGCATTCTTTTTCCTGCTTACGACGATCCGTTGAAAATTTATAAATCGGTTATAGAAGAATTTCAGACGATTGCAGGCGAATTACCGACAGATTATGGAAAAATGTCGGACCTTGCAAAAACTACGTTTGCCAAACAGGACATATTTTTCAAGGGCGATGTTGATAAATGGGTGAAATTTATTAATTCACAGATATTAAAATCCTGCGTCCGGATTTCAGGCGTTGCCGCCGATTATGTAAAACCCATCTTGTCGAACGCCATTAAAAATCTTCCTGCAGCAGATTATACATTCGCCTCTCCGGTAGTGAATGAAAACAGAATTGGCGTATCTGCCGGCGGTATCAGACAACGCGGGTTCTATGAACAATACTATCAATTGGCAGTTCCGGATGTTATTATGCTGCGTATGAACCGAGGTAAAGATATCTATGAACCGGCTATAGATGATCCTCGTCTGCCGGCGCTGACAATCGGTTATTATGAAATCGGAAAACCGGACAGCGTGGAATATTACGGCGTTTCGGGGAATTGGGAACGGAATAAATACCTCAGAGGACTTCCTGTCGATCAAGCTTTGCCGATTGACAGTTGCCGGAGAAATGTTACTCCGCAGGGAGCAAATGCGCAATCGAACGTCATCCGTCCACAATTTTCTATGGATATTATGGCTAATTCATGCCGGTGGGCTTATTACAACCCCATTACGTATGTGCTTTCCGAAAGTCCGCTTTACATTAACTCGCTTGCCGAAAATGACTTGCTGCTTGCCGAAGTGGAATTGAAAGGTTTGGCTTCAACAGGAAAATCTGCCGGACAGCATATCAACGATGCTGTTGTTCATTCTGTTGATTTCTGGTATATGATGAATTCGGTTACCAATTATGCCGGCAGTATGTCGGCAGACACCAAGAAAATTCTGACACCGACAAAACCTGCGGCAAGTGTTATCAGCAAATATGCCGGCACCATACAGAGCGAATTTGATGCAGTCTCAGGAGAAGATGGCAAGATGGAAATTCTGATGCAACAAAAGTATATTCATCTAAATATATATGAAGCGTTTGAATGTTTCACGGAATTGCGTCGTACCCGCCATCCGAAATTAGAGCCGATTACCTGCCACGGATCAAGCACCAAATTGGATAATGCCACCATGATGGTGGAACGTTTCAAATATCCGGCTTCGGAGCGAACGAATAATCCGGTGGAATATGGAAAAGTAATGGCTGACGACTTGTGGGGGAAACCCATTTTCTGGGTTCCGCAGAATAAAATCAGCGAAAAATATTTCTTGCCGCAAGCGCTGAAAGCGCCGTTACCATAACTTAATTTAAAAATGAGGCTGTATTAAAAAGCCTCGAAACATTTAGAGCCTTGTGTTTCTGATTTATCAGTTCTTACGCAAGGCTCTAAAAATATATTTACTGATGTTTCGCTCCTCGTAAGGAAAATTCATTGTTATTTAGGTAGTTTTGTAGGAGAATCAGGTTAAAATCAGGTTTTCGTAAACTGCTTGAAGCATCATGTAATTTTGATAATCAGTTGTTCTCTCCCGTCCCTGAAAGGGACAAATATTAATAACCCCGTGCAAGCGAAGCGCAGCTCGGGGTTGAAAGAGCATCCCTATTGTTTTAAATGATGAAGCAAAATATATTTAGTTACTTGATGATTTTTAGTCTGTTCTTATAAGTTGTATTAAAATTATACAATTTTTTTATCCATACTGTTTCAAAATTGAAGAAAAATCACGAAATTTGCAGCTTTTAAGAACACTAAACGAATAAAATAATGATCACAAAAAGCGCTTTACAAATCGCAAGGGCTGCGTATAAACCCAAAGTTCCAAAAACATTAAAAGGAATTGTAAAATTGCAGGAAGGACAACCGACACAATCGGTTTCCGATCAGAAAGCGATTCAAAAACTGTTTCCGAACACGTATGGAATGCCGCTCATTACTTTTGAGGCAGGAACAGAGAAAAAACAGTATCCGCCGGTAAATGTCGGCGTAATTCTGTCCGGCGGACAAGCGCCGGGCGGACATAATGTAATCGCGGGAATTTTTGATGGCATCAAAAGTATGAATCCCGACAGCCGGTTATACGGCTTTATTTTAGGCCCCGGCGGATTAATCGATCATAAATACACCGAATTAACAGCCGATATTATTGACGAATATCGCAATACAGGCGGTTTTGATATTATCGGCTCCGGACGTACCAAGTTGGAAACCGATGAACAATTTGAAAAAGGATTGATAATTCTCAAAAAATTAAAAATCACAGCTTTGGTAATTATCGGCGGAGACGATTCCAACACGAATGCTTGCGTTTTAGCTGAATATTATGCACAAAAGAAAGCCGGCGTACAAGTGATCGGATGCCCGAAAACCATCGATGGCGATTTGAAAAATGACTGGATAGAAACCTCTTTCGGATTCGATACCGCCTGCAAAGTGTATTCGGAAATGATAGGTAATATTCAGCGCGACTGCAATTCCGCCCGTAAATACTGGCATTTCATTAAGTTGATGGGACGTTCGGCTTCGCATATCGCTTTGGAATGCGCATTACAGGTTCAACCCAATGTCTGTCTGATTTCGGAAGAAATAGAAGCGAAAAACCTGTCGCTCGACGATATTATTCAATACATTGCCGATGTTGTTGCAAGAAGGGCAGAAGACGGAAACAATTTCGGAACCGTCCTGATTCCCGAAGGACTGATAGAATTTATTCCGGCGATGAAAATCTTAATTAATGAGTTAAATGATTATTTAGCTTACAACATAGAAGAATTTCAACGAATCAAACGTTCCCATCAATTGGCTCATATTAAGGACAAATTGAGTACCCACAATTCGAGAATTTTCTCCACGCTTCCGGAAAATGTCGCCCGTCAGTTAACAATGGATCGCGACCCGCACGGAAACGTTCAAGTGTCTCTGATTGAAACGGAAAAATTATTAGCTGAAATGGTAGGAAACCGTTTGGAGGAAATGGCAAAAGAGGGAAAATTTAAAGGGAAATTCTCTGCCCAGACCCATTTCTTTGGCTACGAAGGACGTTGCGCCGCCCCGTCGAATTATGATGCGGATTATTGCTATTCATTGGGATTTACAGCAGCCGGATTGATCGAATTTGGTAAGACAGGATATATGTCGTCTGTTCGGAATACAACGGCTCCCGCTTCGGAATGGATTTCCGGTGGCGTGCCTATCACAATGATGATGAATATGGAGCGCCGGCACGGACATTTGAAACCCGTGATTCAAAAAGCGTTGGTAAAATTAGATGGAGCTCCTTTTAAAACATTTGCCGCTCATCGCGATAAATGGGCTGTGAATACCGATTACGTTTATCCCGGACCAATTCAATATTTCGGACCGACGGAAGTATGCGATCAACCTACGAAAACGTTGCAAATAGAACAGAATAAAATGCATCAATAAATATATAAATGAAGTATATCATTGTGCTTGGCGACGGAATGGCTGATGAACCCATCGAATCGTTAAGTAATAAAACACCATTGCAATTTGCCAAAACGCCTTCTATGGATCAATTGGCAAAAAAGGGAAATTGCGGTTTATTAGCTACAATTCCCGATGGAATGTCGCCCGGAAGCGAAGTGGCGAATCTTTCGGTCTTGGGATACGATCCGGTCAAGGTCTTGGAAGGGCGAAGCTCGTTGGAAGCGGCGAGTATGGGAATCGACATTTTACCCGGCGAAATGGCGATGCGATGTAATCTGATTTGTATTGAACAGGGAAAAATCAAAAACCATTCAGGTGGACATATTTCTACCGAAGAAGCGGAAATATTAATTCATTATCTGAATGAGAAATTGGGAAATGAACGGCTTCAATTTTTTCCGGGCGTTTCTTACCGGCATTTATTAAAACTGAAAGGCGGAGATAAACGGTTAAATTGTACTCCGCCTCATGATGTTCCGGGAACTGATTTTCGAGAAGTACTGGTTCAACCATTATCCTCAGAAGCAAAAGAAACAGCCGATTATTTGAACGAGCTGATTATTCGGTCAAAAGCTTTGTTGGAAAAACATCCGGTAAATCAAAAGCGAAAAGCAGAAGGTAAAGATCCGGCAAACAGCATTTGGCTCTGGTCGCCGGGATACAAGCCGCTGATGAAGAAACTTTCCGAAGAATATCCGATTCGGACGGGAGCCGTTATTTCTGCTGTGGATTTAGTC
>Ga0209629_10001191_pt1 | contig 15941 bp, 11 predicted proteins | sample TergutCu122P5_FD_187286 | JGI IMG/M metagenome (GOLD analysis project Ga0209629, IMG submission 187286) | Cubitermes ugandensis P5 segment gut microbial communities from Kakamega Forest, Kenya - Cu122 P5 (SPAdes) (version 2) | ecosystem: Host-associated > Arthropoda: Insects > Digestive system...
TAGAAAACTGAAAGCATATTACTTTGACTAGAGATCTGTATGTTATAGGTGTTAGATGTTTTATAAATTGTATTTTATTATTTAAAGCTAAGATTCTCCTAACACCGTGTATATTGTGTTAGATAGTATGTATGAGACTATGTCCATATCCACAGGATTGTATCCTAATCTGGATTTATGGAATGCAAATAAATTACTTTACATTACTATATGTAATGACAGATTCCACATCCAATTGGTCTTTAAATTTTGTATTCTTATTTATTGTATTATATTGGGTGGATGTCCATATATTATAAGTTGTGTTTTGTAATATATAAATTGTAAACTGTAATTGATGTGTCCAGTGTTACATGTGTGACTAAGTGGATGATAAACTTAAACTGAAACAAAATGTTTCAAAGCATTCAACAGCTGGTAAATTTCTGCCAAATTATATGTCATCACATTCAAGGTGGCAGTATTCCTCAAAATAACCTTCTCTGACTGTGTATCATATAACTCTCTGGATGGGTAGCATGATTTCCTTTTTCAGGTCCTGTTATCTGACAACACAGGTAAGTACAAAACTACATACCACAAAAGTACAAAGGTACAAACAACCTGATATGAAAATGTGAAAGCCATGGGATCAGGTGATATAACACTGTATGGTTATGTATTTAGCAAGATCACGTGTACTTTAAAATATGTAAGTTTCGTTCCTCCAGTTCTTCTCCTCATAGATTAAAGATCAATAAATGTTGTTTCAACCCCACCCTGTTAGTCTTAAGGTGATCAGTAACATTTTAAATTGAAACTTTTATGTTTTTGTAATAATGACTATACCTCTGGTTTACTTCCTTAGTTCTGCTCCACCATACAAAATATAGTAAGCTGGGTGACCTGGCACCTGGGATTTCTGCACCACTGCTGTAATCCATTTAATAAAGGTCATCATATCTGCTGAAACATTTATGATTTTGACCCAGAAAAGTGTCCAAGTCTGAAAGTAAATGTGATGTTACAAGACAGCTGTCATAAAGATATAACATTTATGTTCTGCAGGCACTGGTATAACTGAGACTGAGTCATCCTGAATAAATGAGAGGGTAATCCAGATAATTTTGTGCCCAAAATACTGCATTGAGACTGGGGAAGTCATTCACTCAATTTATCAAAATGTGTAACTGATATTCGCAGACTCTAAGTGAGTAAGAAATATCATTCTGACATTCATTTTCCTTTTTAGAATCAGTGTTCAACTATAATGATTTGCAATCCTCAACAGTGAAGTTGTGTTGTTAACGAGCATAGAGAATGACTTGGGTCATCTAATCAATGAACATTTTAAGACTGAAGAGAACTGTACTGAAAAACTGGCTTTCAAACAGTGGGTATCCAAAGGCTAGTCTATTGTAGAAAATACGTAAGAAACAACTGAACATTTTGTGATTGACACTGTGACTGAACAGTTGAATGTTTTAATCAATGCTCATTCACTGAAACTCACCTGAGTTTTTGAATGAGCTGATAAATAATACACAGAGTGCATAAATGATTGTATTAAGTGATTCTGCAGGAAATTATAATTTTTTGTATGATGATGCTCAGCTGTTTGCCAGAACAATATACTCTGCAATTACTGTCAGCTACAAACTCTTAAATTTTAAATATTTGTTATATGAAACTGGTGAAGCAAGGGGTTAAGGTCAAGAAAAACCTCTTCTGGGTACATGAATATGAAGACAAGAATTTTCACTAATGAAGCTTTTAAAGTGTTTTCATAATATATTGAAAGCCAAGCCTTAATTTTCACTGCTGGTGTAGGGAGACAAATTTACATCCAGTGATCTCATGGCAATATTGTTTAGTTTATTAATGATGCTATCAGTTGCTAAGAGTATATATCAATGAATTTGGAAACCTGGTGTGATATTAGTGACTGGAGACATTCAAAATACTCAGGGAAAAATGTCCCAGTGGCACTTTTCCACTACAAATCACACATAGAGTGGCACAGGACTGAACCCAGTCCTCTGCAGTGAGAAACCACTACCTCAGCCAAAGCAAGGCTCCTCATTGCAGTATGCACTTGAAATCAGGTTATAAATTATAGCATAATTGTGTACAAAGAATATGCATGTTTACATGCATGTGTGCATCAATTTTAAAAAGGTGATCAACATTTTCTTTTTCTTGGTCACCATTCTTTATCCAACCAATCCCTTCTCTACCAGTGCATTATATATTCCGATTAATAAAAACTGCACAGATTTTAATGTCTGGTTAATGGGGTGGTCAGACCTGGTCACAATGATTGTGTTCTGCAAACTGTGAGCCATCATTCTGTACCAAGTGTTTCATGCAACAAGTCAAAAATATTAGCTGTATGTGGTCTGCATTCACCTTGCAAAAGCTATAGGTTACTGACAGACTCCTATTGCAGTTAATTTCTACTTTGTGTGGCAGGAGGTTGTAGATATAACATTCCATGTTCTCCTCAGGATATTTCAATTGACTTAAATAACCGACGCTATGGGCTTAACGAACCAGCTTATGAAAGGAAACATGACATAACGTACTAAATATTTTTCCGCCATTAACATTCAAACTTAATATAGATTTCATGGCTACGCCCTACGTTAACTACAAGAACACCATCTGATAGGCACCATAAAAAATGCACTGCGACATGTACAGCAATGACACAGAACACTTATGTACCTAAAATACTTAGTCGCCCATACTCTTTTCCAAAAACATGAGACTTTACCTACGATTCGAAAGATAAGGATGAGGAAAACAAATTACAGCTACATTATTTCCACCCAACACGCTTTTCAGCCGTTTTTACCATGCAACCAGTAACAAAGAACTACTAACACGGTCCGTTGGATCCATCGTCCACGAATTGGGGCTAAGAATACTAGAGTTAGGAAAAGTCGAGGCGGTAAAGTATTATCCGGTAACTCGAGAATTAAGGAGTTACAAAACATGATTGTAAGAGAGCTGTAGTGTGTTAAATCCGGTCCACCATCATAGGCTCCCCATTTTATTCTATGTTATTTTCCCAGCATTTTACGGGAACGCGAGGGGTTGGCATGTCCGGCTTCAAAGGTGCTACCTTCGAATCTCCAAGAAACAGCCATTCCTTGACCTCGTTGACGCTTTTATTCTAGGTACTACTTAGAAATTTCGCTGTTATCTTTACGAGAAACAATCCATTTGCGTTTCAAAGACTAACCAGGTAATGCTATTTAGAGAGAAACTTGCTCCAAGAAATTAAACGTTTACGAAACTCGTACGTACATTTCGCCGAAAACTGACATTACAGGTCGTACATATTACAAACGTGTGCTTTGTAGGGCTAAGTCTTGTCATTACAGTACTGTTGAAGATTGGCCAAAAGAATATGAAGACACCTAGCCAAGGGAATGCGACTAAGCATCACGGATACAAATCGCCATTTTTCGTGTGGCACGACGCTGTGTTCCGTATGTAGATAAGTATCCTGCAGTACGGTAGGCCTACTTTTTTATTCGGATGTTGGAAACGAAATAAAATGTTGTGGCGTTAATACGATTGGTTTTGTGTAATCATATTGTTTGAAAAGAAATATTTAACCCAAATTTTGGAACTAAGGTGTACTAACATTGACATCGTTACGTGCCGTCGCAGTAGCCTTCAATATTACCGTCTGTAGGATCGGTTATGTTACTCGAAGTCACCATTGCACCACTGGAGTATCTGAATAGATTTCCATGTCTAATTTCAGTGTCACAAGAAATTTGCATATTCAGTGAACTTTATACTCTTCTTAAGTTTTCTTCGGCGGCAGACTGCTTTGGCCTTTAAAACGTGATGTTCAACTCACATCGGTAAGTTTCAATAAAAATGTAGGGTTTAACATAATGTTCCATTACATGTGTTATCAAGTCATTGTGTTTCGGACATTTGACACATTGAACATTAGAGGACCGCTAATGACATTTCGTTACAACGAAATTATAGGTTATAGATTTTCGAGTTTCAGGTTAGACTTTCAGTTTAAATTCAAGAATGACGTTGAACGCTGCCTTTTAAAACGAAAACTGAAATAACAAATATAAGTGTGCCATTCTGCAGTAGCCTAGAGGAGTATATGAGTGATGATTTTATACATTGCAGTGTGCGAAGCCATTTGATGTGTAATGACTGGATATGGTTCACCCATACAGAATTTCTGTTCATTGAATTGTGTTTCTTTTTGTATGTGTGCTACAGGTTGTATTACTGTTAGTCTGGTATGTGTGTCTTATACAAGGACCATAATGCAACTAGTTATGTAACTTTTTTCTTATGTTACCCCTTCATTTTTCAACATTAAGGTCATCATCAGAGGTTGTTCATAACAAAGTCTGCTATTAAAGGTTTATGTATCCATATATCCATGGCCCTAGATTACCCTTTGATGTATTAATAGGTTGATCAAATATAGGAGGGTGAGAAGGGTGGGGCATGTGCAGTATGTGGGAAAGAAGAGAGATGAATATGGGGTTTTGTTGCGATTCATTTGGCTCAGAATAAGGCAAGAGGTGGGCTGTTTTGAGCACAGTAATTATGCTTTGAATTTGATAAAATTTAGAGAATTTCTTGGCAGGCTGAAGACCTATTAGCTTGTGGCATATGAGGTTCTTTGAGTAGACTTGCAGAAGATTCAAGTGTTCTGGCATGTGACATTGTGTTGCTGGGTTAATCATTTACGGTGGTTTGAAGAAATGTAGTACCTCAACCTTCCATCTTCCAAATGACTGACTCTTGGAAGGTGGAGGCAGTGCATTCCCTCAGAAGATTGGGAACCATTCGCTTGGCAACTCTGTCACAATGCAGAAGATGTGAATCCTCAACCATTGCTTCCCAAGGATTTTGCTCCGTAAATAAAGTAATTTTAAGGAATCAGTGTTTATGGTTTAATATAAGTATCTCATTAGAAAACACATTGAACTCATGTTACTAACTGGTCAGTCATTAATATTTTTTATCCATGTAATGATGTCCCTTTTATTGTATCCCTGAGCATGGCACCTTATCAGATAGAAAGCTTGCATCCACCAGGATAACTCATGGCAACTGCCACACTCAGAATAAAAGGGACAATCTTTATTCATTTGTTTATGTACTGCATTTGACCACAATCACATTTCCAAGGCAAAATTTATGTTTTATGAAATTTTTATGAGCTTACTTGGAGTATTCTGTGACATTTATAATAATATAATAATAATAATAATAATACCTCGTTGTTAGTATTACTAGGATTCTGGACCTGTCCATTGCCCCACAATCATGTTTTTTTTTAACCTTATCCAACCAGGTTGGTATTAGAAGTTTAGTGGATGGTTTATGAAAAAAAGGGTATTATTTGAACAAAAAATTATAAATTTATGAAATAAACAGCATTTTGTGGAAAATAAAACAGAGATTAGGCATCTAGTCTTAAAAAGGCAGGAAATTTCCCTGTTGCCTAAGTATATAACATTATTTTTAGGGGTTTTTTATGTGAATGCAGGTGGTGTAAAGGGTGATACAAAATGATGGGCAAAGTTCAGAAACCTAATAATTCTTACCATAATACATTGTTTTGAGAATGCTTCAGAATTGATTTCTTGGGATGTTGTGGTTAGGCATTTGTATGTCAGCACTATAGACTCTCTTCATTCATATGTGCACACATTATGGTTTCATGCATTTGTGGAAGAATTATTGTGGCATCTCTTGTGCATCATAGAGTAAGTCCCTCACTCACAATCATACTGTCATAGGCACATGGAGTGATAAACAAGAGACTGCATCTGCCTGTCCTTCTCGCTCTAGTTGCTACCTAGATCGTGTGCAATACGCAGTGTACTTTCACTGTACATTTCACAATTTCTAGAGCTGTGATCTTCAAACAGCAGAAGATGGTGATGCCCTCACCACGTAATGATGTTAATGCAGGTGGCTAAATTGCATTGACCCTTTGACTGTGAACAAAAACATGGCCACACTTACAAATTATTCCTGCAGCACTCATTTTCTTGGAAATGTTGTACAGAAAAAAAAAACATGCCCAGGAAAACACGAAAATTGCAGTACCAAGGGAAGGAAGACAGACTGTAGGAAATGACCTGTAGGATTCCATAATTGGAGAGTTCTCAAAGTACAGCATCATCACATGCTAGCATATCCTTTCTCCAGGTCCAAGACAGTGCCCAGGTGTTGGTGTAACATACAAGAATTCTGGAGATGGTGTCCCATATTTATCAGTCAGCAGTGGGTCTATAGGAAGCAAGTGCCCAGCTGGTGGTGGGAAACTTTTATGTTGTCTAGGATGAGGATGAGTTGACAGTTTGTGATGTCCTCTGTTACTTTACGCCCGAAACTAGGAAGTGTGGTTGGTCTACAGGTAGTTGGAGCAAACTGATCTGTACTGGCATCGCAGTGTGATCTGTATTGGGTTCTGAGATTGGGATAACCAGTGCTCCTGTCACTAACAGTAGAAACTCCTTTCCTGTAGATGAAAGGTGAATCAGCAATTGGTTATGGATCCTATCAGAAGATGGGGATGTGTTACATTAAACACCCCACAAGTGTGGCTGTATTAAATGGAAATGTGGAAAGGGCGAGGACTCTTGTGAAGACAGGCTGTCCTGTAGGCATCAGAATAATAGCAGAGGGGTTGAATATGGTCAAAAAAATGTTGGGACATTTTAATAACAGAGTCAAGCATGAAAAAAGTGTGTGCAGAAATTGTCCCAGAGAGTCTGAGTGAAGACCAGAAGCTGGGAAGAAAGTAAGTTTGTTTTGAAAGTTTGGAGGAAATTAAAGACAATGCATATATTTGGAACACTGTACACCTGTGATGAAACTTTTCTTTTTTGGAGTGATTGAGACACCATTGTTCAGTGCAATGGAGACCTTCTGTATCTCTGATACCACAGAAGGTTCCAATATATAAGTAAACAATTATTAAGACCATCATGTTGGTTTTCTTTTTCACATGAATAGTCATTTATCACCAAATAGATAGTGAACAACTAATTCTTTATTCCATTTTAAACAAAATTACAATAAGTTGTTCAAAAAGTAGACCAGACTAAAATGGAACTGTACTTGGCTTTTGCTTGGTAACTATGCATTGGTGTGCAAGACATTGTAGTCTGTTAATCTTTAGCTGAAAACAAATCGGCACTTAAATGTGCTATGTACTCACCAGATCTTGCTACATGAGACTTCATCTTTTCCCAAATTTGATAAGTTTGCTCAAAGCAATGCATTTTCTGTCAGTTAAGGACTTCCATAAGACAAGGAAGGCAATGTATGTTTAAACATAACTTTGAGGCCCATTCATGTAACCATTGTTGGCATGGAAAAGCAATTAGTATTACATATTCTGAGTGTGGGTCTGTAGTCTGAGTTATCGAGCATGCAGTGTGCATGCATTGTATTATATTGTCATCTGTGATGTGTCTGGCTGTACCATATTTTTCCACATTGTCTCATAAATGGCACGATTTCCAGAAAAAAGTCATTTAACATAAAATGTGTGTTTTGTTTTCGTCTGCAACTTTTGTGTGAAATGTTTCTCATTCTGAGAAGAATTGAGTGAAATATTGTCATGAACGTATGGCACATACATCTTCATATGAAGTACCCATTATTCTCTCGGATTTTAATGAAATTTGAATTTTCTTGGCAGATTTTAAAAAAATACACGAATGTCAGATTTCATAAAAATCCGTCCAGTTGGAGCCGAGTTCCATGTGGACATATGGACAGACAGACATGATGAAGCCATTACTTACGTTTTGCAATTCTGTGAACACGCCTAAAACAGCAGAGTTACTTGAAGCATTCTCAGAAAATGACTTTTGGGTATCCGTTGTGTCTTGAAGGCTTGTATGAAGTGGTGTGTGGCCTTCAGTGAAAATTGCTTTGTAGAGGATAGTATTTAGATGCAATAATTTAGTGAATAAAGTATGTTGTTGTTAGCTAGCCTCATTATTTAATAGCCACACCTCGTATTACTCAACTGTGTTTGAGAAGTTATTTATGGTGCATTGGCAAGGCTAGAAATGCCAATGAAGCAAGTATTTCTGTTATGTTTGTGTGATTTGTTGTTCATTAGAATTCTGGTTTAAAGGTTCCATGTTCAAATGTGACTAGACAAAGACGGTGGCACATTCACTGAAGAGACTTGTTTTAAGCAACATGTGCAGCTAGTTTGATGAAACCGGTTTCACACTTTGCCGCACACCAACCGAACTATTATTTGATTAGTTGCAGTTGAGATGTCAGATGATGAGGACGTGTTGGTTCTGTGGTGGTGGCTGCAAAATAAAAAAAAGAATCAAAGGTACTTGATTCATCTTCTTATATCCGATAGACACATAATAGTTACGTAGTGTTGTTAAAGGCAGGAGAACAATTGAAAGGATTTTATACAGTGAATAAATCGTATTTTGACCATTTGTTACCTGTAGTTGGTCTGCAAATAACCAAGAATGGCATCAGCTCTAGAAGGGCAGTAGGAGCAGAAGAAAGGCTTAGAATTATGCTGAGGTAAGTCATTTCTTTTATTTTCTTTTCTGTAAATACATATTATGGTCAACATTAAGCTTGTCACATTTTTTCTTTTTTTCTTCTCTCAAACCTTCTGTAGAATGTCATCTGGACTGTCTGTAATTTGTTGTATGCTTATATTTACCACTCCCTACAGAATGGCCGGCTTTGTAAGCTAGTCTGTTGACAAGATTTGTTGTAATAAGTGTTTTGGCCAAAAATTTCATCACAACTTTCGTCTGAGCAAGCAGAAGTTTGTGACTCATTCAATTTGTTACCATATTTGGTATTGGCAGGTGATTGGGAGACTCCCCAATAATGACTTTTCCATTTGAATATTTAAATATGGCTTCATGAACTCCATACTCAATAGATCATACTTCTTCTGTCTTGTGGTGGATCCTCTGGGTGACTTTTCTAAGTGTGCAAATCAATTTGCAAGTTTCTTTACAGTTTTTTGTGAAATATACAAAAAATGCTTTGGACTGTATGTCAATTTCCATCGCTTATAATGCCTAATACTATAATATATTATGTAAATAATATTGTAAATTAAATACATCTTTTGTTTCAGATTTTGGCCGTGGGTTGCAGTTTTCAGCAGCTTAGGACAGCATTTTGTGAAAAGAGATACAATAGCTGGTGCGATAAGTGCCAATAAACAGAAGCTATGTTGAACAGTAAATCACTGAATGCACTTTGGTTGGCTATATAATATAATTTCATGCGTGGGTGTGGAACATATTAAATCTAACTGGAACTGTCTGCAGCCAGAATATTTATCAGTGCCTGACACATATGTGGAGAAATATTATGACCAGTTACAAACACCTTTGGAGTGTACCACATTGTGTGGGGTCCACAGACAGAAAGGATGTCAGAGTTAAAAAAAATAAGGGAACCACATCCAGAAATTCTGACTACAGGTGTTATTACTGGGTCTAACATTTGACATGTGTAGATGCAGTTTGTTGTTTGCTTCATTACTGTGTATGTTGGAGATGTGGAAAGAAGCAGTGATGGAGGAGTATTTCGTTTCCCTCATCTACGTTGATACTTACAAACAAGGGGTCTGAATTTACCATGACCACAGTCACTGCCATATGACAGAATGATTTTCCATATTTCTTCTGTGCAGATGAGGTGTTCCCTCTTAAAACTTAGCTTAAGCGACCATATCCTAGGTGTATTCTGACAAGTTGTAGAAACATTTTTAATGAGAGTTATTTTAGAATGCTGACATCTAATTTTATGTATTCGAAATGCCATAACCTGTGAGAAGACAATGATATCGATCATTAAATGTGTGTATGTATTGCATAATTATGTATGCAAGTCCACTGAGAAATTGTTTGAACTTAAAAAGTACAAAAGCTGTGGTGCAGCTGATTCCTAATTGAAATTTGGAATTGTAAATCAGAATTGGGTAACTTCAGTGACTATAAGATTGGACCTTTATGATATTTCTTAAAGCATGTGGCACTACAGTGGCGTTGCAGCAGTTGTATGCATTTGCCAAATATTGATAGAATTAATCACTTTTATTATCCGACTAATGCACTCAATTATATAAAACTTAGAGATTAAAATCTACATTGTGTTTAGTTCCCAGCCCGTTGTACCATGCACTCATACCGCAGATTCAAAATTACGCTGCCAAACACCGACCAAGCACATGAAAAATATCTGTGAACCACTAAGAGTAATTTCAGTCAAGCACAGCTCAGTACTCCCTGATGATGGATCGCACATGATCCGAAACATATTGGAGTGATTTTTAATTTTTTGTCTTTTAAAACTTACACAATGTAGATTTTAATCTCTACGTTTTATATAATTGAGTGCATTAGTCGGATAATAAAAGTGATTGTAAGAATGCATGGTGAAAACCTGAAATTGACAGAATTATGAAAGGATGTATGAATTAATATTTAAAAATATGTTTAAATACTATCTTGAACAAGTATGTTAAAGTGCAATAACACAGAATAAAATAAAGTTTCTAAAAGTAAGAATTATTTACCTGTATCTTACACCCCTTCAGCCATATGTTGCCAGGTGGCATTGACAATATACCTGTCACACCTGTTGCTCTGTTCTGTCCGATTATTATCACACAGAGATCCTTCACTTCCGCTTCCACTAGCTTTGTAATATAAACAGTTTTTTTAGGCACTTTGATGCTCAATTTTAAAAGCCGAAACAATAACACCACACTCACAGAAAACTGAAGTTATTTGAACCATTCTGAGAAGTTGTGTGAAACCATGGTTGCACAGTCTTATGAAATTGTAGGATGAAACCCAGTTTATACATTATGTATTTTTCATATTGGGCATCACAACATTAGTGTCATAATGTATGAAAATAATTGCTTGAAACCAGTTTATTTGGTGTGTGCACTGCCAGTCAGACAGTTTGTTCACACAAGGTACACACTTTATAAGCACTTATGTTTATTGTGGTAAGCAATAGAAAGAGACTGATGCTGATACATTGTTGCCATTGCCACTGCAGTATATTTGCAAACTGCATATGCAGGTAAGGTTAGTAAGCAGTTTATACTGGCTGAAGAAATGCAGCAGATGTGGCAGTTGACAAAAATCCATGCGCCTTGACTTTCGGCATAGTGGCTGAAAGTTGTATTACTGAACTAGAGATACTTGTCACCATAATTACATTAATTAGTATATGAATACATGCTACATAGCAAGATGTTTTATGTATGCCTTGTAATGACTGCATGTTGTTATGTTTCTACTACTACCATAACCACCACCACCATCATCCCCATGTTCTGTGTAGAAAACGACACTGTCGATCATACACGCCATAATTTTGAACTTACAGCCATATTATTCAGTTTATTTGTTGCAACAAAACCCAGAACCAGTCAGTATGTGTTTATTCTCCAGGTTTTGAATACACTTTGCATTGTAGTCATGACATATTTTAATAAACATGGACTTATTTACTTTGCAGAAGACGTGTGATGTCATACGAAGAAGAAATTCTTAAGGGAGATGAATTGAGCAAGGAAGACTGTATATTGGAACCAGAAGTTATTGTAACAGTAAAAGAAGAGGTTAAGGTGAGTGCTGAAGGCCCTGAATTTATCTCACCTATTATATGTATGTAGATACCTGAGATGATTGACCCTTGCAAGAAATAAAATTGTGTAACCCCCCCCCAGCCCCACCCAAATGCAAGCTAGAGTTAACACGGTCAGTAATGTCATAATTATGCAAGTGGTTTCAGGTAAATAATGTCAGTCATGTTCCATCATCAGTACTTAGTTACTGAGATATTAGAAATTCTTCAAATTTGAAATAGGTACCACACAATACAGCTGAGTGTGTGACTCTTTGGAGGTATGTTTTTGTGTTATATTGGTTGTGCAAGACACAAGATATCCTGACTGATGTTGGAATTATATTTTTACAGTGCTGCCATATAATCCCTGAATAATGACATAGATTGTTCATTATTTGATTGATTCAGGGCGTGGGTGAAATCCAGTCCTAGGCAGTGAAATTTGTTGAAGGCTAAATCTCACAGTCACATGGGACATTGAGGCTGTTTCATTCTGGTTATGGCATCTTGTGCAGGTGGGACTGATTACTAGTCCCATTTCAATAGGCATTGGTGCCCCTAAGCAGTCCCATCACTTGCCTCAATTCATCCCCATTTAGCACTCATAGTTCTCTGATTTTTAGGCTGGAAGATCTCCAAGGAAAGCTTTTGCGTGTTTTTATACATGTATGGACTTCCAGTATTCCCAGTGGTCCCTGTTGGCCTGGTCCCTGTAGAGCTTTTTGCAACCCCTTCAAAGATGTAACAGGTTGGTTCAGGATCTATCAAATGGTTGTTACTATCAGGTTCTTGACAACTGTTCAGCAACTTTAATGCATGCAGTTCCCATGTTTCCTGTTGTGTATATAATTTGTTATATTCAACCAGTTTACTTAGCAACTGAAAGTAATACCAGACCAGTTTAAAGTTGATCTGATAGTAATCAAGTAGTTTGAACACAGTTTCTCTGCCTGATTGGTAGGTGATATTTGTGTCTCTGTTGTCTGCAGGACATATCTTATGGCATATATGTCTGCCTGGAATACTGAGGTTATGCTAAGAGAAAGGCTAAGCTTCTGTTTTCTGCCATATCCACATCCTCTAGCATCTGTGTCTTCACTGTCATGGACCTGTCTGTATGCCACACCCACGTCACCCCATCCCTGTCTTTCCACTCCATACCCGTCAGATTAAGGACTGCTTTTCATTCACTTCTGTTATGATATTTGACCATGAGTGGTTTATTTATTTTATACACACATGGCTAATGCAACATTTACTGTGATTGTTCAGTGTTCTGTTAACACAAATTGTTTATTACTTTGGAAAAATGCAGTCAGAGATTTCATCATTACTGTTAACACTGTTTACTATTACTTGTAATGAAGACTGTATCATTGTGGTATTTTAAAGTTAATTTAAATTTCTGATGTTTTAACTTTGTGCTGAAATCTTGGTAGAAGTTTAGATTTGTATATGTGGTATACATAGTTTATTTTGTACTAGCATAGCAACATGAAACTCCAACAAAGAGTTCTTCTGGAAGTTGAAAAATTAGAGACACAGATGTAAAACTTTCATTCCATATAACAGGCTGTCTCAAAATTATTAATAACATTTAAATCATTAACATTTTAACTTGCATTTTGCCTCATCCTACATCTGTTATTGGGAGCAGACACAATTACATGTGACTTGTTGAAGGCTGAGTGACTACTGTTGCTTTTGTTGCACGTAGCTCGGTGAACAGTTGAGATTCTTACAGTAAGCTTTTGCATATAATTTAATGTAAAATACCTCTTACAGAATTGCAAGGAAACTAGATGAAGTTTTAAGGTTTTATATTGTGCAGAGAAACTTTATTTGACACCTTGTTAGTTGCTGGATGTAATTGTAGGATGGAGAAGATGGTGGTAATTCTGTTATTGGAACCCCACGTGATAATGCCTCATCTTCTGATGAAAACTTCGAGTTTGTGGTGGTGAAGAATGAACCAGAGGATAGTGTTTCTGGTGGGGAGGAGGACGGTGTGAGTGTCGAAATAACAGAAAGGTCAGCTACAGTTTTCTTTCTGCTTTACATGTATGTAAGAGTGCTAGAAGAACATTTACCTTGTATATGGTAACAAGAAACATCAGGTGACAACTTTCATTTTCACATTTCATCTTATTTTGTATGAAGTTTCAGAAACTAGAGAATGCAGGAAGTACCACACTTCAAAAGTGTCAGTGTCACTTGGTTGGCTGATGCGTTAGTCCATCATGGATTTATAGATAGAAAACTTACTGAAGAGAAAGGATACAGTGGGTTTTTTATGCGTAATTATAGAACTGTCTCAGTATTGATTTAAAGCTCAGAACACAGAAGTGTGACGTCAGCACTTTGAACCACTGTGTCCTAATACTGAGTCTTGTTTGTGTCCAAAGTGACAGACCAAATATTTACCCCTATGACTTTCATACAACTTTCACTTGGCCTTTTACAGTAGTCTGAACCCATTGGTCACTTAACCTTCATTATGTGGATTTTGATATGACTGAAGTGGAAATGGCAGTTGAATTTATGTGTGTCACTGATAACCACTGTCCTTTAGCCTGCTTCCTTTGATCTAATAAACATAAACATTCTTCATCAAACCATGGTTTATGTTGCTTCAATTCATACAGACCTAGACTCTAGCTGAGATTTTGATATTGTCTTTAACGTTCTCCCAAGCCCTGTTTATGTCCTTGCTGTCACTTAAGTTCACCAAAGCTGCAATCCTTTTTGAGATGTTAATCTGATACTGTTTCCAAACCTCCAGCTCACTTAGCTTCCAGAGATTAAATCTTTCCACATCAAATTTCCTTGCTGCTTGTTTACTTACTGCCAGTCTTTCCCTAACTTTTGCAACCACCGCATAGTGATAGTTTACAGTCAGCTCCCCTGAAAGATCGTACATGGAGTATACTCGAATGCCATCTCCCCTCTATCAATATATGATCAATCTGGTTGAGTCTTCCCATCAGGAGAGGTCCAGGTGTACTTATGAATATTTTGGTGTGGGAACATCTTGCTCTCAACAACCAGATTTTTTGATGTTGCAAAGTTTATAATTCTAGCACCATTATCATTACTATCCTGATGTAGACTGTCATTCCCAGTTGCCAGTTTGAAAATATTCTCTGTCCCCACTTTTGCATTAAAATCGCCTGGCAAAATTTTTATGTGGTTCTTAGGAAAATGTTCGAAAACGTAGTCAAATTCCTCATAAAATATGTCTTTGAATCATCACTTTTCTCCTCAGAGCAGAATATACTGCCAACAACAATCAGAAAAAGTTTCATAGGAATCAGTTGTATCAGGTTTTCATGCCATTTAGTATTACTTGTGACTGCTTGTCATATTAAGATACAGGAAGCACTGGGGTATGATGCTTTGTAGATGAGAACTGAGCTCTTCTCGGTTATTATGCAGCAAGTGGTGGCAATTCTTTGTGACATTTCAGGACAACCTATCTATCCCATCTTCAAGGGTTAAGAACCCAAGAAGAAAATTATGCAGTTTAAATTGGTAAATAGTTACTGAAACTTTGGTGCGGTTTGCTCTGGAGCCCAAGTCTGCATTAATATTCTGTTATTATTGCAGGAATGCCTTTGATGATTCAGCACAAGGATTGATATTTCAAAGAGAGAGGTCAAAGCATAAGGTAAGTTAGAGATAATGGGGAAGGTTTTTATATTATATGTGTGTACTGTTTTTTTATATCCCCAAAGGAAGTAAATGTTCATCTCTTCCAATTTAAGATTACTTTAATCCAGAATGCCAGTTGTATTGGTCCTTGCAAATAAGATACTGATTTTGTGTTCACATTTGTATCATTAAAATCTGCATATTGCACGGTTTCTTACTGATCATGTTTGAAAATAGTATTTAGATGCTACTGTACTTATTTATAACAGTGCCAGTAGGAGTGCATTAGTGGTGTGGTGATGAGAGCAGTTTGTTTTGATGCAGTGTCATCACCGCATCATTAGAGTTCTTTCGATGTAGTAAATTCTTGTATGTGCCATAATAATTACATACATATTTTATTGTTTCACCATGCATTTTAATTCATTGAATGTTACACACCAACTAATGCACTCTCAATACAATAATATATTAGTCTAAAATGTTAACTTTAGAACACTTAAGAACGCTCCGACATGTTTCGATCTTAATAGATCATCATCAGGGAGTTCGTCGGTGCCTCGTTAAAGTCACTGAATTTTAAAAAATCACCGAGTTTAAAATTCTTAAAAGTCAATCGTGGTGATGTGGCAGCA
>Ga0209629_10001192_pt1 | contig 15935 bp, 13 predicted proteins | sample TergutCu122P5_FD_187286 | JGI IMG/M metagenome (GOLD analysis project Ga0209629, IMG submission 187286) | Cubitermes ugandensis P5 segment gut microbial communities from Kakamega Forest, Kenya - Cu122 P5 (SPAdes) (version 2) | ecosystem: Host-associated > Arthropoda: Insects > Digestive system...
ACCCACCGTACTCCCCTGATTTGGCACCCTGTGACTTCTTCCTATTTCCTAAAATGAAATTGAAGCTGAAAGGACGCCGGTTCGATACCATTACGGAGATTCAGGCCGAAACGCAGGAAGTGCTTAACACTCTGACAGAAAAGGACTTTCAGGAAACGTTCCAAAAATGGAGGAGACGGTGGGACCGGTGTCTACATTCGGGAGGGAACTACTTCGAGGGTGAAGGCGGCCGATAGGCCTTATGGTAAGTTTTATGATTTTTACAGCGTCAGTCTGGAAACTTTTGGATCAACCCATGTATATACTGAAATTTACTGCAGTCATGTAAGTCATACAGTGTTGAGTACTGTGGCAGGAATGCCATGATTACAAGTGCATCTGCTGTGTTGGAGGATTGGTCCAACAGCCGCTGTGAGGGGAAGCGGACCAGTGCTTGTCCGGTTGGTGGCTGAGCTGGTTAGTGCAGGTCCCACGACCGTGCTGGGTATGGCCGACAGAGATGGTGCTGTGGGTTGTGTGGTGTAGAGCTGGGCAGCCGGCTGCAGTGTCAAAAGATGGCAATGAGTCCCAGGCAGGCCAGATGCTGCTAGCAGCACATTGTCTTGGCTGAGCTGTGAAGTGCCTGGTCAGAGCCTCATTATTACTCCTTTAGATGCCAGGCAGCATGGGTGTGCAGTCAAACGATGTAGGTCCTTCTGGAGGAGCAGTCTGAAGATTACTCCTTTATGATGATGAGTAGTGAATGCTGGCTGTAACTTGGAGAGGCCCTCTGTTATTATGTGCTCCCGCTGGTCTGCCTGCTCTGCCATTGGTTGGTTGGCAGAGTTTGTAGGTGTGGTCAGGAGAATGACTATCGATTGCTGGGTGCTTGGAAAGGGCCGTTTCTGGAGCACAGTGTGGAGAGAGCTGCTGCGAGGCAAGGCAGTTACTGGATATGTGGGGTGTCCCCACATAATTTTTAACTGAAACTAATATAATTTTAACTGAAATTATAATAATTTTTAATTGTTATGGAGTGATGACACAACTAACCACATTAGACCTTTATATTCTTGTAATCATTTCACCCTGTAGATGGCCACAAAGTGGTCCAAACATGTTGGTGAGAAAAGCATGATTAAAATACATCATAAATATTGAAGTGCATTTTGTTGGTTATGTGTATATTATGAATCTTTTATTGTATTTATGAATTCTTAAACTACTCTGTGACTCAAATGTAGTTGTGTTACGAAGAATGAATCATATTTTGTATCTAATGTTGAGGTTGCTTGATAAACATATCATATTGTATATTTTATTGTTTCATGAATGCGATCTGTGTGTTACTATGACACAATTGCTTATCAATCATGAATTATGATATATGATAGGTTTCACAGCCAGCGCCATGGGGTAAACTGATGGGCCAATGAAATGTAAAATGTAATGTAATGTAATTTACAGGCTTAGCCAACTTCAAGACAGAATAGAATGAAAGGATTTTGAAAGCATTTGAAAATAAGTCAGGAAGGCTGCCTTGGACTAGTGAACAATCACTACCCACACAAATAATACCTTAAGGCAATCCCTCACATATAAATTCATTGTAACAATATGATTTGTCACAGCACAATTTTTTTTATACACTCCTGCAATTAGTCCACCAGCTTTACATGACACTGCTAACTCCTTCTCTTCTGAAGTTTACAATTCGAAACTACTTGAATATCCACTGTCATTTCTGTAAATTAATACGAAAATTCAATTCATTTTGTGTTCGTCATATCCAAAGGGGGGATATGGCCCACAGGACATGTCAATTCCATAACTCCATCAGTATACAATGTAATATGTACAAAACAAACCATTAAAATTGTCTAAAATAAAATTTACAATGTAGCTCACTGTGAAGTCAGCAATAGTCAAAAAGTCAACAAATATTTACTAGCTTAAATATATAATTTGGTTATACAGTTTTATAATATGTAACTATTAAAATAAATTAGTTAATTGACAACTATTAAAATAAAATTTTTGAGCACAGAAAATAGCCAAACAATGGTAAGTATTTTAGTTCTTATTGCAACTGAAATATTTATCCAGAGTATAGAATGAATGAAAATACAAGAAATTTTTCAAGGCACGTTTAAATTTATTTCTATTATGGGACAAGTCCTTTACTTGAGAAGGCAGACTATTGAACATCTTGATCCCAGAATAGTATGTTCCCTTCTGGTATGCTGACAATTTGGATATTGGTCGATGCAGGTTCGATTTATTCCTAATATTGATGTTATGTATCTCGGAGTTTACCATAAAATAGTCCCTGTTATTAATCACAAAAAGCATAGTGACAGTATATATTGAGATTGTAAATGTAATATTTTTAACTTCTTGAAGTGTTCTCTAGATGAATCTCTGCCTCTTATCCCTACAATGATTCTAATAATTCTTTTTTGCAATCTGAAAATGATATTGCTATAATAGGAATTCCCCCAAAATATTAATCCATAAGTCATTATGGAATGAAAGTAGGAATAGTATACCATCCTCAGTGAATCCTGGGACAAGAATGGTTTAACTATTCTCATCGCAAAGCTTGCTGAACTTAATTTAGGTATAATGGTATCTATATGAGTTTTCCAAGAATCTGTGTTATCTAAAGGCAGCCCAAGAACTTTTACGTTGCAGATATTAGCTATTTTCTTATTTCCATGTGTAATAATGAAATCAATTAAAAAGCTATTCTTAGTCACAAATTGCATATAGTGTGTCTTATCCAGGTTTAATGATAATAAATTAGTACTAAAACATTCATTTATATGCTAAAGATTTTATTAACACTGTTTTCAAAATCTGTAGGATTGGGGTTAGTGATAATTATACTTGTATCATCTGCAAATAAAACAATTTTTGAATTATCATTTGTTATTTGCGATAAGTCATTAATGTAAAGTAGAAAAAGCAGTGGACCAAGTATTGATCCTTGAGGTACACCATGTGTTATTTCACCCCAATTTGAACATAAGCTAGAGGAATGATTATTTAAGACCACTCTTTGATATCTACCCCCAAGGTAAGATTTAGTTAGTTTGTCAGTTATTCCTGTTATTCCACAGAACTCCAATTTTGTCAGCAATATGTTGTGGTTAACACAATCAAAAGCATTCTGTAAGTCACAAAAGATGTCTCCAACCATCATTATGTTGTTGAGTGGGTTTAATATGCTGTGGCAGCAAATCACTATAATAAGTGGTATACATCTTTACCAAGCCTTTTTCTAATAAAGCTTTTTCCTTATTGCTCCAGCTGTCATTTTCAATCCGATGTGAAGACCCTGATGATGGATCCGTCGTTGATAATGGAGTTGAAAACCCAAACTGTTGCCGATCGTCTGGTTGAAGAGCTTTTGCGTCATCTGATCCCGTATCCCAACATGGTTGAGTTGCAGTCTCTAGTAACCACTGTTGGGTTATGCCATAATCACAATGCAGTAACTCCGACCCTTGGGATCCAAGAACACTTCCATCGTAACAAGATGTCCTGTAAGCAGTAAATATTTCGAGTATATGGCCTCAAATCGGACGACATGAATAACGGGTTCCAATTACGGCAACTGCTAAAAGTACTAGTCGTCAAAATTACACCCTTGTCAGCACTTCAAAACATGATGTTCTTGAATGCTAAATATACAATATAAGTTCAATGAAACTTACAATCGGCCATCATCCTTCGACAACAGATTTTCGAGATTAAAATCTCCCAGAACATCTACTTCGTCTTCGTCTGCCATAACGCAAGCAGTATTGTCAAAAACGGCAAGAAATTTACCAAGCCGTGTTTTGTACTATTCCACAGCTATGACGAGTGGTACGGAGTAAAAAACAAACATACCTCGAAGGATCAAAGTGTGACAGACCTTCAACATTGTAAACAGACACACGCTCCATATCTAACACCACGGAATATCGCCTTTCTCGCGAAAAATGATTATTCAAACAAAACAAAAGCGCCACATGTAATTGCGAAAACCACAGATTATCGTCAAAGGAATGGCTGTTGTTTGACGAAAGAGTGTGTTTTCGAGTGCCCGTATATAAATAAAGAATAAGTAATTTGTGACATGCTGCGAAAGTACATACGTGCATACACACATTCACATTTCACGGATCTGTTATCCGTTCAGTGACGGCTTGAATATAAAATTGGTCATCAACAATATTGGATTGTGGTACACATCCTTGACCTAGAATCGAACATTCACAAGTGTCACAAAGTTTAACAATACTAGGCACAAATTCTTTCCACAAGCAGAAGTCAAATGTATAGCAAAAGTACAATTATAAATATAAAATCTGTGCATCGCAAGATTTTATAATATACAATCCGTAGCTATATACAATATCCAAAGTATAATAAATTTAAAAGCTCATGATAGTTCTTAGAGTTAAAAATAAAAAACACAGTTAAAAGGAGTTAGGTGCTAATTAACACCACAGTTAGTCGATAAAAACTCGTGTTGAGTAGAGAGCATTCTTTACAAGGAATTTTCTTAATACAGACTTAAAATTAGTTGTATTTATATAAAGTTTTGATACGTTTAGTGGTAATTTTGTGAATATTTTTACAGAGGAATAAGTAACACCTTTTTGTATGGAAGAAAATTTCACAGATAGTAAATGTAGTTCGTTTTTTTTGTTCCGCCTCTGTACTGTGTATTGAGGCTTTAGTCTGGAAGTTGTCTGGATTTCTTACAACAAACATCGTCCATGCAAAAATATATACAATTGGTACTGTTAGTTGTCTAATTTCTTAAACCATCTTCTACAAGAGCTCCTAGGACCTAGTCCCAGCACGATTTTTATTATTATTTTCTGTATTGAAAATACATTGCACATGGTTTTTGATGAACCCCAACATATACCATAGTTTTTCATTATTGAAAGTGTGCAAAGTAAACTATTCCTAATGTTCATGTGTTTAGTATGTAGGATAATTATCTCATCATAAAACATGCAGAACCCAGCTTCTTTAATAATACATTTACTTGAGACTTCTGTGATAGGTGACTATCCACAAGCAAGCCTAAGAATTTGATTGTTTCAGCAATGGCAAGATTTTGATCAACATGTATTATATTTAATGGATAGATCAGGGCTTTAGAATATGTAAATTTGACTATGTGCTTCATTTGCATTTAATACCAACTCAATTGTTTGAAACCATTTAGAAATGTGATGCAGGATGGAGTTTAATTTCAGATTAGTTCAATATAATTAGTGGCTGTGACAAAAATACTGGTATCATCAGCAAACAGTATGGTGTGAGAGAGTTTATTGATTATTTTTGGAAAATCGTTCAGATATACTCGTATATTAAACAGCAAGAGACCCGGAACAGAGCCCTGCGGAACACCTTACTTAACTGTTTCCCACACTGAAAATTAACATATTCCTTATGGTGGTGTATGTTAGACATTAATGATCAGTCTCATGTTTTGGTCACATTATGCCTGGTATAAAAGCAATACCATATTGCAGAAGAATATTTCAGTATCATTATACCAGCAGCAAATTAGCATATGATTCAGATAAGTAAAGGGATAAATGGGCAAAATGATTAGTAAAGTTCACTCTGTATATGCCACAATGATATATGGGGAGTGAAGGTATAGCTCCATGTATTTGTAACCTGCTGTGGCTATTTTACCCCTTGGGAAAGAGCCCCCATTATTTATTGAAGAGAAGGTTGGACGTTCCCATGAGCCAGTCTGAATGTTGGGGAGGGTTGATACCAAATTGTAAAATACAGCTAACCTTTACAAATTTTGAGTTCTCACAGTGGTGTCATTGAGGATTCTGACTGTCTGGGATGTGACAGTGCATTTTGTATAAGTGTTTCCTGATATTTTGAAGGAACATGTTGTCTTCATTTTCAAGTGTAGGTAGTCAAGCAGATAACTTTATGATGAAGTGTGAAGAAATTCCTATGTTTCACTTTTTCTCACGTATGACTATTCTGTTTTGGTGTCTGTTGTTTCCAATGCTCAGTAACTAATGTTTGAAGAACCCCAAGGTTCGTCTTCTGCCATCACCAGAATCCACCACTGAATGTGTTTCCTGTCCTCACTGTTGACCTTTTGTCTGTTTCATATTGTTCAAAGTAGCCACATACCAAGAGGTTTTCCCACCAAAAATTGTTAGCATTTATTTTGTCAATCTGTTTTGTATGTTTTATCCATTATGACATGATTTCATGTCTGTAACAGTACTTTGTGGAAGTGGAATAATGAAAATTTGTTTCTTGAGGGAAATTTAATGTAATTGATGTCAGATTAATGCTAATTGTATGTCTGTTAGACTTTCCGATATCAAATTAATTTTGTGACTTTTTGGATTGTGGTACTGAACGTTGTTTAATGTGCCTTTAGTTGGTACTCTTTCCATATTAATATTTATAATTTATATGGTGTGATTTTAATATTTACTGAACTTAGATTGTAGAGTAAAATCAGAGAATAATAAAAAAATTTATTTTGTAATGACTGAAAATCTGATTGGAAATATAATGTATTAATGTGTGTCATCACAGTGTCCACTTGCATGGTTACAACAGGCATACCCCTTTATGGCAGGTTTTTAGCATACTTGGCATATTCATCTTGAGTTGAGGCATCCCTGTTGTATATGTAACAAAAGGTATAGGTAAGGAAGTCAAACACAACTAGTATTTATTAACTATAATGTCAATAGAACAACATGTTTTGGCCTATTCAGAAGTCATCATCAGGTTCTACGATTGCTAACTATAAGAGTTCAATATAATCTATGGAAATTCATATATTGCCAGATGATGAGATCTCAACATCAAATCACCCATTTCCATAGATTATATTGAACTCTTATAGCTAGCAATCATAGAACCTGATGATGGCCTCTGAATAGGCTGAAACATGTTGTTCTGTTGACATTATCGTTAATAAATATTAGTTGTGTTTGACTTCCTTACCTATACCTTTTGGCACAGTCATGTTGACTAGGTGCCTATATTTATACTTTGATTAATTGTATGGTATGGGTTAATATGTATTCCAGAATTTTGCAATGCCAAATTCTGTTAAGGAGGAAAGTGACAAGGGCATGCAAGAAGATGAGCTTTCTGGGAGCGAACCTGAAGTTCTGAGTCATCAAGAGCTGCTGGAAATAACACGAAAAACCCTCACTGTTATATTGAAGCAGGACCCGCTACTTTCTGACCTTCCAAGTGGTGTTACATTGGAAGAAGTACAAGCACAGATTGCCCTTGAGCATGGTCAGTCAATGACCGTTTTTGTTGTTCGTGATGATGGTGAAGAAATGCCAGTTGTGGTAATTATGTTTTGTCTTACAATCAAATAATGAATAATGATATTCACTGCAGCTTGGGGATTGGACATAGAGACTTTCTTTTCAAAGATGCATGATTAATGTTCAGGATTACTTGGTTTTTGGACTTCAGAAACTGGGTCTATATTCTTTCTAATTTGAGAAGCAGGGGAGGTGCCTACCCATTTGCATCTGATAGGAGCTATTCTCAGTTTGTTGTTTGTGCTGGTGAAGAAATGTCCTTGTGATAATTGTGTAAATAAGTAATCACCTCCCCACCTTTCACCCAAGGATGGCACAAGATCCGGTTTCCCATATGTTGTACTAAGACAATGGACAAGTGTTCGTAAGAATAATATATCATTCTCAGTAATGAACTTCATCTGCAATAGTTACTGCACTAAGAGTGTTACATTTTTAAACATTCTCAAATTATTTATTATACACAGGCCACTGGAATATGACTCTGTTGCCAATTTTGGGCTTGTGTTACATTCATAAATTTGAATTACTTGTGTTTACTACCAGGTTACTATTAATTGAAAGAATATTTAAAAAGTCCCTTTATGTATTACATTCTCTTTGTTACTATTAACTCTCCATCTGGCCCATGGGAATGGAACATGTGAGTATTTCCTGGTATTAGTATGTAAAATATATATATATATATATATATACAGGGTGCAGAAAAACTCCGTGCCCAAACTTTGTGAGATGATAGGGGTCCAAAACAAAGATGTCAAGAAGCTATACGTCGGGACATGTTCTTGCAGCACTACATACTGTTAAATTGGCTCTAACGTTGGAAATCGAGCAAAACCACTGAAGCATTCTGAAAAACAGTTGTATTTCATACCAACTTAGAGCAAATGGTCAAACATGCAGCTGCCAACCTCCATACACAGTTGACAACAATGAAGCAGAGACTGGCATGTGCACTAAAAAATTACAGGTTGCTGCTGCCTCAGTGATAAGGGAAGTGAGATCCTCCTCAGAATCAACATCTCACTGCCACTTAAAACAATCACTGGATTGGAAGAGGCAGACCACTGGTTTAGTCTCCCAGGTCACTGGACCTCACACCAATGGTCTTCTTCCTATGGGGCCACATTAAAGCCCCGATTTACACATCACCAGTTGATTCTGAAGAGGATCTTATTGTCCATATTGTTGAGGCAGCAGGAACCTGGCATTTTTGGGCACACATCAGTCTGTGCTGCGTTGTCGAGTGTATATTGAGGTTGGTGGCTATATGATTGGACATCTGTTCTGAATTGGTATGAAATACTTTTTTTTCCCCCTTCAGGATCCTTAAGTGGTTCTGCTTGATTTCCAATCTTAGTCAGATCCAATTTGACAGTCCATGGTGCTACAAGGACAAATCTCCGACATATAGTTCCTTGACAACAAGTCTTTGTTTTGGTCCCCTCATCACCTGACGAAGTTTGGGTATGGAATTTTTCTGCACCGTGTATAACTGTTTACAGCTTCATTCTGGTCATTCATAGTCTGTACATGATAGAGAAATATGTTCTACAAATGTCATAGTGTTACGTTGAAAAAATCTGTGCAATATGCCTGTCTACTTTGAGTGGTAGAAATGCGGAGTGGGGGAGAAGGGGAACATTACACATAAAGTCTTGATTCTAGATTTAAATGTGCTTCAAAGTTCAAATTTCTTTTACAGATACTCTTAAAACTACACTTATGAAGCCACACTTATATTTTTGTAAGACACATAACAGTTCTACAAGATTTTGGAATTTATATTTTTGGGTTGAAATGTCAATTATCAGAGGGTCACTGTTTTTTTTTTAACAGTACAGTATTTCCATGTTTGAATTTTGCTTATTCATTTGCAGAAGATTCAATAATGGTAGAATATGAGTGGTGAAAACATTTTAAAAGCAAAAAAAATTGTCTTGCTTCAGGTGCAGCAACAGGGTGCCACTGTTATGGATCTCAAACATGCCATCCGTCGTTATTTTACCTTGAAGTTGACACGTTACCAGCAAACGTCAGTGAAAATTAGCTGGCGATATGTTTGGCATGCCAACTGGCTTGTTCATGAAGGCTGCAAACTCAAAGATGATAATGCGCTGTTAGCAGATATTGGTATTCGAAATAAATCTCGCGTTTCTTTCATTAAGCGTCTAAGACATAGGGGAGAGTCAAGATAACTTGAAATAGACTGCTCTGAGTAATTAAATTAACTTTAGTGTGTGGAAATGTATTAGTCATGTAAATAAATCAAAGAGACAGATGACCTGAACAAGTAGCATGTGTCCGTGCAACAAGCACAACATTATTGTATGAACATAATATTGTTGCAAGAGAGATTATGGCAATAATGTTACAGTTTGTAGCAGTGTTGGTGAGGAACTGATATTATGTCAAAAGAGACTCCGATAGTGGGATTATTCACAATCATATGTAGACATCAAGACTTTCAAATGATGTTTAAACAGATCTTTCAGGGTCATTATTTTACATAAACTTCTTATAAAATAAGTATATTTAATTTGTACATTACTTTCCAATTGCTCCCCAAGTTTTGAAGGAATGATAATGACTTTAAAACATTAGGAACTATTCACTTAGCACAGCATCACATCCCAGGAGACCTGAATCCTCAGCAGCACTATGGTAACCTTGAATCTCAAATATATGACAATGGTTTTGTGTATACTTGTCGCCAATAATCATTATGGACCAACTGATATTTTGTGATAACACAATGCACTATAGGTCACCCAGCTCCTACATGACATGACAAGAGTGTGAACTTCTGCAATGGGACTGACATTATTGTCACTTTAACATAAGGTACGAGGTATGTAAAATGTACATGGTGCTTGAAGAAAGACACGTTACCCATCAAAAAAATGTATTTGTTTTGAGTTTTATGGTGGACAAGGGCATAATGGAGGCTCTGGAAGACCACACTAGAGGCTAGCAAATGGTGGCAGTTTGCTGTCCCAACTCAAGGATATGGTCTGCTGGACAGCATGACATTATGACAATTAGCAGCAAATTTCATCAACAGGGAGGCCACCTATGTATTTGTCATTGAAATGAAACAGAGATCTGTAGCAGCACCTCATGGGTAGCAACAGCTAATGCTTCACCTGCTCCATTTAAAAAGCCCGTATAAAGCCAAGTGTTTTCTTAAAATGTAAATATTAAAAGAGACCTTGCTACATTAGGAGAGGTGTTTCCATCCCTCCTAATTTAATGCATTTTACTATGTTAGGAGGAGAAAAGGGCTAATGCAGGGGGTATTAATAAACATCTTGCTGATTACATTACATTATAAAGATTAACATGTCCCACTTCCGTTTACTTACTCTTACACCATTTGTTACTTCTGTATTAATTGCCGTCCAACTGGCATACCTAATGCTAGTAAACGGTGTTTCTCTTTGTTTCCATCTAAATTTGCTACATTCATTTGGTGTTAAAATAATCACCTTTGCCAGGATAAAGCCATGAGGACATTATTTTCATTCAGACATAGTGTATATTCTGTACAAACAGATGCCATGACAATATGATTACATTCCAGTACACTTTGTTGCACAAAATACATGGTATTGACTTAACATAAGAAGAATAATTATATACAAAATGTCACATGTAACTACAAGAAGAAAATTCAAAATTATAAAAAATAATATAACAAACAATTTTTGTCATTAAAATTAAGCACTTATATTTCCTACATGCCAGGCTTGCAGTAAAAAATCTGAATTGATGATATAAAATTGATAATGTATGTTGTTGCTTTGTCGTCTCATTTTAGTGCTTCCCGTACCTACAATATTCTAAGTTCAATTACAGCTTATTTTAACTATCAGTGGCACCATGTAGTAGGGTCTGCCAATTCATACAGACAGAATACAAATCATATAATCGATGTGTTTCAGACCAGTTTGTGTACATCTTATACAATGTACCAGATGAACAATGGGAATTGTAGGTAAGGGTACCCATTAGGTTAGGAGAAACAAACTGGGTCACCTACATAACAGCATTTTACTTAAACAATTCTTATCGAATGGCAAATGATGCATCTGCCATTGCAGATGTACTTAGCACATCATATACATGATATGACTTGACACTGTTATCTTCACCCCAACATGGGCGTGTTTCCTGCTGTTCATGCAGTGAATTTTGTAATGTTATATAAACAGAAGCAATGGAAATAAATGCCTTCAAATTTCTTAATAAAATGTATGACAGAAGTATTATACCAGCTCTATTATGAACCCATCTAATATACTTTAAAATTCAAATTGCTGCCTGGAGATAATTACAAATATGTCCACCACATGCCATATGTTAATGTAACTGCACTATTTGATTACTGTACTTGTCCAGCCATTCACCATAAGGTTTGTTTTGGTAATTATCTAGCAGTTAAACATCACACCTTATACTTCTTGTTGCAACACAGTATGCAAATTTTATAATCTGGAAATGCCACACGTCAAAATTATACACCTATAATTCAAATTTCATAGGGCCATTGGCTGGCATCTGTACCCCCTCATTAGGATTAAAATAGCATGATTTAGCATTATATTTGCAAAAACAAATTCCGAGTAATGCGGTAAGCAGAGAGTGCAGAAAAGTGTCTTAAAAGATTAATTTCCCATATTAAGAACTCATCATGCATTCAAGTAAACAAGGAAAAAATAAATGAAAGCTAAAAAGTGTCATCTACAAATTCTGTGTGCCTGTGCAATGGAGATTTCGTTCAGTCTTTGTGTGACTGAAGACACATCCAACTTTTCAAAGCAAGTTTGTACGAATAAAGACATATGTGAATATTTGTCTTCGATACAGATCAAAAAAATGAGGTCAGCCATGTACAGCAATATTTAACAAACTGAGTCACTTCCCATGTGGAATTGGAATACCAAATTACCGGACAAGAATAGGAAGCCCCTTATCAATACACAAGGAAAGAGTATTAGACATTAACCACTTATCACTTCCTGATATTTGCTCTCAATTACCCTGTCACTAACAACCCGTTACAGTTTTGCCATATATATTTCTTTTATGAAGCTGAAAACTGTCTTGAGATGTTTTGAACAGTATGTTGCACTAATCACTACATTCACAATTTTTGCCCACAACTCTGGAGATATGTGTACGGAACAATACAAAACATTGAGGTGTGAATACATGTAATGTACAAAGAGTTGTGCTACACAGGACAGAAAAGCAGATGCAATTGAGATATAATTTCAGACATGCTATCCAAAAATAAACAGTAATGACCAGGAGAGAAGAGGCTATTCAGAACAGTTAGGTGAATGGTATGACACTAAAATGGATCTCAGGAAAAAAAGGTATGAAGATGTTGACTGGACTCATCTGGCTCCAGACAGCAACTGGTGGTGGGTCCTTTTCATGTAGTAATGAACCCCAAGTTCCCATGAAAGGTGAGGAATTTGTTGACTTGAGTCAACTATAGCTCAAGCTCTTTGCTCCATCTTGCTACAGAAGCATTAAAATTACACAGTACATCTTCCAGAACCTGCACTATAATTGTTCATAGCAATGTCATATAAACACGTTACTATTGTGTTAAAAATATATATTCACATAGTGTACAGTATCTCTTTTGTAAGTTTTCTGACAAATACGGATTAAGAATATGATGAAATAAATACAACCTGTATTGTTTTGAAAATCAGTTCTGAATTCTGAATTACTATTATGAATAAGACAAAGCTGTACCAAATATTTTATGATTTACACTTTAATTATGTAAATTTACTGCAGCAATTTCCAAGACAGATTTGTTCTGCTGTAACTCAGAAACACAAAGTTATGCTTGCATTTAGTGATTTTCAGTTAACACTGGCCCCTAGAGTTCATCTGTTTAGTTTTTTTTTAAACATTTTAAATGTATTAAACTTGTGCAAGTGTCATAACTGAAATTTTAGCTGAACAACACAAATTATCAAGTTAAAAGTCACATTCATACTCCTCCTCCTAACTTGTGAATAAAATATACAGGATTCCTCACCAGTCCACTTGACATAGTGCTACTATATGTATATAACTCAGCAAGCTACTATAAAAAGGGATATTAAGGCAAAATTCCAATACCCAATTGCTCCTGCATACCATGGGTACAAAAAAGAGCAAGAATGGAGAAACATAACACTTCTGGTGACTAGAGAATGGTGTCAGTCATGTAAACAAAGGTAAGAAGGGCAATGGGGGGAGAGGACTTGATGAATTACAAATGAAGCTGGTAACATCTTTCACCTTGCAGATAAATATTTACTCCTGACAGGTGCAATTGATTTTTAACAATTTGTCTTGATATTGTTAGTGGCTAGATGAAGAACAGCATTAAGGTTTCTGTCCTTTGGTTCAAAACACCAATCTCTAATTTTATTCATTGCATACTAGGGGGTTTCTTTTTTACGTATGTAATCACCTACTAAATGAAAATTTTTGATATTACAATCCAACTAGTACATGTAAATTTCCACCACACAAACACAGTTGGTTATCAATAGCAAACTCATTATTTTACACATGAATTTTACATAGACAGGGAAATCACAATGGTCAGTGTGTCATTTTACTTATGTAGTATTGAGGTAATTTATTTTAAAATAAGTAATCTTGTCTGTACTGAAGGAGCCACAAAAAACATTCTGCAACGTGTCAAGTTCTTCATTCAGGGATACTGAGATGATTCCATTAGTAAACCATTCCAAGTCCGAATATCCGAAGAGGAAATTAAATTTACACTACATAAATATTAAGTTCCTAAACAAAATCCCTTAAAACAGCATCAGTACACATGCAGAACAGTACAGGCATCCATATTAGGTGATACATTAATATTAGGAGAAAAATCTTAACCCTCTCAGTGTCAGGTTTTATGGGTAGGTTATACAGAAAATTGACAACCTGTCAACAAACAAAAACTCTCAGATAACTAGTGAGTAAGAGTCCAACTTCAACGCTATGACTGTTTCTGAAATTTCATGAATGAGAAGGAAGCTTAATTAACTTAAACTATGGTGGCCAGTAGGTCACCTGACAGCAAAATGTGCGTTAAGGTGGCTGACAGACTGGCTACCTAGCACTAAGAGGGTTAACCTAGTATGGTAAGACCTCCAACCAAAAAAATCTTAATTGAACTGAAAGTTCAATACAGTGAGAGGGCACAACTTTTGCATATCAGGACTTCTTGGCAGTATGAATACCAAATGACATCTTCTGTACATCTTTGGGCATTTAGGTTTTAGAGATCTCATCTTACTTCAGGATATCTTACCTAATCACATACAGTTTCCTTTTCATTCAGTTAAACTTCTGTGATCAGACAACGCTGTGACAGTAACATTTCAGTTCACTGACATATGTGATACAAAAAAAGTCAATGATCAATTGCAACACCTATGCAGCAGAATCTGATGACATTTTATGAAATTAAGGCAGCTCTGCTATTTAAAATAGTGAATTCCAACACATGCCTGTTTGTTCTTCAAACTTAAATGTTGTATTACATCATGTCTGTAAAAGTACTGAAATAGAAACATCACAAACAATGATTTTACAGTAATAATCCATAACACATGTTCATTACTTAATTCAATATATTAAAAACAATATATGGCTTGTTAATACTGCCTAAGAATTACATACATATTGATAATATACAGAAACTGCAAAAGGGATAACTCAAATATAAAAAGACGCATGGTGTCTTATTGCATTGGACCATCTAAGCATGTTCCAGAAACATCTACATGAATCACAACTTTGTGATAGTAGGACTGTACATTCACAAGCACACACACAGCACACTTATCACACTTCAGTTATAGACAACAGGAAGAAGATACTGGGTAAGGGGGGAACTTCAAAACTGTTCGAAGGACTGTTGCTAATTTTTTAAAATAAAATATTACCCATAAAGAAGACTCCAAAATCTCTTATTTCATGTATGTTTCACAAACACACCCTCACTCTGATTATGAAAATTAAATAATTATCAATAATGATTAATATTTTTGATGACTAATTCATGCTTTTGCCTTCTAGACTTAATTAAAGTTGTTAAACACAGTAACTGCAAATTAAATCCTCTGTCATTTAAGGCATTATGACAGTCCTCAAAATCTAACAGGATTTGTAACCTTTGCATTTAGCGATATAAGGTAAATGTGTAACACAATGTTTTATGCATCATTTATGGCAGTTATTTAAATTAAAGCACCAATATTCCATCACATTATAACATACTAAGTAAAAATTCAATACTAAAAAAGACTTGCACACACTTTACAAAGAATAGCAGATGGATGAAAAGTACACCAGATCTGAAGTTTCAGATCATACATACAGGGTGTTTCATGACTTTAGGGCATAACTGCAGGAGGTGATTTCCTAGGTCTTTGTGATGAAACAAGTTCATATAAACATGTGTCCGATTTTGGACAGTTACGGAGTTATGACCGTTTGAAACTCAGAATAGAAGGTAACGATTACTGACAATAAACGGAACAAAATAATAAACCAGCATAATACATGATGTATTTAAAG
>Ga0209629_10001193_pt1 | contig 15934 bp, 12 predicted proteins | sample TergutCu122P5_FD_187286 | JGI IMG/M metagenome (GOLD analysis project Ga0209629, IMG submission 187286) | Cubitermes ugandensis P5 segment gut microbial communities from Kakamega Forest, Kenya - Cu122 P5 (SPAdes) (version 2) | ecosystem: Host-associated > Arthropoda: Insects > Digestive system...
TAACATTGAATATCGTTTCCTTAGCCGTTGGTCTGGTAAATTTATTAGTGTCTCATTCGTCCGAATTTAGTATATATTATTTAAAATGTAAATCAATGTTTCGTCTTTATCAATTATTTACCTAAAAGATGTGTAGATACCTTTGCCTTAATGCACATCACACTTGTATCAAATGGTTGCGCAAAACACCGGTCGCCCAGCGGCGGCATTGCGTGCCTCGCAATGACTTCACGCGGTAGCCGACCGAAATGATGATGTCAAGATTGTAATGGAGCAGGTTTCTGCTCACGCGGCGGTTTCCTTCATTTTGAACTGTCAAGTATTCCTTGACAGTTGCCTCTGGCGTCAATTCTCCCTCCGCAAAAGCATTATTGATGTGCAAGCTGACATTTTGCTTGCTGGTTTGAAACAGTTCCGCCATCTGCGCCTGCGAGAGCCAGACGGACTCATTTTCCATGCGCACCTCAATGCGGGCGCTACCATCCTCGGTTTGATAGATGACGATTTCTGAATTTTCAGGCTTCATGGGTTTGATGTGTTAGCTTTAGCATCCTTGACCTGCATGGTGTTCTCCCAAACCCTTGATTAAAGAGGCTCGCCGTCGCACAGACGTAGAATTGTATTCAAAAATGCCTTCAATTCCGGGCAAGCATCAGCGGCGATCAACAAATTGTTATCACGCAAGATGCGCTCGCCGTCGACGGGTTTCTTGTATTTTTTCCCTTTGCTGCCAGTCAAAAATGTTTCCTCTATATGTTTGGCGGGCGGCTTGTTATGGTTGACCTGTTCTGGGTCAACACCGGGAGAGGATTTGTTGCTGCCCGCCAGCTTTTGAATGGTCGGCCAGAAGGGCAGAAGCCAGGCTTCAAAATCATGCAAAGCGACATGGGGGTGAAAGCGCTTATTACCAACCCCAACCGAGTTCCACATTTTTTTCTTGGCGTCATCGGCGCTTGTGAAGTCGGGTGGTGTGCCTGTGTAGACATCGGTCAGAGCAATCACATGGTCCACTTTCGACAAGCCACGGTTACTCTCAAGCAGCTTCTCTACAATGTCTTTTAATTTCTCATTTTTGGGAATGCGGCCATCATAAACGCTGAAAATCAGATTGGGCATTTTGCCCGGCAGGCGGGGCCGAAGAAATTCGTTCAGTTTGTTTTTGAACATCTTTTCGGTGCCCCCTTCCACCAAAATGGCAATGCGGATGCCTTGTTTGGCCGCGCTCATGCCCTGCCTCCCAACTGTCCCATCCGCCATAATTCACTCAGACTGTAATCTTGTAACCAATGGTCAATATCGAGTTCGTCGGCGCGGGTGGCTTTCATGCCGCCGGTTTCATCGAGATCGCAGATGACGAGTTCGGATGGTTCGAGAAAACTCACCAGCCGGTCGGAATGGGTGGCGACGATGAGCTGTGTCCGCATGGATGCCTCGCGGAACAGTTCGACGAGAAGACGCAGCATTTCCGGATGCAGGCTGACTTCTGGCTCGTCGATAAGCGTCACGGTCGGTAGGCCGGGGCTTTGTAAAAGCGTGACCAACCAGAGGAAACGCAGCGTCCCTTCGGAAAGCTGATGGGCATACAGAGGATGCCGGTAAGGACGCTCCCGCCAGGCTAGGCTCAATAAACCCGCCGCCGCCGGGGGAAATTCCAAGCGCTCGAAAGAAGGAAAAGCGGCGCGTAAAGTCTCTTCAATATCTTCAAAACGGTCACGGTCAGTTTCGCGCAGATTGTAGAGGCAAGAAACGATATCCTCGCCATTTGCTCCGGGTGTATCGGTGATCTGCATAGTTTGTGGCGAACGCACGGGAGCGCGTGGCGACACATCAATGGCATGATAAGAAGATATGGATGTCAGCCGCTTATGGAATGGTTGGGCACCTGGCGACAGCATAAAGGGCGAAAACTCCACGTCACCTCGTTCAGTTCGTGAGATTGCCCCCCTCGCTATGTCATCAATTATCTTTTCTTCGATGATTTCATAGCCCTGACCGCTTGTTTGTAAAACCAGCACATATTCTTGGCTTTTTCCTTCCGCCAGTGGCCTAGTCAGGCTGAAGCGCATCGGCTCTTGGCGGCCCAAAGTCATCACGCTTGGCAGGCCGCCAGCAGCACGGAGAAACTCCCGCAGATGACCATCAGCCGAAGCCGCCAGCAGGCGCATCACTTCCAGAATCGAAGTCTTACCGACGCCGTTGGCGCCAATCAGCACGTTGATGGGCGCAAGCTTCATATCCAAATCATATAGACGCCGGAAACCTTGCACCCGCAAACGAGAGAATCCTGGATTCATAGTTTCTCCTGCATTTTTGTCTTAAGACTCGATAGGGTGCATTTGGCTTCGCTCAACGCATCCTACCGGAACTGCCATCTCAAAGATTTCAATACACTTTCACCAACACAACAAAAGGTTTGAGCTGCTCAGCCAGCTTCGGCCAATCGGGTTCCGTTTGCCAGAGCGATGACAACCCGCCCGCCAAACCCGCCCGCCAAACCTGTGGCTTCGGCGCTCAAAGCGCGAGACGGGAAACCAGGAATTGTTTCAACAAGAGGCAAGAGATATTGCGCTTTGATGGCGTAGTTGACGTTTTGCGGCAAATCGCCTGAAACCACCAGGGCTGTGGCCGTGTCGAGTTTGGCGGCGACGATACCCACCAAGTTACCCTTGCCATCGAACAGCGGGCCGCCGGAGTTACCAGGCTGCACGGAAACACTGATTTGGTAAAATAGCGGTGAATTTTGCGGGCCGCTCAGGCTACTGACCGAACCATCGTTAAACTTCACCTCATCACCTTGCATATAGGTATTGGGAAAGCCGAGGGTAAAGACCTTTTCACCTAGCTTGGTTCCCGTGGCAATATGCAGCGACGTGCCGCCGTTCATCCCCGTTAATCGTAGTACGGCCAAATCTTTGTTAGCATCGCTGGCCGCGACTGTCGCCGCATAATCCTGTTGCTGGGCGCGAACGACAATATTTTTGGCGTCCTTCACCACATGCCAGCAGGTGACAACATAGCCGCCCTTTAGCAGTAAACCGCTGCCACTGCCCGATGGGACAATATCCGGGGCTGGAACCTGATCCGCTGGCGTCTGCGCCAGCCGCTGCTTGCGCGCCAACCCGGCTTGAATTTCTTGTGCCCGCTGCTGCGCCGCCGCGATTTGTGAAGAGTTCATCCTTTGCTGGAACCATTGTTTGTTTGCCTCAGCATTATAGCCATTTGCAGCAGCGATAATCGTCCAGGCATAGCCTTCGACATAATTTTCCACTACACCCCAGCCGTTAGCGTACATCGCGCCAAGATTGAATTGGGCATTCGGATCGCCCTGTTCAGCAGCTAACTTGATTTGTTCTGCTTGTTCCGAAAAACGGGCTGCCTCCGCTTCCCTGGCTCTTTCTTCCTGTTCGGCAGCCAACTGGGTTTGGCGCTGATATTCCGATTGGCGAGCTGCTTCGGCTTGCCAAGCTCTTTCTTCTTGTTCAGCGGCTAACTGGATTTGGCGTTGATATTCCGCTTGACGGGCTGTTTCAGCTTGCCTAGCTTGTTCTGCTTCAGCCTTAGCTCTTTCCGTTGCCGCTTGCCTGGCTTTTTCTTGTTCGGCTCGTTCCGCTGCCTCTTTTGCGGCTATTTGCTGAAGAGCATTCTGGGCGTCCGCGTCACCTTTTGCCGCCTCCGTTTGCAAGGCGGTTCGCAAACTATTCTTCGCATTGACATTGCCCCTATCCGCAGCCAGCCGCCACCACTCTGCCGCTTCTTTATCGTCTCGATCCGCACACTCGCCATTGGCGGACATCATACCCAGAGCATATTGCAGCTTGCCAGTTCCTTCATCTTGTGAAGAAAGAAAGAGCATGTGAGAGCCTCCAAGCCGAGAAGCGAGTGCCTTTGTACATTCATCAACCTTTGCGTCCTCAGGGGGAGACTGAGGTAGAGAAGGAAAATTACGCAACGAAGCTGCGAAAGGTCGTTCCGCCCGACGAAACCAATTCATTGCCTCTTTATCATCTTGGAGCACTCCCTTCCCCGCCGCATAGCATTCACCCAAATTCCACTGAGCGGGAGCATGTCCCTGTTCTGCCGCCAAACGCCACCACTTCACCGCTTCTTGATAATCTTGTGACACTCCTTTGCCGGTGAAGTACATAAATCCAAGATTGTGCCGTGCTTGCGCATTGCCCCGTTCCGCAGCCTGACGAAACCGCCTTACCGCTTCTTGATCGTCTCGCGATGCCCCATTGCCTGTGGCGTACATATAGCCAAGATGATTTTGAGTACCTGCATCACCTACATTGCTTTTCGGCGACGCGCAGCTCACAATGGCGCATACACCGGCAATAAGCGCCAACAGTGTCAAAATACGCAGCATCTTCATATCAGCTTTCCTTTTCTGCTTCATCGCCCTACTTCATGGATGATGCGGTCGAGAGCGGCGAGATCGGGCACAACGGCGCCAAAGGCGGTTTTCTCATCCCCAGGTTCAATGGCAATAGGATATTTTAATCTCATGACTTTTTTCTCCTCTTTAGATGCCAGCCTGTTTGAGCAGTTTACGAATTTTTGTTTTGAGAGGCATTTCTTTTCCTATCTGTTTGTCTATCCACTGGCCACTAGCCACTGTTGTATGCAAGTTCGCGCAAGCGACACACACAACGGGCCAGGCTCGGAGCACATGTCATCGCGGTGTCAATATTCCAATACCTGGCAATAAAATCATACAGCATTGACGAATACTCCGGGCCGACAGCAGCTTGATGCCCAGGAGGAGGCGCTACGCCTTCTCTGATGCTTTTCTTTCTTGAGTGGCGGGCGATATTTACCAATGTTTTTTTGGGAAAGACCTCGCGTTCAGGTTCGCGCGGTACTCTGTCAACAGACACGCTCAAAAAAATCGCCAATCCCTGATGATCCGCCATCAGCCAGCTTTCCAGTTCATTGACGGCAAAACGGCAGAGAAAAGATGGCGCCAAATTCGCCGCCGCGTTTCCAAGATAGTTTTGTAACGCGGATGGAAGACAAGGCGCGCTGGCGTCGCGATAATCATAACAGAGAAAACAGGCTCAGTTGTTCGATATGAGGAGGCTGAGTCTTCGGGAGCAAGGCTTCAGCGGCGGTAAGCCCGCCTTCCGTCATCAGCCGTCTATCTTCCTCGCTGGCGCCATGAATAACGGAACCTTCATTGCCCGGTTCACAACGCAAAACTTCATTAGCGCCAATACCTGGATCGCTGAGCATGGCTTCGGCATGGGTGGTAATGAAAATCTGCCGAATGGTCTTCTTTCTGCTTTTATCCAATCTGGCAAAAAAACCCGGTAGCTGACGGATGATGTCCTCATGGAGGGAAATCTCCGGTTCTTCCAACAGCAAAGGCCCGCTGGTATCGAACAATGACCACAACAGCGTGAGCAGGCGCAAAGTACCGTCAGAAAATGCGGATTCATTTTGATATGCGCCCCGGGAACGCCAATGGGCATAATTGACTTTCAAATGGGGGATGCCGGTATTCTGGTTCAACTCCACGGAGAGATTTTGGAACTGGGGCACAGCAATACCCAGAGCTTCGGAAATTTTTTTGAGTCTCACGTTCCTGGTCTTTTCAGGGGTATTCCAAATCTGGGCGATTATGTCCCGGCCATAGGGGTCATTCTTTGCTGGAATTGGAGAAAAACCAGAAGGATCGCGTACCAGTTGCGGTAAAATATGCCGATATTGGATGGAGGAAAAAAACTCCGCTATTTCCCGAAACTCCTGATTGGTATTGACCTGCTGCAAAGCCGTTTGGGTAAGCCGGACAGTATCCCCAATATCTTTATCATCAGGACGGTTCAATATGATTTTCTCTTGGCCGTTCTCGAATCGGCGCACTTTCTCTTCAGTCACCACAGGTTCATTGTTTTTGTTGGCGGAAAAGGCAAGAGTGTATTCCCACATTGCATCCAGCGTCACGGAAATCATTACATCCGATGGCCGTCTTGCTTCCAAATAACGGACGGATTTCATGCTGCCACGGTTAGCGACCGCTTTGGCAAGCCCGTCTTGAGCTACATCTCGCAGAAATCGCAGGGCGTCAAGGAAATTGGATTTTCCGGAGGCATTAGGACCAATAATAAAGAGCCGCTTGCCGCAGGAGACATCGGCCTCCGCAAAATTTTTCCAATTTTGCAGACGAATTTTTGTAATTATCATAACGAATCACCCTTTTCCCACGTCTTCATTCAAAATGCCAATATAGCCCGTATAGCTGAACAGACGGTTGCGTTTCTGGGCGGTCATCTCATGCACAATGCCCAATGCCGCCAAATGGCGGAGCGCCTTGTTGACGGTAGCCGGAGTCAGGCTAGTTTTGGCCGCAAGCCAAGTGGCTGTGGCAATCGGACGCTCCATCAAGGCGCGGTGAATGCGCAAGGCCGAGGCGGAAACGCGACCGAGCCTCTGAATATTCTCCTGGTCGTTTTGCGCCAAATCAAGCAGCCGCCGCGCTGTCTCCACGGCCTGGACGGCGGTGGCAATCATCGCGTCGGCAAAAAAATCAAGCCAGGCTTCCCAGTCGCCGGTCAGCCGCACCCGGTTCAGCAATTCATAGTAATAAGCGCGATGCGTCTTGAAATAGAGGCTGAGATACAGCATCGGCTGGCGCAAAATTTTATGCTCACACAAGAGCAAGACGATTAGCAATCGTCCCAGCCGCCCGTTACCATCAAGAAAAGGATGGATCGTCTCGAACTGCACGTGCATCAGGGCCGCCTTGACGAGGACGGGCGTTGATTCGGGCTGGTCGTGCAGGAAGAGTTCCAACTGGCCCATGCAGGACATGAGGCGGTCAGGTGGTGGCGGCACAAAGACGGCATTGCCGGGCCGTGTGCCACCAATCCAATTCTGGCTGCGCCGGAATTCGCCTGGAGTTTGCTGGCTGCCCCGCCCTTTGGCCAAGAGCACACCATGCACCTCGCGAAACAAACGCAGGCAAAACGGCAGGCCATCCTCTAAAAGTTTTAAGCCGTGATCCAGCGCCGCCACGTAATTGCTCACCTCTTGCACGTCATTCAGCGGCGCGCCCGGCTCCTGTTCCAGCTCATAAAGCAACAGATCGGCAAGGGATGACTGGGTTCCTTCGATCATCGAAGACAGCACGGCCTCTTTACGGACATAGGTATAAAGAAACAGCGCCGCATCCGGCAAGAGGGTGGCAACGCTGTCCAGCTTGCCCAATGCGACCAGCGCCTGGTCGAACTTGGCCCGCAATTCCGGCTGCCAGTCGATGGGCGGGCGCGGCGGCAACGGTGACGGCACAAAGGCTCGCGCCGTTTCGCCAGCGGTGGCAATGGTGACGTATTCGCCTTGCAGAGCGCGTTGCATGAGAAATTAAAATAAGGAATGGGTTTATTTTACGATTTATTGTTATCGTAAAATAAACGATGCGTTACCCGCAAGCAAGATGATTCGTCCGGCCATATCTGTGAGTTCATACGGGACTTTTTCATGCCGCCACCGCCTCCTGGCGGCGTCCGGCTGCTTCGACTAGGGCGATGAAAACATCTTCAAGTTTGTCGGCGCGAGCGGCGTTTTTCAGCGCCGACGGCGAGCCATGAGCGATCATCCGGCCATCTGAGATCAGCGCCAGCCGCCCGCAGTATTCGGCCTCATCCATATAGTGGGTGGTGACGAAGATGGTTTTGCCGCCTTCGGCCATGCGGTGAATCAGCGACCAGAAGCGGCGGCGGCTGACCGGATCGACGCCGGAAGTCGGCTCGTCGAGGAAGACCACGGGCGGATCGTGCAGGATGGCGCAGGCCAGGGCCAGACGCTGCTTGATGCCGCCCGGTAACAGCCGCGTGAAGTCGCGGCCACGCCCGGCGAGGCCGGCCATGCGCATGGCCCAATCGCGCCGTTCACCGAGCTTGTCACCGGCCAGGCCATAGACGCCGCCATAAAAGCCGATGTTTTCCGCCACCGTCAGGTCATCATAGAGGGAAAATTTCTGACTCATGTAGCCGATACGCTGTTTGATCGCCTCGGTATCGCGGCGCAGGTCAAAACCGGCGACCTGGCCCTCACCACCAGACGGCTGCAACAGGCCGCAAAGCATACGGATGGTCGTGCTCTTGCCGGCGCCGTTTGGCCCGAGAAAGCCGAAAATTTCCCCCGGCATAACCGTGAGGTTGAGATCATCGACGGCGATAAATTTGCCGAAGCGGCGGCTCAGATGCTTGACTTCAACCACCGGCTGAGCGCTGGGGGATGGCGTGACGGGCCGCTCGTTCACCTCCGCCACGCCGTCGTCCGCTTCATCCATATCCGTTTCGTCCGCCGCCGCATCGCGCAAAAGCGAGATGAACACATCTTCCATAGCCGGGACGCCGGTGGTGATCTCCGCCGCCATGTCGGCTTCGGCCAGCGCCCGATGCAGCTTTTGCCGGTCGTTTGCCTCGTCGCGCGAGAGAATATGCAGATTGTCGCCAAAAGGCAGGACATCGAGGCCGGTTTTCTCTTCGAGGATACGGCGCAGGGTCAGCGGTTCGGTGCTTTTGATGACGAGAATTGTCCCGGCCATGGCGGCGCGCAAGCCGGCGGGCGTGCCGCTCGCGGCCAGGCGCCCGCCATTGAGCAGATAAACGCGGTCGCAACCTTCCGATTCATCGAGGTGCGAGGTAGTGACGAGAATTGCTACCTTATCCTCACGCAACTGGCCTAAAATGCGCCAGAAATCGCGGCGGCTGACCGGATCGACGCCGTTGGTCGGCTCGTCGAGCAGCAGCACCGCCGGGGTATGAATCAGGGCACAGACCAGTTGCAGCTTCTGCTTCATGCCGCCGGATAAGGCCCCGGCCCGCCGTTTCTGAAAGGCGCCCATGGCGCTGAAATCGAGCAGTTCGGCCATCCGTTTTTTCAGGCCGTTTCTCGGCACACCGTAGAGGTCGGCGTAAAAGCGGATGTTCTCGGCCACGGTCAGATCCTGATAGAGGGCGAAACGTTGCCCCATGTAGGCGATCTGTTCTTTGACCGCCGCCGGATCACGGTTGACCGAATAGCCGGCAACGGTGGCCTCACCGGCGCTGGCCGGCAAAATGCTGGCCAACATCCGCAAAGCCGTCGTCTTACCGGCGCCGTCCGGGCCGATCAGACCGACGATTTCACCCGGAAAGACCGTCAGATCGAGGCCATCGACGGCGGTAAAGGCCCCGAAACGGCGGCTCAGCTTTTCGGCAACGATGGCGGCTTTATCCTCGTTCATGCCATTTACGGCCCATCCAGGTGGATCAGCGCGTCCGCCGGCATCCCGGCTTTCAGCTCGCCGTTCGGATTGTCGAGGTCGATGGTCACGCGGTACACCAGCTTGACTCGCTCCTCGAAGGTCTGTACCGATTTTGGCGTAAACTCCGCTTCACTGGCGATGAAGCTGATTCTGCCGGGATAGCTTTTGCCGGGCAGCGAACCCGCAGTCACGGTCGCGGCTTGCCCCAGCTTGACGCGGGTCAGGGCGTTTTCCGGAATAAAGGCGCGCAGCCACGGGCGGTCGAGCCGCGCCAGCGTGACCACCGTTGAACCCGGCTGGAGGAATTCGCCGTCCTCCGCCGCCTTGGTCAGGATGACGCCGGCAAATGGCGCCGTCAGTTTCGTATAGGCAAGCTGCTGTTTGGCCTGAGCCAAGGCGGTCACGGCGGCGGCCAGCCTGGCCCGCGCCTGGTCGATGGTCTCTTGCCGCGCCCCGGCCTTCAGCAGATCGAGTTTTTCGGCGGCGGCCTTGATGCCCGCCTTCGCTTCGTCGGCCTGATGGCGGGCAGTGGTCACGACCGTCGATTGGCTTTGAAACTGCTGCTGGCTGACGCCGCCCTGTTTGACCAGCGCCCGATAGCGGTTGAAATCGCTTTCGGCCTGGTCGAGCTGCGCCCGCGCCGTGCGGTCAGCCGCTTGCGCCTGTTGCAGGGCGGCGGCGGCAACGGCGATGTCCTGGGCGCGGTTGCCGGCTTCGAGTTCCGCCAGCGCTGCCTTGGCCAACGCCAGACCCGCTTCCGCCGATTGTACGGCCAGAAGCTGATCACGTTCGTCCAACTGGGCCAGAAGCTGCCCTTCTTGGGCACTGTCACCCTCATTGGCCAGGCGTTTTTCCAGGCGCCCGGCGATTTTGAAGGACATATGCGCCTCGGTGACCTCGATATTGCCGGATACGCGCAGGATGGAGTCATCCGGCGAGGAGGCGGCAAAATGTTTCCACAGCCCAAAACCGGCGGCGCCAAGAACGAGCAGCGCGCAAACGCCCACAACGGCCTTTTTCATGGCGGTTCCTTTGATCTGACAAAATGCGAAAATCTTTGGATGATACCGCCGTTGGCGGCGCTCGAGAACGGAATAGAATTATAACCAGGCGCTCAAGGGAGGTACAACAGCAAAAGGGGCGCGCATTCATTCCCCCTGTTCGCTCCTATCCTGAAAAGGCCGTGGCGGTGTTTCGGAGACGCGGCGTTTTGCGGCTGGCCACTCCTTGTCTGAATCGTCAGGGATGGTGTCGGCGAGCGGCACGAAATTATTGATAGATTTTTTGATCGACACCGGCCCGGCCCACAGGATGTACTGCTCGTCGTATTCGGCTTCCATGGCCGACCGGCGCGGTGCCATCACCATGACGCCGCTGTCGTGACTGACGGCCATGATGTCGATAGACATGCGGGCTCGCAGGATTTCGTTATTGGCCAAGAGCCAATCGACGCGCGTGTAGACGGTGCCGAAAATATCAATGGTGATATAGACGTCGAGTTCGGCCTCGGACGGCGGCACGATGCGGATACCTTGGATAAACAGGCAGGACTCGAACAGACCGGTCAGCCAGCGCAGGTCGTCCGAGGGATGGGTCATGTCCTCGGAGTTGTGGAAAGCGCCCAGGCCCTGGTAATCGGCGCCGTATTGCAGGTTGGCGCCGGCGCCCTTCTGGCTGCTGACCGTCTGGCTGGGGGCGTTGTGCAGCCCTTCGCTGTCTTGAGTCGAATGCGTGGTCGATGTGGTCGTTCCCGAATTGAACCCATCATCAGACGTGCTGGTCTGGCTGCTGTCGCTTTCGCTGTGCGTGGTGTAACGCGGATAGATCATGTTTTCGCGCACTTCCGGGTTTTGCAGGTATTGGCCACGAAGCTGCGACACCAGCGACAGCCGGCCACCGGCCAGGTTGCCGGAGCCGGTGTCACCCATGGGATTGATGAACAGGCTGACTTTCTTGCCCTTCAGTGGCGTCAGGTCGAGATGGGCGATGGCGGCCCTGGCAGCGGCGGCTACCAATTCCTGTTCGGTGGCGAAACGCTTGCCGCCGCCATGTGAAGGGATGCCGGTTATGGCGCCGCAGCCGGAAAGAATCAAAATGACGATTGGGAAAAGGAGCAACAATTTGCGCATGGAAGTTCAGGGATCAGGTGCCAGGTTACAGGTGTCAGGAAACAGGTTTCAGGGGACAGGCTGTTGGCACCTGGCGCCCGTTTCCTGTCTCCTGGAATCACGGTTCGCGGAAGCTCTCGTCGAGTGCCCGAATAATCGGATAGAGGAAATACGACAGCACCGAGCGGGTGCCAACCTTGATCTCGGCCCGCACACGCATCCCCGGCAGTAAGCGGAAATCCGGCGGCACATCGCGCAGTGTGGCCGACAGCAATTTGATCCTGGTTTTGTAGACCCGGCCTTCTTCCGCCTCCTGCGGCGTCCGTGGCTGCTGGCCCTCATGGGCATCGGTGCCGGCGCCGATGACGCGCACCGCGCCAGGCAAAACGCCGTGGCGCTGAAAGGGGAAGGCGTCAAGCTTGATGCGGACGCTGTCACCCAGGCGGATACGGCCAATATCCTTGCCGGTGACGTTGACCTCGGCTTCCAAGAGGCTGTCATAGGGGACGAGGACGATGAACGGCTCGGCCTGCTGCAAGACCGAGCCGACCGAGCGCCCGGCCAGTTTCAAAACGATGCCTTTTCCCGGGGCGCGTAGGGTAATCAGTTCACGCATCCGCGACGCCTTGCGCAGCTCGTCACCAATCTTTTCCAGTTCGCTGCGCAACTCCACCTGATGTTCAACCAATTCCTGGTTGCGCTCCTCGACAAACTTCTGCCACGTCGATTCGACCTGGGCCAGCTCGCGGCGCGTCACCTGCTCTTCGGCTTGCAATTGCCGCACCGCGTCTTCGGCCTGGGCGCGGGATTTACCGGCGTCAATCAGGCGCAGGCGGTTTTCCTCGTCGCGCGGCAGTTTGGCCACCGTCCCTTCGAGGTCACGCAGGATTTTTTGCTGCCGCTCCTGAGCCTGGCGCTGGACAGCGTTCAGCTCCAATTTGGCCTTTAAGGCGGCGGCCTGGTCGTCGCTGAGCCGCCGGTTCTGAGCCACAGCTAAGCGGCGCTGGCGCAAGACCTGTTCTTGCAGCTTGCCCTGCTCGCCCTCTTCTGGTTTTGGCGTAAAAGCGGCGCCATGCAGTTCCGCCTCGATGCGCCGCAACTGCACGGAGAGCGATACCCCTCGCACCCGCAGTTGGCTTTCGTCGGCCTCGGCAAAGGTCGGGTCGAGGGTGGCGAGTATTTGATCTTTCTCCACCACATCGCCGACCTTGACTTTGATGGCGCGGATGGCGGCGGTGGCCAGCGGCTGGACGATCAACTCCGGCGTATCGGTGATCAGTTCGCCCTCAGCCGTCACCACGCGGTCAACTTTGAACAACGCCGCCCACAAGACGACGCCGGCCAGGGTCAGAAGAATCAGATAGAGCACCCAGCGGATTTTGCCCGGCACCGGCTTACGCTCGATCCTGGCCGGGTCGGGCTGATAGTCGAGAAAATCCATCACAGCTCCTACAGTTCCATTTGCTGCGTCCACAGCTTTTTGTAGAGCGGGCAACTGGTCAAAAGCTGCTGATGCGGTCCGAGGCCAACCACTTTGCCGCGTTCGAGCACCAGAATATTGTCGGCGTCCTTCAGCATCGACAGCCGGTGCGAGACGATGATGACGGTGCGGTTTCTCGCGATTTGTTTCAGGTTTTCACGGATGATGCGCTCGCTCTCCGGGTCGAGCGAACTGGTCGCCTCATCGAAAATCAGGATTTCCGGATCGGTCAAGAGGGCGCGGGCAATGGCCAGACGCTGGCGCTGGCCGCCAGAGAGATTCTTTGCCCCTTCCTCGAGCATGGTGTCGTAACCCTGCGGCAGATTGACAATGAACTCGTCGGCCCCGGCCAAGACCGCCGCCCGGATGATCTCCTCACGACCGGCCTTGGCCTGGCCGGCGCGGATATTGCCGGCCACTGTGTCGCGGAAGAGGAAGGACTCCTGCAAAACCACACCCATGCGGCGGCGCAGATGGGCGGTATCGATTTCGTTCAGATAGCAGCCGCTGAGGCGGATGGTGCCTGCCGTCGGCAGGCAGACCTTTTGCAGTAACCGGGTCAGCGTCGTCTTGCCGGAACCGCTGGGGCCGACCAGGCCGAAGACCGAGGCCGCCGGGATGGTCAGCGACAGCTCGCTCAGCGAATCGGGCAGATCCGGGGCGTAACGGAAATTGACCCGCTCGAAAACAATATCGCCGGTCAGTTTCGGCCTGGCCCCGTGCCGTCCGGCGCCCCATTCCGCCGGCGAGTTCATGATGATGCCGAGTTTTTGCACCGACAGCGCCGCCTCCTGGTACTGATGAATCAGGCCGACCAGGCGCACCAAGGGCGAGGTGACGCGACCGGCCAGCATCTGAAAGGCGATCAGGGCGCCCACGGTCAGGCTGCCGTCAAAGACAGCGCCGGCGCCGACCCAGATGATAATGACGGTCATCAAGCGATCCATAAATTGCGTCAGCGAACGGGCGGTGACCGAGATTTTCCCGACGCGGAACTGCATATCGACAGCATTGGCGACGCGGTTTTCCCAGCGTTCTCTGAGGAGCGGCTCGATGGCCATGGCCTTGACCGTGGCCATGCCGTTGATGGTCTCGACCAGCATGGCCTGGCGCTTGCCTTCCGCCTCGTAGAGGGCGTTCAGCCGCCGTTTGAACGGCACGATCAGGGCGGCGATGATGGCGGCGATCAGTCCCGTGCAGGTGAGGACGATGGCGGTCAGTTTGACGCTGTAGAAAAAGAGAAAGGGCAAAAAGACGAACAGCGACACCGTCTCGAGCATGGTGAGAAAGACCTGTCCGGTCAGGAACTCGCGGATGCGGGCGGTCTGCTGGATATGCTGGGTGACGACGCCGGCGGTCATGCGTTCAAAAAATTGCAGCGGCAGGCTGAGTAGATGGCGAAAGGTGCGGCCCGTCACCCGCAGGTCGATCTTGTTGGTGGCGTGCAAGAGCAAGTAGTCGCGCAGGAAATCGAGAGCGGCGTTGACGATCAGGGCAGCGGCCATACCGATGCCGAGCGTATGCAGTGTCGTCAGCGCCTGATTGACCAAGACTTTATCAATGACGATCTGAAAGAAGATCGGCGTCACCAGGGCGATAGCCGAAACAAACAGCACGGCCAGGGCGATGTCGAAAAACACCGCCTTCTGCTTGAGGATCTCCGGCAGAAACCAGCGCAGGCCAAACGGTTGCTCCGGGTCGGACAGCTTCCATGAGCGTTTCAACAGATACAGCCTGCCGCTCCAGTGCGGCGCGAACTCCTCGCGGCTCAGCCGCTGCCAGCCCGCCGGCGCCAGTGGATCAAAGCAAAACAAGGTGTCATCGCGCATCCCGCCCAAGAGCATATGACCGCCGTCTTTCATCACCGCGATCACCGGCCAGGCTTTATCGAGCCGCGCCAGGTCGTTCCAGGAAAGGCGCTTCAATCCCGCCTGTAATCCCTGTTCTTTGGCCATGCGCAAAAACAGGGCCGGCGCGATCTCGTCCTTGCCCAGCCCATATTCATGGGCCAGGCGGTCCGGGGTCAGTTCGATCTGGTGTTCCCGCGCCGCCAGGACAAAACAGGCCAAGGCGGTATTGACGGCGTCGAACATCAGCGCGCCGCCCGTCCAGGCATCGAGGAAGGCGGCGAGATCGGCCGTCTGCGCTTCGACGCCATGCGTCTCGGCACCGCGTGCCTCGGCGCCGGCCTGGGCGTCGTAGAGCGTCACCGTGTTATGCCCGTTTTCGAGCAACACCAGGAAACGACCGCTTTTCAATTCCACCACCGCTGGGGGCAAGGGTAGTTCCGGCTTCAACCGCCGCGCCTCGGCGGCCAGGCGGTACGTCCTTGCCGTTTGCCGGATGGTCTCCATGCTCTCCGGTAAGCCGGCGGCAGACCTGGCGGCAAGCAAATCGGCCAGCGCCTCTTCCAGTTCCGCATAGCCGCGCAGCTTGGCCACATGCCGGGCACAGGCGAAGAGAGAAGCGGAGGAGGAAAAGGCGGGTTGGTCCATGGGAAGTGGATGATGAAGAAAGAAGGAAAAGTTATTAAACCGTAATTGAATTGCTGGACATACAACTACCAACCCTTGTCATTTCGAGGAGCGTAGCGACGAGAAATCTCTGCTCCTTCGCTGAGATTTCTCCCGCCACGCTTCGCTCGCGGTCGAAATGACATTCTTTGCGTCATTCCGCGCGAAGTCGCGGAATCCAGTCTTTTCCTAAATGGATTCTGCGACTTCGCTTCGCTTCGCGCAGAATGACTACTTTTTTTAGCTAATTGTCGGCAAAACCACGCCATGCCGCTTTCGGGAAACGGCATGGCGCGGGCGATATACCGGAAGACTTTACGAGGCGGCGGTAAAGAAGTCGCTGGCCTTCAGGTTGTTTGGCTTGTTGCTGAGGGTGGCGAACTGCGTGGCCACGCCCTGGCCGGAACCATCGGCGTCATACCATAACGCCCCTGTCTTCAGGTCGTAGATGATGCGGGCTCTTCGCTGTTTAGTGTGGAATTGAGTTTTAGAGCAAAGCGGTAATTAGGATAAGCAACGAGGAGGAAGTCGATGCAAGCAGAAGAGGTTTTTGCCCTTGGCCTTGGGTTGACGGCGCCGTGGA
>Ga0209629_10001194_pt1 | contig 15934 bp, 13 predicted proteins | sample TergutCu122P5_FD_187286 | JGI IMG/M metagenome (GOLD analysis project Ga0209629, IMG submission 187286) | Cubitermes ugandensis P5 segment gut microbial communities from Kakamega Forest, Kenya - Cu122 P5 (SPAdes) (version 2) | ecosystem: Host-associated > Arthropoda: Insects > Digestive system...
TAATTTCATATTCTTATCCCTGATACGTGTCGGGCGCAACTCTTTTAAATTATGGGTTACTATTATATTTTCGTCTGTATTTTACTTTTGTACCACTTCTTACTAATAAGTGGTATTATTGCATAAAAATTTCCTGCAAAAATAATAATTAATTGTAAATATGAGATATAAAAATGAAATTTTTTTGTATGATTTTTCGTAAATAAGAATGAAAAATGTGTAAATTATTGATTTTAAGCATGTTTAATTAAATATTTTATTGTTTCCTATTTTATTCTTTCACCCTCAGTAATTATAATATTAAATATCAATGAAATAAATGAGGTATTCAAAAAAGCATGGAATATTTGTTTAACTCTTTGTTTAATATTTTGTTTAACTACGCTTTTTTTAGTGGAATATATTGTTGATATATAATAAGTTGGGAAAACATATTTTTTTGATACCACTTCTTAGTAAGAAGTGGTACAAAAGTAAAATACAGACGAAAATATAATAGTAACCCATAATTTAAAAGAGTTGCGCCCGACACGTATCAGGGATAAGAATATGAAATTAATAAAAATCATTGCAACTCTACCTATAGTTGTCTTAATGATGTCGTTATTTGTTTCATGTGGAATAGGAGGTCTCAATGGTACATACATACCGAAAAACAAAGCCGCTGAACAAATGATGTTCTCGAAGTTTATATTTAGCGGCAACAAAGTAAAGTGCTATATGGGCATGATGGGAATGGCATTACCCGTTGCCTACGAATACAGTTATAGCTTAAAAGGCAATACCGTTTCTTTTGAGGCAGGCATACCGGGTATGCAGGGAATCTTAGAATTTAATTTTGATAAAGATAAACAGGAAATTTCACTCTTAACAGGAATGAATGGTGGGGCAATGGACAGTTATCTCCCTATATGGGGTAAAGAAGGAACTTTTGACCCTAATGCGCCTCAGCCAAACCAGAATACTTCGCAAGTCCAAAAAACGGAAGGGAAATCAATACCTAACGATCAGACTAAAGAAACAAAAGCAGATGAAAATAAGAAAGAAGAAATTTCAGATGAGACAACAAATGAAAATTGCATTAAAACACTTGCGACACCCGAAATGCTTGATACACTTTCAGAAGCCAGTGGGGGCAATACAGTTTCGTTTTCTTGGAAAACAGTTATCAATGCACAAGATTATATTGTAAATTGGAAGTTAGACAATAGTAGCGGAACTTTCAAAACCAATAACAATACTTTTGCTTCTATAACTTTACCAACAAATATTATGAGTACTATGTATATTGATATTTATGCTTGTGGTAGTTTTTGCAACAAATGGGTTCAAAGTAGTTCCCCTGCGAATTTCTCAATAAAGATAGAGAAAAGTGAATCAATAACAATACCACCGAATGGCGGAATATATAGTTATAATGTTTCAAAACTCGCAAGTATTATAGGTTCATCTTATCCGATTTGCACTACTTTTATTCCAATAGAACAAGCTCGAAAAATCAAGTATCATCTGGCAGATAATGAAATAATAAATGTTGTAACCGAAAAAGGAGCGGAGACTGCCTTAGGGGTAATAGGTACTACAATTGACGTACCATTACTTGGAGAGATAGTGTTTCTACAGGTACTTCAAAATGCGATAGAAAAAGATTTTTTTTCTAAATGTGTTGATGAATGTAAAGATGGCGGATTTATAGAAGAAACTCTTTACGCCCCAAACACTAATCCAAATGCACCTGGTGATGGTATATTACCATATAGAGCATACAGCGTACTTGACGGTAATTTTTTTACCCCCACCGGAAAAGGCAATTTTACGCCTGCCGACCAACTGAATGAGGGTGAGATAAATAACTTATATAAACAATAAGAAAATTAAATTAATTATCAATTTGGTGTGCTAGAAGCCAAAAATAAATCCAAAGGGCATTGGTAAATAAAAATGTATAAGAAATATAATGGTATCATTTACGAAAATGTTAAACCCACAAATGCAGGCTTTTTTGGGAATTTTGATGATTTTCTCATTTCGATGGAAGATAAAACAACATTAAAGATTCCACATGTTTTTGAATTTTGTGGAATAAGATCAGGAAAAAGGAGTAACATTCCTGTGCTTTTTTTTAGTCTAGCAATACTCTTTGAGGTTTTTTACTTATTCCTTAGCCTTTCGAGCATGGATGTGTTTGATGTCGTACTTATTATTTTGCCTATTGTGGCAATTTTAATTGATGTTATTTTTGTTTTATTATTCGAGTATTTTTCTATTAAAAGAATAGCAGGGAATAATAAAGCAAAAGTAAAAATTTTAATCAATCAATTTGATAGTGGTATTGCTCACCCAATAAGTTATCCAAACGCAGTAGAAGAGAAGAAAAAATATGGAATACAGTGCTTTATTTTTAGATTTTTAACTTTTTTGTCTTTATTAATTAGTTTTGCAATCAAAGTTTATACTTCTTCGGAAGTATATTCTAGAACGGATTCAATCTTCATTTTTGCAGTCATTATTTTCGTATTGATTTTTGTATTTCATTTTCTTTTTACCAAAAAAGTGATTGAACTGTTTTTTTATAACAAAGGAGTAAAAAAATCAATTAAGCAAATTATTGAGCAAAACCTAACAGCTCCTTTTTATGCTGAAAAAGAACCTGTTATGGTTTTACTCGAAAATCCTGCTATTCGTTCTATACAGATTGAATCTCAAGCAAACATAGATGCCATTAACCAAACTCCCAGACGAATTCAGGAAAATATTGAAATTCATGAAGTTATTTACAACTTAAACACTATACTTCCAAATAACGGAGGAAATTTAAAACTGTGGATAGAAAAAGACGCTGCTAATACATATCAACTTAAAGTTTGGAATCAAATGTGGCTTGATGATGAAGATTTATTGAATATAATTAACGCATTAGATGCTAATGGTTTAGGGCTAAATCAAATCACAAAAGCTTTTGTGTTATGTCGTTTATTACAAAATGATGGTATCGTATAAACAAACATTTTAAAACTAAGAGGAAGATGAAAAATATAAAGAAAAATAACATTAATCTGCTACAGTTTTTCTTACTTATATCATTATCGCTAATTATGTTTGGTTGTACTCCCCCAGGCAAATATAAAGTTCACAAAATAGATTTATTACTTTGTGGTGATACAAAATTGTCGGAAAACGCAATAGAACTGATTAGCAGCAAACAAGAAGGTGACTCTTGTTTTATTTTAATATCAGGAGAGATTCTTTATGGTAAAGAAAGTAAAGCAAAATATGGGTTAGATAAATTTAGAGGAAAGTTTGAATCAAAAAAAAATGATGTAACAAAGAGTTTGGAAAAATTGTCTTTCCCAAGACCAGATTCTTTATTTAATAAAGAGTATGTAAATAAAAATATAACTGAAGATATTTATGACCCTATTGTGATTTTTTCTGATAAGAATAAAAAACATAATTTAGAAATAGAGGGTTATGGTTATCGTATCTTTAATGAAGTAAAAGATTTTATTGATTTTAGGGATTCATTATTTATAAGTAAAGAGAATGGGTATTATCTTTTAGTAATTTATAACCCACCTTCTTGTGTTAATAAAGATACTTTCCCAGACGGCATATCTCTCAACAAAACTTCTTTGTCGCTTGAGAACATAGGTTCAACCGAACGACTTAAAGCTTACGTCTATCCAGACAGCATTTTTGAAAAGAACAAAAATGTAAAATGGCAGTCAGGAGATGAAAAAATAGCAAAAGTCGATTCAAACGGAGTTGTTACTGCTGTTGCCAATAGTGGCAATGTCATTATTTTGGCAAATACACTCAATGGTCTTTCAGCAACCTGTAATGTAACTATTGGAAAAGTGGTTACCGGAATAACACTTGACAAAACATCTGCTACAATAAGCAAGGGAAATACGCAGAGATTTAAATATACTATAATTCCAAATGATGCAGCAAACAAAAGTGTTGTTTGGCAGTCAGACAAAACTGCAATAGCCACTGTCGATTCAACTGGTAATGTAAAGGCTCTTGCTGAAGGTACTGCAACTATAACAGTAACTACGGTTGATGGAGGAAAAACAGCTACCTGTATAGTAAAGATAACACCAACTCCACCTCCTCTTGAAAAAATAACTTATTCTTTTGGCACTTACAAAGGTGGAAAGAAATATTCAAATAGTGTTACGAGAAAATACTACCCCGAAGGAGAAGGAACAATGGTCTATACTAAGCGTTTACGAATTGCAAGGCAAGACGATAAAGAACATTATTCCGAAGCAGGTTATTCGTTGGTTGGAACGTGGATAAATGGCGATATTTCTAACGGAGCGTTGAAAGACCATAATGGAAAGGTAATTGAATACATTTTGGCAGGCGCTCGAAACACAGTATATGATTTAGAAAACGATAATAGATGAATTTTCTATGAAAAGAATATTTATATTCATTTTCATATTATTTGTTGCTGCAACCAATGTCTTTGCACAATTCTATTCCGAAAAATTGCAAAGTCTCTATAATTCGTTGCCGCAAAGTATTCGGTTGGATTCCGCATATTGCGATACTGTTATCTTCAAAAATTTTTATGTTGGGGAAGATACAGTTAAAATAGTATATGAGATTGATAGGCATAGTTTTATAACACATTGTGGTTTTCGTTTTTTCAATAAAGTCGATGAGTTAAATTTTGGTAAGAATGTTGTTAAATTTATGGAAAGAGAATTATTGAATTTGCTGACAACTAATAATATACAATCTATTTTAACGGATTGGAACAATAAAAAAATTGTTTTTCAATACAATAATTCCTCACCTGATAATGATTTTTATGCAAATAAACATCAACTTATAAAGGTATTCAACAATATAACAAACGTTAATGTTGATAAGAAAGAACAGTATTTTTTGGTAACGTTGTTTTGTGAAGATAAAAATGAATGTCAATGTGCAATACCGATTAACGAGGAGCTAATTTCCGGAATGAATAAAAAAGAACGAGATGATTTTGTCGCAGAACAACTAAAAGTTTTCAAAACTAAACAAAACTACATTAAGGAGATAGATACTACTTATTTGAAAATATTTAAAGATTCTCTTTATGTTTATGAAGGCAGTTATTATATGATTCCGGAAATAAATAATAATTTGTATTTGCAAAAAAAAGACAGTTCACTAATTTTAATTACATCAAAAGAATTACCGGAAGAAACTTTTATCAATTCTTTGTTGCTGCAAACCAATAAAGATTATACAATCAATATAAAACACAAAAAATATGGGCGTATGATTGACAATTATGTTGTTTGCAGTAGCGATTTCTTTAATTATTTCTATGATGATTTTGATGATTATTTCGGCATTGAAAAATACGATAAAAGCAATGGTACACTCACCGGTACGCTAATTTTTCGCAACAAAGAAACAGACTATATACATCTCGGCTATGTAACTTGCACAATTGAGGATTTAGTCAAAGGAGGTGCAATTTCCATAGAACTATATACAAATATCCCGCAAAGAAATATTTATAATTTATTTGGAGAGAAAGATGAAAAATAAAATTTTATTATCACTGATTTTAACGTATTCTATGTTTAATGTGTATTCACAACGGAACATTACACCGGAGGAGTATAAAAAAATAATCACAACCGATGCTTATTATTGGGGAAGAAGTGATTTTGATTTGCCGACTGATGCGGCAAAAAAACAAGCTCTTGAAGAATTGATAAATCAAATATCTGAATTTGAAAAATCAATAATTAAAAACGATTTGATGAAAAAAGCAAAGTATGTTAAGTTTGAAGTTGAAGGAAACAGAAAAAGAATAATTTGCTATCTTCCCAAAGACTCTTTATATATTGAACATATTATGGATTTAATGACTGATGGAAAAGAACCTGTTAATGAAAACAAAACAGACACCGTTCAACGAAAAGAAGTATTTCAAGAATTTGTAATAGAAAATACACAAGAAACAGAGCCGGAAAAAACTACAGAAACAATACTTCCAATAGTTGAAACAAAATCCGTACCCGAAATTGTACCGGATAATAACAGCAATGAGATTATAAATACGCTTTCTAAAATCTATAATTTCAATAATTTTTGTGTTCAACTTAACAGATACAAGCGTCAGGGAAAACTTTATGACAGTCAGAATGGTAAAGCTCCCGATGTATTGGAAAACTGCATTATGGCAATTTTTAAGAATGATGTTTTAGAAGCAATATACGATACCGGTAGTATTTCGCGCAAAAATTTATTGACAGGGGAAACTATACAAAAACCGGAAGACAATTATAAAAACAAACCGGAAATTAAAGTAATATTTATAAAATTGAATTAGACATGAAACGAAATATAAAAATAATTTTTTTATTGTTAATAATCGCAAACAATGCATTTTCGCAAGATAGCATTAAACATACAGAAAGAGTAAACCTAAACGATGTTCGTTGTCGGCAAACGATTCTTGATTATATAGAAGTTTATCGTCAAGCATATATTCGTCAAGATATTAAGTATATTAAACAAGTAATGATTGGTGATGATTCTATGACAATTTTTGGAACAAAAACTGATGATGGGAAAATAAAACAGAACGCTCTAAACAGACAACAATACATCGAAAAGTTACGAACGGCCATGGCAAAATGCAGTCACGGAAACAAAACGAACAAATTGACCGTTGAATTTGATAAAGTTTCAATATTAAAATCAGATAAAGAAGATAACTTATATCTTATTCACTTGTTGCAAAAATGGAATTGGGGTAGATATAGTGATAAAAGTTGGTTAACGTTGATAATTGATTTTTGCGAACAGGAGCCGGTGATTTGGTTAAGAACTTTGCAAGACAGCAATCTCAAAGAAAATGAATTATACAATTTTTCCTGCTTTTATAATCAGGAATTTTATTAATTGGAAAATAATACGAAAAAATAGAAAATGAAAAAGAAAATTACAGTATTAGTGTTGAGTATCATAACGATAACTCAAATGTTTGGGCAACCTTCAAATTTGATTTTTAGATTTAGGAATACAGCTCCTGATAACATTTTGCGACTAATGGAACAAAATGCAAAAGTAGTTTTTGATGAAATTAACAATGCATCGCGTGAAAACAGAAATCTACAATTTTCTACTCCTAATATAACTAACGATGGGATAATCAGAATACACGCTTTGTGGGCTGTAAGTAAATTTCACTGTGTAGAACCTGCTTATAATGAAAATGTAAATATAAATTCTTATGGTGGTTATCAAGTAAGAAATATTACAACTTTTTTCAAAAAAGGAGAACAGTCGAAAGATTTAGTAGTAGATTTTGATAGAGCTGGGAAAGTCTCTAACGTTTCATTTGCCCTTTCAAAAACTAATTATAATAGCATTATGCAAACGGGAAATGCTGTTACTGATTTACGTGAAAAGCAGATTATTCTTGATTTTGTTGAAAATTTGCGAACTGCTTATGAACTTCAGGATATTAATTTTATTGATACTGTGTTTAATGACAATGCACTGATTATAACAGGAAAAAAACTTATAGTTCGTACAGGTGACGGTCAATATGCTAATAAGACAACATATAGCAAACAAAACAAGCAACAATATATGAATAAATTGCGAACAGCAATAATGGCAAAAGACAAAAGCGGAAATAAATTAAATAATTTAAAAGTTGATTTTAATAGAATTTCAGTAAAAAAGTCTGAAAAACAAGATAGCCTTTATCTAGTTCGCTTATGGCAAAAATGGGATTCAAAAGGCAGAATTAATTATAGCGATGAAGGCTGGCTAACATTGGTAATTGATTTTAATGAGAGTGATCCAACAATTTGGGTACGCGTTTGGGAAGATCCCGGTTTTGAAGAAAAAAATTTATATAATTGGGGACATTTTTACCAAGATACTTATAAGTAATGAAAAAAATTATATTAATACTGACGATATTGTATTTTTGTATATCAAATATATGCTCGCAAAACTTGTCAAAAATGACAATAAGTTCTTGCGAAGCCAATGTTCCCATAAATATTTGTAGGGATGGTAAGTTAGGAATAATAGTGTTTTATTCGGCAATTAAAGACTTAGAATTTGATGCAATATCACCATCAACAGGCGGGAATGCTATTGTAAATATAGAACATATCATTTTAGATGGTAGTTATATTCTATGTGTGCATCCACAAGAGGAGACAAATTTTAGTGTAAAAATTTCAGCAAATGGGTTTTATCCGGAAACTTATATGGTTGGCAGTTTGGGAGCGAAGGAAAAGAAGTGTTTTGTTATTACGACACCCGACAAAACTGTTGAAATAACAGTGAAAGGCAAAGATAGCATACCATTAGATAATGCTCTTATAGAAATCACAGGAAAGCCTACTGAACATACCAATTCTGTAGGATATAGCAAAATAGAGCTTCCCAATTCTGAACCAACAACCTTGTTTATTTCTCATGCACTTTACGATGACAAAAAAACAATAAGTGTTATTCCCGGAGAAAAAAGAGATGTACAATTAGAACAGCTTAAACAAATGCCACCTGATACTGTAATAATAACTCCTCCTGTAAATCCGCAACCCCCTATTACAAAAGAAGACACTACGTTTCATTCAACCCAGTCACAACCTTCGCTACCACTGCAACCTGTTCAAAAATATCTACCGTTATATTTTGCAGTTACAGCAGGAGCAAGCACTTTTGGCTCTGTGTCAGTAGGAAAAATATCTAACGGCGGTCCGTTTGTTTTTGGTGCAGACTTGGCATATTTTATCAAATCATCGTGGTTTGGAGTAGGTATGAAATATAATATCGGAGCGGTCAATGTCGATTTCGGCAATTCAGTTCTTTATAACGAAACCATTCAGTTCGTTGGACCCGCTTTATATGGTAGATTTGGAAAAAACGTAGCCTTCACTACAAGTGCGGGCATTGGCGTGTTGAAGTGGAATTGGAATGAGTCAGATTCAGGCAATAATGGCGATTATGGTGATGCTTTGAATGTAGGAGGTTTTCTATCAGTAGGCGTTAATTATATGTTGACGAGGAATTTTGGAATTGGTTTAAATGTACAGTCAGTATTAGGTTCGTTGACAGATAATTATGATAATTATGTGAGAAATCCGGCAGGGATAGGAGCTACTTTGGGAATTAATTTTAGATTCTAAATTGAATATGAATAATTGCATAAAATCAATTGCTGGAACGTTTGTGGTTGCCATTGTGATGCTATTGTCGTGCACGGCTGAAGGGATACTTTATGAAAAGGGCAATAGCAGCGTAAGTGTCATCACCATTACTACTCAACCGGCGACAACAACAAACGTAACAGCTGGTAGCATTGCAGCCACCCTGACCGTGAGTGCAAGTGTAACTCAAAGTGCAACGCTTAGCTATCAGTGGTACAATAATACGACGAATAGCAATGCAGGTGGATCAGCTATTACAGGCGCTACAAATGCAAGTTTCTCAATACCCGCAACGCTCGCTGTGGGAACTTATTACTACTTCTGCGAGGTAAGCGCAACAGGTGGGGCAGCACCTGTACGAACCTCTGTGGCAACGGTAAATGTTTCGGCAGCATCTGGAGCCTTGCCTGCGCTTACCACCAATGCCATTACCAACATTACCGCAACTGCTGCCACATTTGGAGGGAATATTACCAATGCAGGTACGCCGGCTTATACTGAGCGCGGTGTGGTGTATGCCGCCACGCAAAACCCAACAACTGCCAACAATAAAACGGTGATTACCGGTACGGGAACAGGTATCTTCTCAACCAATATTACCGGTTTATCCGGCAATACCACATACTATGTACGGGCTTATGCCATAAATACTGCAGGTACAGCCTACGGTACACAAGTGAGTTTCACAACATCCGCAATTTCGCCAACAGTTACTACCAATGCCGTAGCAGACATTACCTCTACCACTGCTACCCTTGGCGGGAATATCACCAATACTGGCACGCCTGTTTACACCGAGCGGGGCGTAGTATATGCTACAACACAAAATCCTACAACCGCCAACAATAAAACGGTGATTACCGGTACCGGAACAGGAATTTTCACCACCGGTGTTATTAATTTAACTGCAAATACCACCTACTATGTGAGGGCTTATGCCACAAACACAGTGGGAACAGCCTACGGTAATCAGGTGAATTTCACTACCAACGCAGCGACGGTACTTAATTTATCGGATTCCACAATAAATGCAATTTATACAGCTGGAAATTATCAATTCAATATAAATTCTAATGCCTCATGGACGATTATTTCTAATCAAAGCTGGTGTGCAGTTCAACCTGCATCAGGCAGTGGAAATATGGGAATAACCGTAACAGTAACAGAAAACACTGGTGCGACATCACGAACCGCTCAATTAACTATTACCGCAGGAAAGGAATCCAAACAAGTAACCTTAAAGCAGGATATAAAAGGTTCTCCGGTATTCGACAACAGCATTGTAGCAGCAACAAGTTTTGGAGGCGGAGACGGCTCACAAGGCACTCCCTATTTAATCTATAATGCCCAACATTTAAAGAAACTTGTAGATGATGTAAATAAAGGTAACAGTTATTCCGGTAAGTATTTCAAATTAACAGTAGAGGTACAAGTAACGGCAAATGAATGGATTCCGATAGGAAATGAAAGTTATACTTTTAACGGTATTTTTGACGGAAACGGATACCGTATTACAGGGACTATGACCTCAGGAAAATATGTGTATTACGGTTTTTTTGGAAATATTGGACAAGGATGTCATATATCTAATTTAACAATAGCTGCAACTGTAAATAATGGAAGTACTGCTTCAGTTTCCACTATGTGGGGAAAAAGTACTGGAGCAATTACTGGAGCAATCGCCGGTTATATTGATGAAAGAGATATTATAATAAACAACTGTAGTGTAACAGGAGCAGTAACAGGAGCCACAGATTCAAATAATGGAAACTTTACTGGAGGTGTTATCGGGCTAATCGGTATATACGAAAAAAGTGTTGTTATTCAGAATTGTAATGTATCTGGAAATATTACCGGCGGTATGGGTGATGGTACTGAATGTGAAACTGGTGGTATAGTAGGAAAAAATTACAGTACAATTACAAACTGTACTGTATCAAGTAAAGTGACAGGGGGACGAAGTCAGTCTGTTCCGGGAACTGGTGGAATAGTCGGTATGAATTGGGGTACTATTACAAATTGTACAGTATCATCTTCTGGGATGATAACCAGTGATATAAATAGCGGACATACAGGTGGGATTGTCGGTACTGTTGAAGGCGGAAACATCAGCAATTGCACGAACAATGCAAGTGTTACAAGCGGAAATACTTGGAACACAGGAGGATTGATAGGATATAATGCGCAAGTTGGCGTAATACATACCAGTCTTAATACAGGGGATATATCAGGCGCAGTTGGTGAAACTGGCGGTTTAGTAGGTTATAACCCGGCAGGAGGTGTTTATTCTTGCTGTACTAATCGAGGCAAAGTAAATGGACAGGCAGCCAATGCAAATAACCAAATCGGTTCCGGAAAAGCAGTAGAAAATTGCCCCAATGGAGACCCCAAACGTTAAAAATAAAATGCAGCCAACAATATCATAGAGGAATTGCGAAATTGAGAACGCTAAGTAATTGATAATTGTATGAATGATGAATAAATATATGAAAATTATTGCTGGTTTGTTAATGCTTTCCGTAGTGATGATATTATCTTGCACGGCTAAAGGGGAACTTTATGAGGGGGATAATGGCAGTGGAAGTGTCATCACTATTTCTGCCCAACCAACAATAATCACTAACGTAACAGTTGGCAATATTACAGGCATCCTGACTGTGAGCGCAAGTGTAACGCAAGGCGCAACACTAAGCTATCAGTGGTACAACAATAATACAAATAGCAATAAGGGTGGTTTGGCAATTACAGGTGCAACAAATGCAAGTTTCTCAATACCCGCATCGCTCGCTGTGGGTACCTATTACTATTTTTGTGAAGTAAGTGCAACAGGTGGGGCAACACCTGTGCGTTCAACTGTGGCGACTGTAAATGTTGCAGAAGCATCCGGAACTTTGCCTGCGCTTACCACCAATTCTGTTACTACATTTGCCGCTACTATTGCCACTCTTGGTGGAAACATAACCAATGTGGGAACCCCTGCTTATACCGAACGCGGTGTGGTATATGCCACTGCGCAAGACCCTACTACCACAAACAATAAAACGGTAGTTACAGGTACAGGAATGGGTATTTTCACAACCGATGTTACTAATTTAACCGCCAATACTATGTATTATGTCCGGGCTTACGCAACAAATACAATGGGAACTGCATACGGTCAGCAAGTGAGTTTTACAACTACAAATAAAAACAACAACAGTGGAAATTGGATACAAAAAGCAAATTTTCCGGGAATAGGTAGATATTTTGCAGTTGGCTTTTCAATCGGCAATAAAGGATATATTGGAACGGGATGTAATGGAAGTGAAAACTTCCAAGATTTTTGGGAATACGATCCAATATCTAATACATGGACACAAAAAGCAGATTTTGCTGGTGGGGTTAGAAGAAATGCAGTTGGCTTTTCTATTGGCAATAAAGGATATATTGGAACGGGTTACAATAGTGATGACACATATCTCAATGATTTTTGGGAATATGATCCTGTTTCTAATAGTTGGACTAAAAAAGCGAATTTCCAAGCCGGTATTTTTGTGGGTAATAATTTTGTTGGTATTGGTAGAAGTATGGCAGTTGGCTTTTCTATCAGAAATAAAGGATATATTGGAACAGGGTACGGAGTCTTTGGGTTTGATCAAGATTTTTGGGAATATGATCCTGATTCAAATAATTGGATTCAAAAAACAGATTTTGCTGGTGGGGCTAGACAAGCAGCAGTCGGTTTTTCTATTGGCAATAAAGGATATATTGGAACGGGATATAATGGAAGTGGAGAATGCCAAGATTTTTGGGAATATGATCCTATTTCTAATAGTTGGACTCGAAAAGCAGATTTTGCTGGTGGAGTTCGAAGTTATGCAGTAGGTTTTTCAATTGGTAATAAAGGATATATTGGAACGGGAAACGATAGTGGTGACTATCGAGATATTTGGGAATATGATATTGTTTCAAATGCTTGGATAGAAAAAGTAAATTATGCTGGTGGGAAGAGGGGTTATATAAGTTATGCAGTAGGCTTTTCTATTGACAACAAAGGATACGTTGGAACTGGAGTTGGATATGATGGTGGAACTACGATTATCTTTCAAGATTTTTGGGAATTTACGCCATGAGAAATAAAATCATCATTGTCATCGTATTCATTTCCCTACTCGTTGGTTTGTGTTTTTTATGGAAGAAAAGAGAGCAAGCACTGGAAAATGCTGCCGTACGGGAGGTGATTAACCAATATAAGGATGCTGACATCAAGGCTGTCATCATTCCATCTACAAATCACACTTTTGGTTATGATATTTATGTACACAGTGCTGTTTTGATTCATCAGCCGTCGCGTCCGGGACTTCCGGGTAATACAGGATTTGCCACCTTAGAAGATGCAATGAAGGTAGCGAATTTTGTTATCAAAAAAATACACAACAATGAATTACCACCAACAGTAACCATAGAGGAATTGCGGGAATTAGAGGTGCTGAAAAATTGAGAATTGATAATTGGATGAATAATGAATAGATACATGAAAATTATTGCTGGTATGTTAATGGTTGCCATTGTGATACTGTTGTCGTGCACGGCTGAAGGGGAACTTTACGAGAGGGGCAATGGCAGCGTAAGTGTCATCACTATTGCTACTCAACCGACGATAACTACCAACGTAACAGTTGGCAGCATTACAAGCACTCTGACCGTGAGTGCAAGCGTAACACAAAGTGCAACACTCAGCTATCAGTGGTACAATAATACGATGAACAGCAATACGAATGGTACAGCAATTTCAGGTGCGACAGATGCAAGTTTCACGATACCCGCAACGCTTGCTGTAGGAACATATTACTATTTCTGCGAGGTAAGCGCAACAGGTGGAGCAACTCCCGTGCGTACTACTGTGGCGACGGTAAACGTGACGGCGGTATCATTAAGCGGTGTTTGGACGAAAAAAGCAGATTTTGCGGGTGGAATTAGAGGTGGTGCAATTGGCTTTTCTATCGGTAATAAAGGATATGTTGGAACCGGAGGTTCTTCAGACGGAAATAATCAACAAGATTTTTGGGAATATGATCCTGAATTAAATAGATGGACGCAAAAAGCAAATTTTTCGGGTGGAATCAGAAACGATGCAATTGGCTTTTCCATTGGTAATAAAGGATATTTAGGGATTGGTGATTCGGATGGAAATAATTTTTATCAAGATTTTTGGGAATACAATCCTAATCTAAATACTTGGACAAAAAAAGCAAATTTTCCGGGTGTAGCCAGAGGCTCTGCCGTTGGCTTTTCTATCGGCATTAAAGGATACATAGGAACCGGTTGGGATGGTAATAATGAGTTACAAGATTTTTGGGAATATGATCCCGATTCAAATATCTGGACAAAAAAAGTAAATTTTCCAGGTGGAAACAGACGTCTTGCCGTTGGCTTTTCCATTGGTAATAAAGGATATGTTGGAACCGGAGGTTCTTCAGACGGAAATAATCAACAAGATTTTTGGGAATATGATCCTGTCTTTAATACTTGGACACAAAAAGCAGATCTTCCAAATGGCGGTACAGCCTCTGCAGCTGGTTTTTCAATCGGCAATAAAGGATATATTGGGACTGGTTATCCTTGGAGTAGGCGGGATTTTTGGGAATATGATCCTGTTTCAAATATCTGGACACAGAAAGTAGATTTTGCAGGTGGCGGTAGAGAAGCTACCGTTGGTTTTTCTATCGGCAATAAAGGATATATGGGAACTGGTTTTACTTATGATGCGGATGGCCCTCTTAAACAAGATTTCTGGGAATTTACGCCATGAAAAAGAAAATCATCATTATCACAGGTTTTCATGTATAAAACTCATCCTAATTATAGAAGCCACGTGGTTAAAAATAATTTTTTTGTTATCCAACTAAGAATACGTGACATAGTTTGACTTTTTTGTAGAATCAATTAAAAGAGGGAGTTCTCTTTTCTTTTTCAAGTCAAGAGTTATCAATGAAAATATCACCGTTGTTATCAATGAATTTTTCATAAATTCGCTCATCGGAAAAATGTTGGTATCTGTCTAAAAACAAAGCAAATAATCGGTAAATATTATGAGCAAGGATTGACATAACCAAGTCAAAGTCCAATTTAATAACCATAGAAGAAGATACCCTGTTCAAATGAGATGCAATATTATGCACCCCAATGTATGCCCAGCATACCACCGAGCTCCTGTTTTCGCAAACAGCACCCGATTATCTCAGGAAAACCATGCAAACCAACGCTAAAGCAGTGTTTGCAGAAATCAACCGCGCCTACGACCAAAACAAGTCGGTAGGGATACTTTTAGTAATAAAATTCCTGAACAGATTCAAAAAATTGCAAAATAATTGCGATAATGAAGCTTATCGCCTTGTACAGAAAATGCCGAAATGGATACCTGACAAACTAAATGGAAATCCGGTGAAAGCGTATTACAGTCTTTCGATAAATTTCAAACTACAATAAGGTGTAAACAGAAAACAGGGATAAAACAAAATACCGAAAACCTGCTTTAGGAATAAATACTTATTGTGTAAATTTGATTCAGTTATTTAGACTTCCGCAAGTCAACCAGAATCACTTGCCGAGTCCATTGAAACGACTTGCGCAAGTCCACTCAATTCACTTGCGCAAGTGAACTGCATTGACTTGCGCAAGTGCGTGAGGTTCACTTGCGCAAGTGCGAAGGGTTGACTTGCGCAAGTCATTTCAGAGCAGATATTTTTATGTCAGGCAAA
>Ga0209629_10001196_pt1 | contig 15926 bp, 10 predicted proteins | sample TergutCu122P5_FD_187286 | JGI IMG/M metagenome (GOLD analysis project Ga0209629, IMG submission 187286) | Cubitermes ugandensis P5 segment gut microbial communities from Kakamega Forest, Kenya - Cu122 P5 (SPAdes) (version 2) | ecosystem: Host-associated > Arthropoda: Insects > Digestive system...
TGTATATCGCTATACATCAGACATATACTGTACTGTTATCACACATCATCAATACTACCAATAAAACGAATGTCCTCTAAGCAACGGCTGCAACACAACAGCAAGTGTGACTGCAGGAGCGCTCTCAACCAGCAGTATCTCACCGCTACGTCCACCTCACTGTGCTTTCATTCCCATAATGAAAATTTTGGAGCATGTTTCATAACTTTTACTGTTTTAATATTCTTTTGAAAACTGTGTTTGACCCTGCACAACCCCAAATTGCATACGTAGGGGTGTCTAGAGAATAACACGAAGTGTAGCATACATCGGAATGTGAACTGCCTGAAGACAGTTAAAAATATCAGCTAGAACATGTCACAGTAAAACATCAGTACTGAATGAATACAGCCGTTGTACTGACTACTACAACATTTATGTATAGTGCCAATTAGAATACCTTTATAATTTGGTCTCCAGCTGAGCTGATCAATACATCACAACTTCACTTACCCCTAGTTTAACATCGCTTTCCTCTGTAAGACGATTTATGTTACTGGACTTAAGTGACGACTCTGATTTTCAAAAATCTGCTGCATTATGAACTCTAAACACTTTCTTTCTGAAAATAATATGGGGTCTTTGCACAGAACTTATTAATAGTGCCACACAAACACATGTAGGGAGTATGTTACAATGTTCCACACTACAGTGTGAGTGTAAAATAAACAGACTACCAACAGAATGCCCTCTGCAAAGTAAAAATCTCATTCCATAATTATTCCAAATGCAAAGCTACAGCAAGCAACATTACAAACTGATGGATAGTTACAGCAAACAGTTACAGAAGTATGTTTTAAGTTTTTATTTCACCAACCAAATGCACAATGTTAATCATACATAAGTATTAAAGGCATATATTGGGCATGTTTGGGTACACATGTACCATCTTCTGGGGAAACAAAATGCTAGTTTAAAACCAATTGCCAATGATAAGCTGTCATGTCAGAGACACAATTTTAATGTGATTAATATTGTGCATTTGGTTGGTGCAATAAAAACTGAGTATGCTGATCTACAAAATGTACAGAATGGACAACTTTAAAAAAAAAGGAGTTAACAGCTGTGTTGTATATTTCTTACAGCTGCAGATGGAAAGTGGATGATACATACATACACACACATATACATTCCATAGATCCCTGAGACCGTCACAAGACAATAGGATGTGGAACATGTCATAAACATGCAAACATATATAAAATATTACAGTGCAAGATATTATAAACATTTACACAGTCATATAAGTCAGTAATACATGTCATCTGTACATGCAAAAAATTCATCCACGGAGTAAGGGGAGTGCGCATTTAAGAATTGCCTTAGGGTTATTCTAAACTGGGTCTTTTCATTCTTAAGACTTGTAATACTTCGTGGCAAGCTGTTAAAAATTCTGATCGCAGAGTAGGATGCACCTCTCTGAAAACAAGACAGGTTTGCAATTGGTCTATGAAGATGGTGTTTATTTCTTGCATTAATGCTGTGCACTGATGAATTTGTCTGAAAGTGTTCTTGATTCCCAACAAAAAAGCTCATCAGTGAGTATATGTATTGGCTTGGGACTGTCAAAATTTCTAATTTTTTAAACAGTCTTATACATGGAGAGTATAATGTAAAGGCAAAGAAATTATTTACAATAGCTGTGAACCTACTGCAATAGCACAGCACACACTGTCTACTCGCCTTGACCTTGCACACTTCTGGCCCTCTTTGCATGTTGAGGCAGTAGCTTCCTGAAGACTCAGGTCTTCTGGGACGTGTATTGCTGAGTTAGTGCTGCCTGACATTTTGAAGGATCACTGTGCCTTCATCTTCAAGGATCAGAGGTCCAGCAAAAATAGCCTGCCTCCAGCAGTTGGCTTTTTTTTTGGGGGGGGGGGGTCTCCCTCAGTCTTGAAGAGTGAAAGCACTAGGATACTTCACAACAATGGGACGCACTAACCCAGTACAGAGTGTCCTATGTCAGAAGACATTAATCCTCAATAACACTCCTGTGGAAATTTCAAATCTTGCAGTTCCTTCCTAACTTGAAAGATAAGTGTGTCTGCATCAACTATTGCTTTAAACTTGAAAAAATGCTACACAAACTTTTGAAATGCTAAGTGCGGCTTTTGGTGAGCAAACAATGAGAAAAATAAATTCTTGAGAGGTTTCCAGGTTCAAAAGTGTGGATTGAGTGAAGGAACTTGTCCTCCACTATTAACAAAGTAGGTAACACGTCATGAATTTCATCTGTGTCAGTTCACAACATTTTGAAAGACAATCTTAACATGTAACAAGACTGTCACCAAATTCATACCCTGTCTGCTGAGTGAGGAACAGAGTGAGAATGGTGCGAACATGTTACGGGACCTTCAGGCTTGTAAAAGACCCAGAATTCCTTTTGAAGATAATCACAATGATGAGACGTGCGTTAATGGGTACAAACCAGAAACCACAAAACAGCTTTATATGTGGTGAGGCCCATCATATCCACACCCAAAGAGGCAAGACAAGTTAGCTCCACTGTACAGAGTGTACTTATTGCTTTTTTGACATTCTTGTAGTTACATACAGAAATGTGTGGCAAAAACGAGCTACAAAGTGGAATTTGGGTGATTGATCTCTGCACCATGGCAATGCACCTGCTCACTCTGCTGTCTCTGTGCATAAATTTCTGGCTATAAACAAAATGAGTGTTGTTCCACTTGTTTATGCCTTGTCTCTGAAGTTATATCTTCCAGGTTTTCAGCTAATGTCCCTTCAATCCTAATATTCAGTAAAGACCACAAATTATGACCCTCATTATGCAATTTTCCCTGCTTATTGTTATCTCTTCTATTTTAAGTCCTAACAGGTCCTCAGCACCCTGTCTTCCAGTACTCTCAACCCATGATTATCTTAGAGTGAAAGAGCAAGTTCAATACTCATAGAAAGCCACAGGTTTCATAAGGGCAATATAATTATCCTAGTCATTCTGCCCTGATGACAGGCCCCAGTCATACTGAATATGCTGTCAGCTTGTTTGTTAGAACAGGAAAATTTGTAGTATAAGAAACAAATGGAAATCACAGTTGACTGAAAATTAGTAGATCTTGGCAACGTATTGCAGTGAGGAAGATATCAAGATGCAGTTCTGATCATCAGCACATGATTAGTTTCACCATCAATAAGCTACTAATAAGTAAACAAGAAACTTAAGGCACTTCAATTTCAGTTAGGTACAGGCATGAGTACAGTAGAATTTCAATGTTTGTGACTAACTGGGACCGATAGAATGATCAAAAACATGCAAATCCAGCTGCAATGTTAAATGCCTATTTGGTTGCAAGAACTTATTAAGTAACAGTAATAAAAATATGAATACCTTAGAAGGGATAAAATGTATAAAAGTTTATTTTTAATAAAATACAAACACTTGTGAAAACATAAAATACATTAAATGAGTGCAGCCAAGTCTCATACAATAAAGCACAAAAGCGATCATCCTCATTTAACAGAAGACGGAACTTGACTCAGCCAAGAGTGTTCTACACAGTAAGCAGACTATGGGGAAAGCTGCCTTGCCAGCCATGAGATCTCATATGATGCACAGGAAGCAGTCATGAAAGGTCTACAGAATGGTATTAATATGGGTAATCACAAAAGGTCAAAATTTCAAACACTGAGAGTCTATTGTATTTCGTTTTTGTCACTGCATCAATGTTCTCATATCAAGAGTCCTGTACTGAGAAGGTCCTCAAAATCACACCAAATTCACTTTCAGGTCATATATTATCACTTGATTTTTCTTTTTTTATGTGATGTTCTTTCTTAAACTGCATTAATCAGCCCAAGAAAACTCTGAACCAGATTCCTAAACATGATCTTTGCCCAGTGCCACAAGTTCAAAGTCTAAGAACTTTCAAAATTCAGGTACTTCCAGCAGAGTTAGTAATTTTCAATTAAAGCTAAATTTCTTTCCCTCTGTACAACACAGGAATGCAAGTCAAATTAACCCTTTCAGTATACAGACTGTACATGGTGCAACAATTTAATTCCTGGAATAGTCGCAGCATGTCACTGGTGTGTTGAATCAGTCAAACTTGTGTACTCAAGCACGTTTGGACATGTACCGACTTGCGTTTACATGAGCCACAGACCAAATGAGTTATTCTTTCCTGAGCAGCAGAGGAAGTAGTACGTGTCCGTGGTACACGGTTGCCGGAAAAATGAGTGACAAGAATCTGGAGCAGCAGATAAACATCAAGTTTTGTGTGAAGATTGGTAAAAGTGCTAGTGAAACGTCAGCCCTATTAACAGTGGCTTATGTTGAAAATGCTATGAAGAAATCGAGTGTTTCTGAATGGCACAGGCAGTTCAAGGAAGGGTGAGTTGTGCAAGATGACCCAAGAAGTGGGCAGCCAAAAATGCAAAGGACAGATGCAAATGTGGACAGAGTATGAACCTTGGTGCGCTCAGATCGAAGATTAGGTGTGAGAGTAATAGAAGAAGAATTGAATATGAATAGGGAAACAGTGTGACAGATTGTAAAGGAAGATTTGGGAATGAGAAAAATTTCCACACAAATGGTGCCTCGAATCTTGATACATGACCAGAAACATCAGCTTCACATTTCACCTGATCTTTTATGCAATGCAGAAATGTTTAATAGGGTCATTACCAGTGATGAAATGTGGTGTTTTCAATACGACCCAGAAACAAAACGAGAGTGCATGCAGTGGAAAACACAGAATTCACCACGGCTGAAAAACGCAAGCATGTCTCGGTTGCAGGTCAAGACCATGCTTGTGTGTTTCTTTGATCACAAGGGGATAGTTCACTATGAATTCATTGCACAAGGACAGATTGTAAATCAACAGTGTTATTTGGAAGTGCTGACAAGGTTACGGGAATCTGTTTGGAGGAAAAGACCCTGGACTCTGGCCTGATAAGTGGATTCTCCACCATGACAATGTCCCTGCACATGATGCATTAAGAGTTCAGGAGTTCCTGGCTAAGAACCCCATTACAAAAATGGACCATCCACCTTATTCACCTGACTTAGCCCCCTGCGATTTTTGGCTCTTTCCAAAATTAAAAAATGCCCTGAAGGGACAAAGATTTGCTGACCTTTCTGACATCTAACACAACGTGAAAACGTTACTGCGAGGTATTCCGGAAAACGATTTTCAAGACTGTTTTCAGCAGTGGAAGTGCATAGCTTCACAAGGAGAGTATTTCGAAGGCGACAGCAGCCACTAGTGCACAGGTAAGCAAATTTTGTTTTCACAGGGCCATTCTGGGAATTAAATTGTTGCACCTTGTATTTAGGGTACTTTAAATTTAGAACTGCTCCATTCTGAGCAGCAGTTTGAATTTAAACCACAGCATCACTGAAGGATTAAAGGTCCCAATTTATTCCTGCTCAGGCACCAGTTTAATGCATTTGGTTGTCTGAGAAAACTACAGTTCAACTACCATTCTAAATAAATGGTTTTATTGGCACAGGCAAGCTCTCCACACTGTATTCCAATGCATATTCCAGAGGTAAAGAAAAAGTGGTCCCCATACATGCTATGAAGGCACACAAGAATAAACGTATAGCTCCACTCATTCTTAACATAAATAGGAAGGGGGGGGGGGGGGGGGGGGGGGGTGGTGGTGGTGGTGGTGGCACAGTCGACATTTTGAAGAAGAGAAATATATCTTGTACCTGCTAGGAATCTAAACCCCTGTAACAGAATGCAATGCACAATGAAACAGATTTGTGTGAAAGGTCTTAATTCTCCCTTTGCATCCTATAAACTTCACCTAACTTCACAATGTACCTGTCTACTGTGGGATGAAACACATCACATCTCAACTGCAAATAAACAATCACATGCACTGTAATCTGTATGAATTATGAATACACCAAAGCCCACGTGACAGACATGTTGAAACGGAAGAGCGGAGCAGGTCATGGCTATAACCACAAGGAAACACGCACTACCATACCTCACTTATGATGCACGGAAGAGAGTTTTGAATACACCTATAGGCAAACTCCACTCCACATACCTCTGAATCAGCCTGTAGAAAAGAGAGAGAGAGAGAGAGAGAGAGAGCTACCGTGTGTCCAAGCTGTACCAGCATAACACATTACCTTAACAAGTGACCCCAATGCTTTAGAAACCATAAGAGAACACAGGAGAAAAAAACCAAGTAACTTTCAGATAACTGATCAAAATCTTTCTCTTTTGTTGAAAATATTGACAACCTTCATTCATAAAATTCATTATATCGCATTTAGAAGGCCTATTTCATCTGTAAAAAATGAAATATTCACCAGCGAATGTCCTAATATCGTAATTGACAAAACGGGACATAGCTGGACAGAGGTTTAACGGTACGTTATGATAACCATGTACTGTGTATCACAGAAACTCCACTGTCTATGATGGAAAATCTTTGATTTTATGCCCAACCTTGTGCTTGGTTTCGGTATAACCAGCAAATACTCCATAAGCAACACAGCAGGCACTTAGGGAATCAGGTCTTCTGGGATATGACCAATGGACCTTCCTTCAGATCAGGAACATCCCAACCAGGGACATATTGTCACATCCAAGAAGACATGAATCCTCAGAAAAAACGCTGTGAGAAGTCATATCTTGCATGAGCAGGTACTTCTACATTTTCTTTTGGTATTCAAGACAGGAAAAACTTCTTGCTCACTGCAAGAGATTTAAAAATAAATATACTGTGTTTAGTACTAAGCTGGCATCTGTTATAATGCAGTGTGCATTCATATCACTGTATGAAGATTACTGTCTTATGTGCTGACATAACATCACATCTCACAGAAAGGTTATGTTCTGGAGAAACCTGCTGCCTCCATCTTCAGTATGTGACCCTGCAGATGGAGTTGGCACAATCTTTTTTGAAATGCTGTTACCTTTCTAACATCCCTGAGGGACAGTAACCTGCAGCTGTCACTGGGGAAACTTCATCTCCCACATAAAATGCTGGTGATGACACAAAAGATCACCCAGCTTCAGTGCTGGTGTTGTTACAGGTTGGCTTTCAGTATTTTGAATACACACTAGCTTAATAAATACTAAATGCACATTCAGGTCTTCTGGAATGTCACATTGTGTTAATGGATTACTGTTTCCAGATGTTTTGAAGGTATGCAGCACTGAACGCGAGGTAACACTAACCAACGACACAGTGTCACAAACCAGAAGACCTCATACCTCAACAGAACCACTGTGAAAACCTCAGATATTACTCAGAAACCAAAAGATTCAGCAACACAAAAGGGGACATGCATACATAGATACTTGGGTACAAAGAACTATCACCCTAGTGGTCCACATAATGGTAACAGGCTAATAATTATATGTGACATACATGTTCATTTAATACTAGAATTAAACAACAGCAATAATAAAAAAAAGTCTCTGCTATTAAGTAAACAACACTGTCTACTTGGACCAGGGCTGCCTATGTAAAGAGTATGATGTGCACATGCACGGAGATACCACAACTGTTACAGTCATCCTGCTTACATACTGCAATTGGAGGGGAAACACTTTTGGTACTCAGGCTGGGGAAACATGATATGTCACAATGTGGTTAAGCACGACAACAGAGGTTATATCTAACCCACACCACTAACAAGTACATAAGCAAACATATACAGATGAAACTAAAGGCATCAAGAATGGAAAAACCATGCAGATGCACATGCTTTTCAAAATAAACAACTGTTACCAAAAAAACAGACATCCCAAATTGAAAGTCAAGTGATTTTACCAGTAACTGAAATAAAGAACTGGTTTTGACAGAACAGTGGCATCAGACGTATCAGTTTCAGCTTCATGTCTTGAAATGCTATGAGAATTCTGTATTGCAGCACGGCTGGAAAATCCCAACATGCTATTACAAAGATTTGTCTTTCAACAAGATGGAGCAACTCCTCCCCTCACAGCATTAAAGTGTTCTGAAATGAAACTTTCCCTGAATGGTGGATTGGTCAAGCAGAACTTGACTTGGAAGCCTGTTCACCTGACTTAACACCTGTGGATTTTCATCCAAGAGGTTCATGTTTCAATTGATCATAATGAATGATCAGTAATATGTGAAAATTTATGAATAATGTGCGAATATTTAAGGAATACCACAAGAAATTAGAGTGAACTGTAACCTATGCACCAAATGCTTGCACTCCTGCCAACAACCAGTTTATTATTTCAATCAGCATAGAAGTTTGGCAGAAGACATTGTCCTGAAGAGGTTTGTGCCACAATGTGTACAAAGCAGTAGTAGCAGCAGCAGCAGTAGTAGTAGTAGATCATCATCATCATCATCGTCTCCTTTATGCAGGGTATCCATACACATATCCCCGAGACAAACCACATCTCTAGGGGATACATTGTTGCAGCTATTCTATCTTTGTTGTTTATGGTGCCTCTTTTCTAGTTCCTGCGTTGGCTCTTTTGTTCTTTTACATTAGCACTTTCTGAAGTATGCGTGCAGTGCCCAATATGGCTGTTTTCTGTAGCTCCTTAACATAATGGTTTCCTAGTATGTCACTCACATATTTTCTGAATGATTTGGAAATGGTCCCAGGCGCTCCAATTATTACTGGTATCACCCTTGTTTTCACATTCCACATGCACTCTATTTCTATTGTGAGGTCTTCATTTTTAAAATCTCCTCAGCTTCTTTTTTAATCACATTTTTGTCTCCTGGGACAGGACAACGACTACTACTACTACCACCACCACCACTATTATTATTATTATTATTATTGGGGCAATTCATCCAACAGTGGAAAGATATTTACTTTACAAAAGAAAAATAACAAAATTATGGTAGGTGCATGAAGTAGATCTGCATGTAAAGTCTAATAAATCAGAGATTTCATCTGTTCAATGCCAATATGTATTTTTATTTAATGAACTTTATTGTAAATAATAAAATGTACATAATGAAAGAAACAGCATAACCTCTAATAGCAACAGTGATAGCAGCTATATGTTTCAGCTATGGAAGTAGCCACTGTCAGGCCGTACGTATCAGAGAAGTGTAAAACGGACGTTTACATATTTCTTTCATTATGTATCTTACAAGCATAAAGGGGATGCCACACCTTAAAAAATGTAGAAAATTTTCAAACAAATTCACTGATACATAGCATTAATACAAGTAACAAATACCCAACAAAATACCATAAGCTCCTAAACTTTTTAAAATGTTTGGATTATGGAAAAGACACTTCAGAAGTCCACAGATTTACCTCAACACAGGGGAGGAGGGAATGAAACTTATGGGCAAGTTACAAGCAACTGGGGGCAAAACGCAGAATACTTAAATGGCTCCAAATAATTTCATTACTCAATGCTTTTGTGTAACAAAATTTGAAAACAAGCTTTCAAAATACAAATCAGAAGAGGACTATCCTGGGGAGCAGGTACAAGCACTGCCTTTTTTAATGTGACAATTGATGACTTAATGACACGATTAGATAAGGGTAAGAATGTTATGGCAGTACTCTTTGTGGATGACACAGTTCTTTGGACACCACTACCGAAATGTCGGGAATACCATTTCTCACAAATAAGGAATGAAGCACCTACTACTCTTAGTGACTGGTATAAAGACAATACCATGACAATAAATACAAGGAAAACTTTCTACCAGAGTTTCACACTGAGACATTACCAACTCACAATCAAATCAATAACAAACCATTTGCACAAACACATGTAGAGAAAACAGTTGGAAAAAGTAAGGAACAACAAAGTGTCCTGAAGAGGCTGGCAGGAAGCAAAAGGGAAAGTTCAAGATCCACAATGAATGCTACATATACAACATAACCTATAATACGGCTGCAAGGCACTGATAGCCATAACACCAGGAACCTTGAACAAATCAGAAGTGAAATAAAACTGGCTACTACGCAAAACAGAGGCAGTCAGATTGACTCCACTCACATCTATGCAAATGCTCACTATGAATAACCCTTGGTGAAAGAATGGCTTTAAAATTAAATAAAAAACTGACATGCCTACCTTGAAATAACTACTGGTCCCAATACAAACGTCATGATAGAAATCAAAATCCCAAAATGGCTTTATGCAAACAATTAGACCAAGATGACAAATGTATACTCCACAAGCAACACCTGAGAAACTCCTGTTACTGCTTTAACCTTTAGACTACATTAAAGTAGATTATAAAAAATATACTCCCTTCAAAGAGTAAAGAAAAAAGATATAAAGATACACATCAGTGATGCAAAGAGAAGCACTGGAAACAATCCATACACTACAATCTGAATAAGACTTGCTTCACATTTATGCAGATGGTTCTCTCTCTGACAAGAATGGAAATACAGGAGTAGGAATTCAATGAAAAATGTTTAGCTATTTACCATTCAGATGACACAACACACACTTTGATGGAGAGCTAAAAACAATGAATATTTGTGCAGTCAGAATATTATTTTTCACAATAAAACCTTTCACAAAATCCACTCGACTGCCACATACTAAAAAATACATTATAATTTTAGATTATAAAGTCAATTCCAAACAGCAGATATGTTACAACAGTAGCAGTGGACAACTGTAGATGTGTTACAACAGCAGACACTTTACAACAGAAGATGTGTTATGAGAGCAGACACATTACAACAGCAGACACATTACAACAGTAGATGTGTTACACTGCAAACATGTTACAAAAGTAGATGTGTTAGAACAGTGGAAGTGTTACAACAACAGTAGATGTGTTAAAATGGCTGACACGTTACAAAAGTGGATGTGTTACAACAGCAGACACGTTACAACAGTAGATGTGTTATGGCAGACACGCTACCACTGTAGATGCGTTCCAATGGCAGACATGCTACAACAGTAGATGTGTTACAACAGCAGAGATATGCTACATCATCCTCCCTTCACAAAAGTCCACAATGCAAAGAAACTCCAAAAGGACAGCCAGTATATCACGAACCTAATCAAGCAAGTAAGTTAGACTCTCACCTCTTCTGTTCTCCGCAGCTGTTCCAATGATTCTTGCAGCTGGTCATTCTCGTCTGTCAGCTGTTCTAATGACTGGTGCAGTTGGTCATTCTCCTCCTTCACTGTTTCCAACTCATTGTCCTTTATCTGTAGCTGCTGGCGCCATCTTTCCTCTTCCTGCTCAACATGCTTTTGAAGTCTGTTCAACATCCCTTCCTGCACAAACAATGAAAAGAGTAATACAACAGAAAACTGCTTAATAAATTGAAGACAGAATTAGAGTACTTCACACAAGATGTCTCTCCTTACACACAAGTTACTCTGTCAACACTAAGCATTAACATGATATGCCAATTCTGATTATCTGCTTGCTAATAAGTACATCTTAACCCTGAAGGCATCCATGGTTGTTACCGGCCTTCTTACTGGATATAATACCCCAAGACATCTTCACTTAATAGGGCTGACCAATAGCCCCTTATGTAGGAGGTGTGGTGCAGAGGAAGAAACCTCAGTCCACATTCTGCATGAGTGTGAAGCCCTGCCTTCCTGGGAGGGGGGCATCTGGAACTCTACTAATGGAACAGGGGTCCCTTGATCTGGTATCAGATTATGGGGCATAAAGGGCCTATTTTAAGGTGTAGGTGCATTGGGACTGCAAGGGCTTGAACCAAATTACTAATCAATCAATCAATCAATAACCCTGAAGGTCATTTTGCTTCATGGCGCCTGTGTGATAATGAACATAGACATTGTACTGTGGTAACACAAAACACTATAGGAGTATACTGAAATTTCTATTACATTCTATTTATTAAAAATACTCATATATGTGCATTTGTTGGTTAAACATAATAGAAATGTACAGAAATGCACAGTATACGCTGTATCGAGTGTATCAAATATACTGAAAGTTATCTGAAACACTTTCTTGAGATAAGACATCCAGAACAGCATATTATTAAAGATATTAATGATGATAATCATAATCTGGTACATTTGGTTGCACCACCCCCAAATCGCATGTCACCTGAACCCTTACAATGATGCACCTCTGCATACTTCACCAGAAAAAGGAACAAAACCTTAAAAATAGTATTTCCAACTTACTGTTTCTTCAATAATAGTCTTATAGTGTGTAACCATTGCCTGCAGTTGAGAGTTCTGCTTTTCTGCTTCTCTTAGCATCGTAACATGCTGCTCAGACACAGAGTCCACTTTTGACTGTGTCTCCCACTGAGAGATGAGACTCTTGGCTGAGCTTTCGAACCTCTCAACCCATACTTCATATGCCTAAAAACACAAGCACATGTCAGATATCTTTGTCACACTTTATTAAATTCACACATTCTGGAGTTCCACTGTAAGACCAAATACTAGCAAATTATGCTATTTCACATTTTTACAATTCAAATAAAGGTAAAAGTATAGTTGTCCCTGTGCATGCCATGAAGGCATACAGGGGAAGAAGAGGCAGAACTCCACTTATTCTTAACCACGACACTAGGGAAGAAACCCCTGGTATGCATTAACACAAGGCTGCATGGGCCCCACAGCCAATCTGGGCAATGTGAAGAACACAAAAGTCTCTTGCACCTGTCTGAAATCAAACTCTGGATCTTCCAGCCTGTAGCCTTGTCAAAACACCAACTGCACAATACTGGCTGCTGTAATTTCTATATCATGATCCAATTAAATCCACAACAAAATATGTAATTAATCACAACGGGCAAAAATATCACACATTACATATCAGTAATAACAACAGACAAACCACACAGCAGTAACAATATCACACACCATGCATCAGTAACAATATCAGACACACCACAAAGCAGTAACAATATCACACACTATGCAGCAGTAACAATATCACACACACCACACAGCAGTAACAATATCAGGCACACCACACAGCAGTAGCAATATCAGGCACACTACACAGCAGTAACAATATCACACACACCACACAGCAGTAACAATATCACACACACCACACAGCAGTAACAATATCAGGCACGCCACACAGCAGTAGCAATATCACACACACCACACAGCAGTAACAATATCAGGCACACCACACAGCAGTAGCAATATCAGACACACTACACAGCTGTAACAATATCACAATCTATGCAGCAGTAACACTATCAGACACACCACACAACAGTAACAATCACACACTATGCAGCAATAAGCATATCACTTAAAAATATAAGACACTGTAACTTACTCATTCACACACTCATTTACTGACATGCAGATGCATGCATGCATGCACACTCACTCACTCACTCTCTCTCTCTCTCTGAACAGATAAGCTGCGCTTGTTGATACCCAGCCATTTACCATGCAGCTGTGCACAGTTAACCCTTTCCAGCCCAAATTAATTTTAGTGCACACCACCGTCACAGGCACTTGACGCCGCGCCTACAAAACATGTTCGTATGTTGGGTGACATCAGCATAGCCAGCCAAACGCAGAAAAGTCAGCGCAGTGTGCTAAGATGACTACTGGAGCCAATGGGCAAAAGGCATGCATATTAAGAACAGATGAAAAGAATGATGCCATATGGCATCACGGGGCTGGAAAGGGTTAAGGGCGTGGCCAGAATGCACACTGTATTATGTACAGTCATCACCATCTAACAAACTCCATACAGCACAGTTCTTCTTACACAGCTTATAGCTCCCTAGCTTGTCAACAAATTCGCCATATTTTATGGAACCTGAAGGTTCATTATTGTATTTACAACAGCCACCATTTATACCAATCATGAGCCAGAGAAATCCAGTTCACACCCCATGTCCTCTTTCTTTAACATCCATTTTAATATTATCCTCCCATCCACACTTAAATCCAAATCCTGTTTGCTTTTCTCTTCTTCCACATACCTGATCACCCGAATAACATTAATTTGATAAAATTCATCCAGTTGTGCTGAGGAATATTCAATAATGAATCTTTTAAACAGTCCATCCAACCCAAAAATTTTTATTAAAACAGTAGCAAGTCTGTGAGAATAAACACTGTTGTGTTGGACACACTACTTTAAAGTTTGTTATCGAATAACACTAAATCATGACACCCATTATGCCATGTTCCCCAGTTCCCAGTTACTGCCTTCCTTTTACGTTCAATATCTTTCCTCAGCACCCTACACTCAAACACCTTCTGCTTATATTCCTCCCTGAATGTGACAGGCCAAGTATCACTCCCATGGAAAACCAAAGACAAATTATATAGAAAACAAAATTGTTGTATTTTACCTTAATATCTTCAATCCTAATATCAGGAAATATCCTCTGCAAAATTTCCTTGGTGGCTGTTTGCTCTTCTGTTCTAACCTTTTTACTAATCTCCTGAAAATGAGACAAAATCAAAACAATTAAATGGAGCACTGAAATGTTAACATAAGATATATCAAAAGCTGTACATGACATCTCTATCAAGAAGGAGCTCCACATTCTACAAGATCTGAGATTCGCATGGCAGTGTTGCTGAACTCTCAGTCTTCAGCGACTGGGTAAGTGGTTCCTGACATTTCAAAGTATTTTGCTCCTGCACTACCCTTACAGAAGAAGGCAAGACAATCCTTTGAAATGTCAGGAACCAATCACCCAACAACACAGTGTCGCCATCTCAGCAGACTGTAATCCTCAAGTTCCAAGAGAGTTTTCACTGTCAAGATGTTTCAAAAGATGATCCAACTTCAAACTGCTTACAGCTGACAATCTTCACAGCTCTTATAACCTCCAATCTTGGACAGTTTAAGAGATACAGCATACAACAGAAACAGTCTTGCATGTGGAACTGATGGACAAATTGCATAATTAAGTTTTATTTGTTCTATGTAAAATAGGAATTCTGTACATGCCAATTTGCATCATAACATAACTTCTTCAACCATCTGCAGCAGTATTCCATACCAGAAAATCTGGGTGTGTTGTTCTATTTGAAACATGTGTTTCTGGAGGCATCAGTAACTTAAGACAATTTATAAGAATATCCCACTTGCATAAATTCAAGCTTCTGCCATGGTGTAAATAAGATCTTTGCTCTTCTGGGATTTTATGCAACAAGTAGTGGTAATTCCTTACTGACGTTTCAGGACAACCTATAGGTCCCATCTTCAAATATCAAGCAGTCCAAGAAGACTGCCTTCTTAAATGGCTTGAAGCTTGACAGCGGAACCAATGGGTCGTCCCAAAATGTCGGTAACAAACTACCAGTCTATGTTGCGTAAAATTGCATGACAGTGAAGATATCAATATCCCGCTTCACAACTACCAAATTTCAGGTGGTTCATTCTGAGCAAAACATGAGTCAAAATCTCAAATATTTCATCACCACCACCATACTGATCAGTACATTTGATCTTAACCTGAAATGATCACACTCTGAATAAGGAATACACATGTGCATGTTGTGTATGTGTATGCATGCATGTGTATGCAATAGACAGATGCACGTATTTTAAATGGGAGGCATTTTACATTCTGGAATCAAACATGTACAGATTACAAATATTTCAAAAACGTTATTATCCCAAGTTTCAAGTCTTCTGGGATATGATGCTGTGCCACTGGGCGAGTGGTCCCCAGCACTTTGAAAGGTTATAATGCCTTCATTTTGACTGTCAGGCAGTTGAATAAGAATGCTTGGACTGCTTGATCCTGAAGATGAAGGCAGTCAGATCAGAAATTACTTGCCCATAGCACAGCATCAAGTGCTACAAGACCTGATCTTCCATAACACTGCTGTGAGAACTTCATATCCCACATGTTACCTATTTCAGTTTTGTGTTTTGCATGTATATACGAGGGCTGTTCAAAAAGTATCGGACCTTTGGTCGGCAAAAATACAATTATTTATTTGGATGTCTGAAACCCTAATCCCCTTCAAAGTAGT
>Ga0209629_10001197_pt1 | contig 15924 bp, 21 predicted proteins | sample TergutCu122P5_FD_187286 | JGI IMG/M metagenome (GOLD analysis project Ga0209629, IMG submission 187286) | Cubitermes ugandensis P5 segment gut microbial communities from Kakamega Forest, Kenya - Cu122 P5 (SPAdes) (version 2) | ecosystem: Host-associated > Arthropoda: Insects > Digestive system...
GAGCCGAAGCCGCCGGCGACCGCCGAGGCCATCGACGAGACCCACCCGGAGACGGCGCCGAGCGCCTGGGAGGCCAGCGACCGGACCCACGACAGGGCCGCCGAGACGCCCTCCGAGAAAGCGGCCTTGACCCGCGACCACAGGTCGGCGACCGACCCGCCCATGCCGTCGGCCCAGTCGGAAGTCGAGCCGAGGATGGCCTGGCCCAGGCCCTTGACGAGGTCGACGACGAAGGACACGCCGGTGGTGAAGATGCGCTTCAGCGCCTCCCAGGCGGCCGACAGGTCGCCGTTGAACAGGGCCGAGACGAGGTCGACCCAGTTCTGGATCTGGTCGCCGAGGAGCTGGACGACGGGCGTGATGACATTGGCGATCAAGTCGGCCAACGCCTGGAACATGGGCACGGCGGAGATCGAGATGAGTTCGGCCACCATCCCCAGGATGGGGGCCAGGGCCGAGATCAGGGGGGCCAGCGCCTCGATCACGGGCAGCAGCGCCTGGATGATCTCGACGAGGGGCGGCAGGATCGCCTCGACGACCTGGCCGAGGGCCGGGATGAGCGGCTCGACGGCGGAAAGGATCTGGGGCAGGAGGGGGGCCAGTTGGCCCATCAGGTCGCCGATGATGGGGGCCAGGTCGGCGATCATCTGGCCGACGACGCCGAGGGATTGGCCCAGCGCGTCCCAGGGGATCTGGGCGGCCAGCGAGGCGATCCCCTCCATGGCGGCGCGCAGGCCGTCTTGGGCGACCGGCTGGGACAGGGCGCCGGCGATGCCGGTGATAATGCCGGCCAGGCTGGCCGACAGGGTGGACAGGGTGTCGCCGATCAGGGGGGCCAGCGACTGGAGGGCCTGGCCGACCGGGCCGAGGGCGTCGCGCAGGGCCCCGGCGCCGGCCGCCGCGCCGGCGAAGACGGTCGCCATGGCCTGCTGGAACCCGGGGCCGCTCACCGTGTCGCGGACGGCGCCGAGCGTGGCGGCGAGCCCTTCCAGCCCGCCGCCCCCCGTGGACATCGCCGAGAAGACGCCGGAGACGATGCCGCCGAGGTTGCCCAGCGCGTCCCGCAGGAAGCCGGCCTGGTCGCCGGCCCGGCGCAGCATGCCCTCGATGTCGGCGCTGGCGGCCCACTCGGCGAAGCGCTGGCCGGTCTCGGTGGCCCACCGGCCCATGTCGGGCAGGACTCGCCCGCCGACGAGGCCGATGTTGGTCAGCCCCTCGACCAGGTAGCCGACGCCGCCGCGGGCGTTGTCGAGGCCTTGGGCCAGGAGGTCGAGGAACCCGGACAGGGCGCCCCCGGACAGTCCCGAGGCGAGGCTGTCCATGGCCGTGGTGGTCCAGCCGCCCAGGGCGGACCCGACGCCGGCCAGGCCGTCGCGCAATTGGGGGACGACGACGCCGGCCAGGTTGGCCAGGGAGTCGGCGAAGCCGGCGAAGTAGTTCTCCTGGACGGCCCGCTTGACGGCGGCCAGTTGGTCCTTGATGCCGACGATGGCCCGGACGGCGGCCTGGGCGTTGGGGGGGAGCTTGGCCATGGCCTGGGCGAACTGGTCGGCGGCGGCGCCGGCGCCGGCCGAGGCCTCGGCCTGTTGCAGCTCGACGATGCTGAGCCGGGCCTGCGCGTCGGCGACGCCTTCGCCGGCGTCGCGGAGCGACCGTTGGGCGGCCGTCACCCTCAGGCTGGCCGACTCGACGCCCCTCTGGGCTTGTTCCACCCCGGCCGAGGCGTCGGCGATGTCCTGCTGGGCCCGGACGACGGCGTCGGACCCGGCCACCCCCTTGGCGTCGGCCTGGGCTTTGGCCTTGGCCGTGTCGGTGACACGCTCCTTGGCCTCCTTGTAGGCCTGGTTGGCCTTGTCCAGGGCGAGCTTGAGCCGGGCCACGCTGTCGGCGCCGGCGCCGGACGCGGCCGCGTCCTGGTAGGCCTTCCGCGCGTCTGCCAGGTCGAAGGCGGCGTCGCGCTCGCCGAGCTGCGCGTCGGCCAGGTCGTTGGCCAGGTCGCGCAGCGTGCGGGCCGCCTCGGCGCGCGCGTCGTTCAGGGCCTTCTGGGCGTCCAGGGACCGCTGTTGGGCCGAGGTCAGGTCTTTCTCGGCGTCCCGCAGGTCCCGCTGGGCCGCCTTCAGGTCCCGGGCGGCGTCGCCGGCCCGTTCGTAGGCGTCGCGGACGCCGCGCTGGGCCTGGACCAATTGCTGCGCGGCCGAGGCGGCCTGGGCGGCCGACTGGCCGGCGCCGCCCGGCGCGCCCGCCGTCTTCCCGGCGGCCGAGACGGCCGACCCGACGCCTTTCCAGGCGGCGGCCAGGGCGCCGATGGAGGCGGCGGCGGCCCCGATGGCGGCCGGCGCGATGAGCGCCGCGCCGCCGATCTGGGCCAGCGACCCCGCCAAAGGGCCGATGGAGGCGACGGCGGCCAGCGCGACGGAGGCGACGCCGGCGATGGCCGGGGCCAGCGTCGCCAATCTGGCCGCGGTCTGCGGCAGGGCGGCGATCAGGCCTTCCAGGCCCTGTCGCCATTGGCCCAGCAGGTTGGCGCCCGACAGGCCCATGGCCAGGCTCTTCAGGCTGGCGGCGGCGCCGGTCAGGTTGTTGACCTTGACCCACAGCTCGACGGTCCGCCGGCGGGCCAGGGCCAGCAGTTCCGCCTTCGCGGCGGCCGATTCGGCCTTGGCCTGGACGACCGCCTCGCGGTCTTTCTCCAGGGCCTTCAGCTCGGCCTTGGCCTTGGTCGTGTCGGCGGTGACGCGGGCGGTGACGGCCTGGTTCTGCGCCAGGTCGGCGGTCAGCCGCTTGATCTGGGCCTTGGCCTGGGCGATGTCGGCGGTGATCGTGACCTTGGCGGTGTTGTCGACTTGGGCCAGCGCCGCGCGCAGCCGCTTGACGTCGGCTTGGGCGGCGGCGATGTCGGCGGTGATCGTGACCTTGGTCCGGTCGTCCGCCCGGGCCAGGTCCGCCCGCAGCCGCCCGAGGTCGGCCTGGGCCTGCTTGATGTCGGCCTTGATCTTGATCTCGGCGTCGGTGTCGGCTTGGGCCAGGTCGGCTTGGAGCCGCTTGATCTTGCCCCGGGCCTCGGTGATGTCCGCCCCGATGCGGGGGCGCTCCTCGGCCAGGGCCTTGATCTGCTCTTGCAGTTGGGCGAGTTTCCGGCGGGCCTCGTCGGCGCGCACGTCGAGGTCGGCGACCGCCTTGGAGGCGGCCAGCCGGTCGAGTTCCTCCTTGGCCCGCTTGGCGTTGAGGGCCGCCTCGACGATGGTCTGGCGCTTCTTGCCGGTGACTTTCCTGACCTCGGCGTCGAAGCCGGTCAGGTCGGGGCGGACCCTGACCTTGACCTTGTCCGACTCGCCGGCCACGCCCGCCCCCTCTCGCTCTCGGTCAGTCCGGCCTGACGAGCGCGTGGAACATCGCCTCGTCGAGGTCGGCCTCTGTGACGGTTTCCGGGCCCAGGACCGGCTGGCGGGCCAGCAGGTTGTGGATCCGGGCCAGGATCAGCGTCTGGTCGTCGAGGCCCAGCCAGCCCAGCCGTTGCTCGTCGGTCCCGTCTCCGGCCGGCGGCGGGTCGTCGCGGCGGGAGGCGGCGCGCAGGGTCGAGTCGGGACAGGCCATGAGCCCTTCGACGAGCAGGCCCGCCTCGTCCGGGTCGCCGCTCTCGACGGCGTCCCAGAACGACAGGCCCAGAAGATGGCGGAAGTCGAAGACCAGTTCGGCCTCGTACCCGTCGTCGGCCCGCCGGGCGAGGGTCAGTCTTTTCCCAGGCCGGGGACGCCCTGGTTGAACAGGGCCAGGATGCAGCCTTCTTGCAGGGCGACCGGCACGGACTCGATCCAGGCGCCGAAAGCCGGCCCGTAGACCGCCTCGCACAGGTCGTAGATCTTCTCCAGCAAGTCGGCCGCCTCGTCGACGGTCACGTCCCCCGGGGCGTCGGCCAGGTCGGCCATCTCCTGGAGGACCGGGTACTGCCGCATCACGCGGGCGCGGGTCTTCGGGTTGCGCAGGCCAGCGGACTTCGGCGCCGACGCCAGCCAGGCCGACAGGTCGGCCCCGTCCGGCGGCGCCGGGCGGGCGGGCGGCTTGGCGGCCTTCGGCCTGGCGGCCTTGGCTTTCTTCTTGTTGCTCACGCGGCGGCCTCGAACGCGCTCGGGTCGATGATCAGCATCGTGGGCGCGGCCGGCGTCGGGTACGGGGCGATGCCCGCGGACGGGGAGGCCAGGCCGGCGAGGTTGAGCGAGGCCGGCGGCGACTGGACGGAGAAGCGGAACTTCATGTTCGCCCAGTCGTCGACGTCGCTGGCCATCGGGTCCTGCGTCCAGGCGCCCGAGGCGGACGGGATCCACTTGCCCATCCGGCGGGCCCCGGAGTACCACAGTTCCAGAAGGGAGACGGTCTGGCCGTGCAGGGCGGACAGGGCGGCGATGGTGGCGGCGTCGGGCTGGACCAGCGTGTACTCGTAGGACAGGCTTTCCTCCCCCGGCTCGGTGAAGGCGTTGAGGGCCGCCCAGGTGGACAGCGTCAGCGCGTCCCCGCCGTCGGCGTTGCGCGCCGGCAGGGTCGAGCGTGACAGGTGGCCCCAGTTGGTCCAGGCGGCGGGCCCGGGGCCGGTGGGCGTGAAGCTGGCCAGGCTGGCCAGCGGGCTGGTCGAGGCGGCGGCGGTGAAGATGGCCCCGAACTTGGGGCGGAACAGTGAAGCGTTGTTCGGCGCGGCGCCGGGCATGCGGTTTTCCTTTCGGGCGGTTCAGACGGTCCAGGTGAGCGTGTAGGCGAACGTGAACTGGCGCAGGCCCTTGCCGGTGGCGGCGCGGACCCCTTGGATGGAATCGCGTTCGACGTCGTGGAGGGGGCCGGGGGTGCGCCAGCCCTCGACCGCGGCGGTGATGTCGCGGACGCCGTCGGCGACCTTGTCGGCCCGGGCCAGCAGGACGATGGTCAGGGCGGCCTCCCAGGCCCCGAGGGGGTCGGCCTCGCGGCAGACCAGCGACCACACCACGGTGCCCTTGGCCGCGTCGGGGCCGGTCGGCTCGCCCGCCAGCTCGGAGACGACCCGGTGGTCGGGCAGCCCCTCGGTCAGCCGGCCGTGGACCCATTCCCACAGGTCCAGCCCGTCGGGCGGCATCACCGGGCCCGGCCCGGTTTCGCCGGCGCGTCGTCGGCGGCCGGCCCGCCGGCCGGTTCGGGGCCCGCATCGGGGTCGGGGCGGGTCCAGCCGACGGACTCGAAGGGCGTCGGGTCGTCGACGTCGAGGACGACGCCGTAAGGGGCGCGGACTTCCATGGTCACTCCAGACGGTCGATGGCTACTTGTGGGCGGCGGCGGCGTCGCGCATGACGTGGAGCCCCTCGACCCAGCCGGAGTCGAAGACCGCGTCGTCGTGGCCGACCTCGACGGACAGGGCGGCCTCGTGGGAGAGGACGACGTCGACGTCGATGGGATTGGGGTATTCCAGGCCGATGCGGGCGGCCAGGCCGCCGTGGCCGGCGGCCAGCGCCTTGGCGGTGGCCTCGATCTGTTTGGCCTTGCCCCGGACGGCCTGGCGGACCCCCGGCAGCGTCGCCAGGCGCCGGCGGAACGCCTTGTCGCCGGGGCGGAACTCCAGGCCGGTCACCGGGCCAGCCGGCAGTCGATCTGGAAATGGGCGGTGGCCGGAGAGCCGTCGCGGCGCAGCGCGGGGCCGTCCGGCTCCCAGTCGGCGCCGTCCCACCGCACGGCCGAGCGCTCGTCGCCGGGCCACGACCGGGCGAGGATCCGGATGCCGGCCGTCGCCTGCCAGCCCAGTTGGCGGGTCTCGGCGGCGGTCAGCGCCCGCACCGAGCAGGCCACCGCCATCGGCGGGCCGTCGTCGCTGTACACCGGCCCGTAGGCGGTGTCGGCGGCCGTCCGCCGCCGCACGACCACCTCGGCGGAATCGAGCAGCGTCACCGGCCCCACCCCCGGTCGGCGCCCAGCCCGAAGGTCCCGGGCACGCCCAGCGACGCCGGGCCGGCCAGCAGGGCCCTGTCTTTGTCGGGCAGCCACAGGTCGCCCGAGGCGACCGTGGCGGCCGAGGTGTAGGAGTAGACGCCGTCCGACTCCGACTTCACCCCCGACGGGTTGCGCACGACCCGGAGCACCATGTCGCAGACGATCCGGGCGAACGTCCGCCGCGACAGGGCGCCGGACGCCAGGCGGCGCGCCGCCGCCGGGACCGAGTCCGACACCAGCGCCACCGCGTCGTCGGCCAGGCCGGCCAGCCGTTCGGGCGCGACGCCGTCGAGCAAGCCGGGCTCGGCCCGGCCGGCCAGCTCGGCGGGCCAGTCGACGCCGTCAATGATCCCCGCGCCCATCGTTGATCGCCTCCGCCCATCGCAGCATTCCCGCCAAGGTGACGTAGTCGGTCTCCGGCGTGGCCACCGTCGTCAGCCACGACTCGCCCAGGCGGGCGGGGTTGCGCGCCCGGACGATCAAGAAGACGTCGGTCGGGACCTGGCCGTCCTCGAAGCCCAGGTCGCTGTCGGGGTTGATCTCGTCGGCCAGCCCCTTGAGCCTGTCGCCGGTCAGCATCGTGGGGATTGCGGCGGCCGGGCCGGGTGCGCCGCGCGGCCCACCGTCCCGGCCCCCGCCGTCACAGGACCGTCGCCGAGACCGTCGCGTTCGGCCGGGCCAGCACCGGGATGGCGATGGCCGACACGAGCACGTCGAGCCCCTCGGGGTCGGACTGGGAGAAGGCGCCGGCGAACAGGCCCGCCCGCTCCGCCTGGCCGATGCCGTACTCCGGCTGCAGCGCCTCCGCCGGGACGCCGACCTCGGTCGTGCCCAGCGTCCCGCCGGTCACCTGCGAGCCGGGCGAGGGCAGCAGCATGACCGTGCCCGCCGGGAAGAACGACGCCGCCAGGCCGACGGCCTGGTAGGCCTGGTCGACGACGGTGACGGACATGTCGTAGCCGGAGAAGACCAGGCGCACCTGGTCGAACGTGATCCGCGACACCAGGTTGTCGGTCCGCCCGAAGTAGGCGGCGATGACCTTGGGGTTCAGGCTCAGGGCGTCCATCACGTCCGACGTGATCAGCATCTGGGTCGGGATCGGCTGCTTCCGCTCCTGCGGCAGCAGCCGCCAGGCCAGCGCGTCGCCGACCGGGTCGCTGCCCGGGTTGTTCCACGCCTTGGCGCCGGCCAGCCTCGCCGGGGCCAACGACGGGTGGCGGCCGAAGTCGACGGTGGCCTTGAGCCCGTTCTCGTCGAACTTGATCCGGCCGGTGCGCAGCACCTCGGCCCGGGCCGCCTCCAGGCGGAAGGCGATGTCGCGGGCCGAGCCGGCGGCGTAGCCGTCGATCACGGCGCCCAGCCGGGCGGTCTGCCCGGCCAGGACCAGCTCGGCGTACTCCGAGACCCTCATCTTCTGCGAGATCGGCGGGATCGTGCCGGTCTTGCGGACCGAGCCGGCGTCCCGGCCGTACGGCGCCGGCGTGTCGAAGGCCCGGAAGCGGGCCAGATCCTGCGACGGCTCGGTCGCGTCCACCTGGAACGACAGCGTCTCGGTGTCGGTGTTCGGCAGCCACCGGTTCAGCGGCAGACTGGCGGACACCGCCTCGACGGCCCCCCGGGCGACGCCGGTCAGCTCGACCGCCGTCCGGAAATCAGTGTTGATGTTGGCCATCTGTCACTCCTGTCAGGCTTGCGGCTTGTAGTCGACGTCGACGAAGACGAACTGCCCGGTCGTCGGCGTGGCGGTGGAAAGGCTGACCGTCACGGGCAGCAGGGCCGTCTCGACCAGGCCGGCCACCAGCATGGCGGCGCCGAAGTCGGCGGTCGTCAGGCCGGAGAAGTCGTAGGCCAACTGCGCCGGGTCCAGCAGGAAACCGGCCAGGACGGCCCGCCCGTCGGCCGCCGCCGGGTCGAACGGGCCGTAGCGGCCGGCTTGCGCGCCGGTCACGACCTTGCCCAGCGGCAGGCCCGACGGGACCACCCCGTTGGCGTCGTAATGGGTGCCAGCGGTCAACAGGGACCGGCTGACGGTGACTGGAACGGTCCAGTCGGACGGATCCTTCGTCCGCAACCAGCGGTGGTCGCCGGTGCCGGGCGTGGCCGTCGTCTTGACCGAGAAATCGATCATGCTTCCTCCTAGATGGGGATCGGCGGGTTACTTCTTGTGGGCGTCCAGGAAGGCCTGCTTGGCCGCCTGGACCGACCCGGCGCCCCCGCCCCCCGGCTGGAGGCGGTCGGCTCTCGCGGCGTGGCCGCTGCCCCTGGCGGGCTGGTCGTCCTTCGGGGCCAAGACCCCCAAAGTCTTCTCGATCCGGGCCCGGTCGAGTTTCCCGTCGGCCGTGACCAGCGCCGACAGGTCGAGCACGCCGATCAGGTCGGCCACCGCCTGCCGCTGCTCGTCCGTCCCGTAAAGCCCGGCCGCCCGGGCCACGCCGACGACGGCCTCCTCGGCCGCCACCCGCTGCCACTGCGAGGCCCCCAGGTTCTCGCCCTCCCGCCGGGCCTCGTCGCGGGCCTGCTGCAGCGCCTTCTCCTGCTCGGTCATCTGGGCCCGGCGCAACTCCTCGGCCTCCCGGCCCAGCCGTGCGGCCTCGGCCTTGGCGGCTTTCTCGGCGTCCTCGTGGTGGCGGGCGTGGAACTTCCAGTAGGCGGCCTGCTGCTCCGCCGTCATGTCCGCCAGCGGCGTCTCGCCGGGGAACCCGGGACCATCGTCCGGGCCGTTCGCGGGGGGCGCCGGCACAGCGGGCGCGGTCGTCTCTTCAGCCTTGTCGGCCATCGTGTCTCCTTGTCGGGTCGGTCACTGGGGGGCGGCGAGCTTGGCCGCCAGGCGGGCCGACAAAGCCCGCCAAGCTTTCAGGGCGGCCGGGTCGGCCTTGGCCTCGTACGTCCGGCCCCCCCAGGCCACGGCCGCCGCCTCGCCGCGCGCGGCCCGCGTCAGGGCGGCGACCCACAGCCCGGCCAGCGCCGCCTCCCGTTCCCACGCGGCCCGCTGCGATTCCGCGTCGGGCTCGCGATACGGCGCTGTGGCGGCCCGCTGGCCGACGTCGAGCTGGGGGCCGAGTTCCGAGTGGTCCACATTTCCCCTTGGGCGTGCCAGGCGGTCTGCGCTTGTGATAATGGGGCGATTTCGGCGCGACCCTAGGAATAACAGACCGACCCCGATGATGGGGGTGAGGGACAGGATCCACTGCCTCGCCGCCAATTGGGGGGCCGAATTCGCCGCATTCCCCGCCCACACCGCTGGGAACTCACATGGATTCAGGCGGCGAAGGGGCGTCTATGAGACCCGGCGGTAGGTGCTCAGGAAAGAGAACTCCGGAGCCAGATCAAGGTCGTCCTCGACGAGGAGGGGTTCGCCGAGAATCCTCTCCAATTCCGCCTGCCCGATCAATTCCGTCTGCGTGTCAATGGCCACATTGACGTTGGTAAACATGGCCGACGGGTCGATGTCGACGCGCCCCGACCGGGCCAAGTCGCTCAGCCTGGACCGGACTGCCTCGATGTCCCCGTCGAGGTAGTAGGTGATTTCAGGCATGCTTCCAGTGTACATACGTGTCGCCATGGTCGCCCACGATCACCATCACCTCGTCGTAGTCGGCGCCCCAGATCGGCAGGTGTCGGCGCAGCGTCTCGGCTGCGTCGTCCTCGCTCAGCCCGAGGGCCCTGCCATCGACGATCATCCAGCGGGACTGTTTCCTGGCGCCGCGCCAGGCACGCTCGAGACCACCGACGCTCTGCGGGCGTTTCGCCTCCCAGGTTCTGTCCAGGCCGATGGCGAGCCCGTCGGGGGTCTTCTCGCCGTCAGTCGTCCCGGCGCGGACGGAAACAGAGCTGATTCCCAGCCGCTCCAGCCAGGCGGCCACCGCTCGGCCGCCCTTGTCGAAGAATCTGCCCGGATCGTTCCCAGGGGCCAGCAGCTCGGCCTCGCGAAGGAACTCCGGCGTCGGGGGACTGGGGTTGCTGGCCCCGGATCGGCGCCCGACTCGACCGTCATGGGTGTACGCGAGACGGCGGGGTTCGCCTCGCCCGTGCTGGTCGCCGCCCGGGGCCGCCGTCCTGCCGGCGGGCGGCTTCTTCCCCCCGTCGTCGCCGTCGGCCTGGGTGGCCGGTTCGGCGGGTCGTTGGACGACCCCGCCGGCGGTGATCCTGACCCGTTTCAGGTCGGCGGCGGTGTCGGAGCCGGCGAGTTCGTACAGCTCGCCCAGGTCGTCCTGGTTGAGTCTGAGCCCCGGGTCGGAGTGTCTGGTGACCGGCGCGGGCAGGCAGTTGCAGCGGTCGTGCAGCGGCATCAGGTCGCCGCTCGAGTAGACCCGGTCGGAGGCGACGACGCACAGCCCGCAGGCCCCGCCCCGGGACAGTTCCGGGTGGACGATCCGCCGCCACCCGATCACCTGGTCGCAGGCCCGGTAGGTGTCGCGCTCGACGCGCCGCTGGGCCGCCGCCAGGTCGTCCCGGACGAGCGCGTCCAGGCGACCGCGGGCGCTCTCCCGGGCCGTCGCCCGGCGCCCCTGGGACGACTCCCAGCGGTATTGGACGGCCGGCCGGTGGTAGACCTCGACCGTGGTCGCGCCGGAGCGGGGGTAGATCTCCTCGACCGGCGGCAGCCGCCCGGCCCGGGCTCCGGCGGCCAGCAGCGCCCGGACGGCGTAGGCGCGGGCTTGGCGCCGGCCGGTTTGCAGCCCGGCCGAGACGAGTTTCTCCGACTCGGCGGCGACGCTCCACACCTCGGTGTCGTCCCACCAGCCGTCGTCGTCGAGGCCGGCCCACAGCCGCCAGACCGCCCCGGCGAGTCCGCCCGCCAGCGCTTGGGACTGGCGGGCGTGGGCCTCACTGAGTCTGGCCAGGCTGACGGCCACCGGCCGCCGCCTCGTCTCGGGCCGCCCGCCGGGTTTCCTCGAAGGCCTCGTCGGCGGCGTCCTGCTCGGCCTGGGCGAACCGGTCGGGCGTCATCTGCCAGATCTCGCGCCAGATGGTCCGTCTCGGCAGCGAGCCGGCCGCCTGCGAGGCGGCCTGGGCCTTCTCCGACAGGCTGGCCCGGTCGGCCGGCTTCCAGACCACCTCGATGTCGTCGCGGCGCCCGCCCGAGGCCTCGAAGGACAGGGCCATGGCGGTCGCCAGGGCGTCGCCCGCGCGGGCGCACAGGTCCTCGACCTTGAACACCAGGGTCTCGCGCGAGGCCGAGGCGCCGGCCGCGCTGCCCGTGGCCGCGTCGGGGTCGAGCAGGTAGAGCGGCGTCTGCGACACGGCCGCGAGTTGCCGCAGCTCGTCCTTGACGGCGGTGAGCAGCGGCGTCACGTCGGTGTAGGCGGACTCCTCGACCTTGGCCCCGAACGGCAGCCGCCACATCGCCGCCGGGCCGGACTTGAAGATGTCCTCGTAGTCGATCTTCCGGCCGGCCTGGGGGTGGCCCTCCGGGTACTCGTCGGGCAGGTCGCCGGAGATCCAGCGCTGCCGGAACGCCTGCATGACGGTGATGGCGAGGCGCTGGAAGATGGTGTGGTTGATCCGGTCCAGGGCGGCCAGGTGGCGCTCGAACTGGCCCAGGCCTTTCTTCGCCCGGCAGGCGACGACCGGCACGCGCGACAGGCCCACGCGTTCCGGGCCGCCGGCCCACTCCCACGACCGGGAGGGCGACCAGCGCTGCCCCGAGTCCGGGATGCTCGACACCCGCCCGGGCCGGGCCGCCAGCCTGGCCCACACGCCGGCGTCGTCCTGCCACCACAGGAGCAGGCAGTCCTCGCCGGCCTGGGCGTCCCAGCCGGCCAGCAGCGCGGCGCTGGACTCCCAGGGCCGCGCCGGGACCGGCTCGACCGCCGTCAGCCACGGCGACGGGACCGACAGGGCGCCGTCGTCGCCCGAGACGCGCAGGTAGCCGCAGCCGTAGACGGCCATGTCGGTGAACAGGTCGCGCGCCTGGACCCCCATGTGGTTGGCGGTCCAGCGGGCCATGGCCTCCCGGTCGCCCTCGTCGTCGTCGGCCGTCGAGGTCTTGAACCCGGCGGGGACCATGCGCGAGGTCACCGCCTCGGCGATCAGTTCCGCGACGTTGAGCCGGGCCAGGTCCTTGAACCGCCGGTAGGCCGCCCGCATCGCCTCGCCGCCGCCGTCGGGCACGGGCGCCTCGCCCAGCCAGTGGGCGCGCAGCCGGCCGAGCCTGGGGAACCCGTCGCCCAGCCTCGTCGCCAGCCGGTCCAGCCACCAGTCGGGGGTCCCTGGGGTCGACGGATCGATCACGGCCCGGCCCCCCTTCTAACCCGGACCCGCCGGGTTCTTGCCCTCGCGCTCGCCCGGCCACAGGCCCGTCGCGTCGTGGAACCACTGGGAGGCCGCGCGCTTGGCGACGACCGGGCTCAGGTACTTCAACAGGTGCGTGTACAGGGCCGTCCAGGGGTGCGGCGAGGCGACCCACTTGGCCAGGCCCGGACCCTTGGTCCAGTACCACTTCAGGTAACCCCGGGAGCCCGGCTTGGGATCCGCCACCACGTCGATATGGCCGACGGCCATGCCACCCCCTAAAGGCCTTCGATGGCGGCCGTGGAACGGCCGCGGTCCGCGCGGGCGGCGCCGGCGTCCGGGTCGGGCCCGATCCTGGCCGGCACGAACCGGGCGTGTTCGTGGCGCCCGGTCTCGCCCCGGGCCAGGAACTGGGCCCTGGCCTCGTAGGCGAGCGTCGCCGCCATGGCGGCGTCGATCTTCAGCGGGGAGCCTTTGGCCTCCTTGCCGATGACGTCGCCGGCCCGGCGCCGCCAGACCCGCGCGTTGAGCAGGTGCCGGATCAGCCGCCGGTCGGCGAAGACCCGGGCCGTCCCCGCCTGGACCGCCGTGTGAAGCCGGTTCAGCGCCGCCGCCATCGGCGTGTCGTTCTTCGTCCACCAGCGGACCGCCGACTGGGGCCCGGCCTTGACCCTGAGGCCCTGGCCGAACTCCGTCTCCCAGCGGTCGATGGAGTCTTGCCAAAAGGGCGGGTCGGCGAAGAACCCGACCACCTCCTGGCGGGCGAACGCCTCGGCCACCGCCGCGTCGAAGGCCTTCTCGTCGACCCGCCAGCCGGCCGCCTCCGGCCCGTCGGGCACCTCGTCGAGGCGCACGACGAAGAGCAGCCCGTCGGAGACGCGGCAGCCCGCCAGGGCGGTGGCGTCGTCGGCCACGGCGCCGTCGAAACCCAACGTGATCTGCTCGCCGGGCAGCACCACGTCCTTCCAGGCCTCGCGCTCGCGGCCCCGCTCGACGGCGGCGCGCCATTCGTCGCGGCCGGTCAGGCACGGGTCGATCTGCTGCGGGGTGAGCCAGGCGTTGCCGGCGGCGGTGACCGCGTTGAGGTAGTAGCGCATCGAGTCGCGGACCGCGTGACGGGGGTCGAAGATCTTGTCGATGATCGCGTCGGCGTCGTTCCAGCCCAGGGCTTCGCCGTAGGCCTCGGCGACGCCGGCGCGCAGCTTGGCCTCGTCGGCCAGCTCGTCCTGCCCCAGCGGGCTCCAGCGGTGGTCGTACAGCATCCTCGTGCGGCGGGCCTTGCCCTCGGCGATGGCCTGGGCGTAGGCGTAGGTCCGCTCGGCGACGGAGTCCTCGCCGGGCGCGTACATCGTCGTCGTCTCCAGGTACCACGGCTCGGCCCGCCGGCCCCGCTTGGCCAGGTTCCGCGTCACCGTCGTGTACATCGCGCGGAGCTCGCGCGTGTTGTACAGGTGCGACTCGTCGAAGACCGCGAACGTCTCCTTGCCGCCGTCCTTCGAGGCCGCCCCGGCGGTCGACGGGCGGATCTCGCCGCCGTTGTGCAACAGGATCCTGGTGCTCCCGGGATCCATGCCGTAGGCCTTCAGGGCCGACAGCGGGCCTTGCTCCAGGTTTCGCTGAACCATGTCGTAGACGTTGCCGGTCTGGTTCTCCTCGGTCGCCATGACCCGCACGAACGGGTACCGCACTGGCCGGCCCATCGGCTCGCCCGGGAGGTAGGCGTACGTCTCGCCCAGGAACTCGAAGGTCTCCCCGCCGGAGGCCCACCCGGCGAAGCGGCACGGGCCGCAGCCCTCGAACAACACCAGCTCGGACGCCAGGCCGGACTTGTTGGCCCCCTTCGGCCGGGACAGGAACGCCGAGTCGTGCAGCCGCCGGCCCGCCCGGTCGAGGCCGTAGCAGTCGACCACGAACCCCGAGTACTCGTCGCCGTGGCGGATCGGCTCCCCCTCGACGTCGCCCGGGCCGTGGACCACGAACGTCTCGACCCACCACAGGCCGAGCCATCCCAACGACCGCGACCGGTCCAGCTCGGGCGAGGCGATGACCTGCCGCGCCACCCGGTCACACGGCCTTCAGCAGCCGGCCCCGCCTGTCCTCCAGCGACGCGACCGTGGCGCTGGCCGGGCCGACGGGCGCCTCCTGCGGGGTCTCGATCTCCACCCTCAGGCGCAGCCGGTCCTCCGGCGTGGCGCCGAACTTGGCGACCCGCAAGCGGATCTCCGAGGCGAACTCCCAGCGCTTGTTGTGCCACATCGCGTGATGCATCAGCGCCGTGTCCAGGAGGAAATCCCAGTCCGCCTCGGACAGCATCCGGGCCGCCTGCGGCGACCGGCGCCAGTGGTTCCACCAGCGCCGCGTCATCGGGTGCCAGTCGATCAACTCGCCGTCGGCGTCACGCCCCAGAGCGCCTTTCGGCAACGTCGGGCCCAAGGGTTTGGCGCGCTTGACCAGCTTGGTCATCCGATGGTCGTTCCGCGTCCTGGTGTGAGTCCGCTGGGGACTCGGCCCCCGCCCCGCCATCGTCGTCTCCTTGCCAGGAATCGCCCGCCCGCGCCGGGCGTCGATGAAAGCCTCACACTTCTGCGCACAGCGAGTCGCAGAACGCCCCCGGTATCGCGCCGGGAATGCCCGGGGGGGCTCCCACCCCGGGGCATTGGCCCGCATATCCCGCGGGGATCATGGAATTATCCCGGGATGCGCGGGAATAACGCGAGAATTGCCGCCCGACTTGGCCGCGTTCCCCTCGCGGCTCGATTTGTGGAAGTGGTGCCAGTCGCACAGCGCCCGGAGGTTGGCGTCCCGGTGGTCGTCCCCGGCATCGACGTGGTCGACCTGGCCGGCCGGCAGCCCGCACCGGGCGCCCGTGTCCGCCCGCACCCACTGGCATCGGCGGCCGTCGCGCTCCAGGACCCGCCGGCGGATCTCCGGCCAGTCCTTCGGCAGGCGCCGGCGCCTCGTGCTGCCGCGCCACGCCCCCGCCACGCTACTTCTTCTTGCCGCGCTTCTTGCGCCCGCCACAAGCCACGCCGGCCCCCAGACATGGAAGACCGCCCTTGCCGGGCCCGGTCACGGGCTGGGTAGCGGGGCGGTTCGTTGACCTCTCGCGAGGATGACCAAAGTTTGTTGCAGGAGTGCGGTTCGTGTCAAGCACCCTCGGCATCACGGCGTGTCGCGGCCTCGCGGAGCGCCCTGGCGTCGCCCAACCGGTAGGCCGGCTTGCCGCCCACCGAGCCGTGGGACACGAGCTTCCCGGCCTTGACCCACCGCGACACGTCCCACCTCGGGATGACCGACGCCAGCTCCCGCTGGGTGACCAGGCAGTCGTCGGCCCACGCCCGCCGGTCGGCGATGGTGCCCCGCACGTCGAGCAGCTGCCCGCAGGCGCACCGCGCCAGCGTCCTGCCCGGGTCGGCGAACACGTCGGCCCGGCACGACGGGCACGGCCCCAGGTGGTCCTTGTCGGGCGGCCTGTCCACCAGCCTGCGCACCCGCCCGGCGCAGTCGCCGACCTCGTCGCACAGCTCGCCGGCGGCCTCGTGCCGGCGCCAGCCCGCCAACGCCGCCAGGATGCCCCGGGCGATGGCCGGGCCCGTGTCCTCGGGCCACCCCATCACGCCGTCGTCGACGCCGACCCTGGCCCACGCCACCAGGCAGGCCTTGACCTCGTCCCGGACGGCCACGGCGTCCCACCTGGGCTCGGCCGGGGACGCCGCGCCGCCGCCCCGACCCGCGCCGCCCACCCGG
>Ga0209629_10001199_pt1 | contig 15922 bp, 12 predicted proteins | sample TergutCu122P5_FD_187286 | JGI IMG/M metagenome (GOLD analysis project Ga0209629, IMG submission 187286) | Cubitermes ugandensis P5 segment gut microbial communities from Kakamega Forest, Kenya - Cu122 P5 (SPAdes) (version 2) | ecosystem: Host-associated > Arthropoda: Insects > Digestive system...
AGCCAACCTGCGCATTCATATTTGCGCCATCCATATACACTTGACCGCCACAAATATGTACAATCTCGCACATCTCACGAATTGTTTCTTCAAAAATACCATGCGTTGAGGGATAAGTAATCATCGTAGCAGCCAGTTTTTCTTTATATTGTTCGGCTTTTGCACGAAAATCCGCTAAATCAATATTTCCTTTGTCATCGCAAAGGACGGTGACTGTTGTATAGCCGCATTGTATGGCGCTTGCCGGATTGGTACCATGCGCAGAGGCTGGAAGTAAGACGATGTCCCTGTATCCCTGACCTTTACTTTCATGGTATGACCTGATGACACGCAGGCCGGCATATTCGCCTGCCGCACCGGAGTTGGGTTGCAGGCTGCAATCTTTCATACCGGTGATTTCAACCAAATAGGATGATAGATTTTCAATCATCTCCATGTAGCCTTCAAGTTGATTGACAGGCGCGTATGGGTGAATATGCTGAAATTCGGGACGACTTAACGGCATCACTTCCGAAGCCGCATTGAGTTTCATCGTGCAGGAACCCAACGAAATCATGGAATGGGCTAAAGAGATATCTCTGCGTTCCAATCGCTTGATATAGCGCATCAATTCCGTTTCGGTATGATGTTTCTTAAATAAATCCTGCTGCATGAAATCAGTCGTTCTCAAGAACTTTTGATCGATATAGATTTGCGATGGAATCGACTTGTCGAGGGCATAATCAACTCCGGCTACAAACGAGAAAATATATAATAATGTACCAATATCTGTGAGTTGCGTCGTCTCGTCCAAGCTGATACCTACCTGTCCTTCAGGAAAATAACGCATATTTACTTTGCATGATAACGCGATCTCCTCCAACGCATCGATGGTAACATTGGCCGGCAAAGAAATTTTCAGCGTATCAAAAAAATCCTCATTCGACTGACGGTATCCTAATTTTTCGAGTTCTTCGCTCAGAAATCCTGTATAGGCATGGATCCGCGAAGCTATATCGTATAAACCTTCCCGGCCGTGATAGACGGCATAAAATCCGGCCATCGTAGCCAGCAGCGCCTGGGCTGTGCAGATATTGGAAGTAGCTTTTTCGCGTTTGATATGTTGCTCACGCGTTTGCAGCGCTAACCTGAACGCCGGATGTCCGTAAGCATCCACCGAAAGACCGATGATTCTTCCCGGAATATATCGTTTATAGTCCTCTTTAGCAGCAAAATACGCAGCGGAAGGGCCGCCGTAGAACATGGGGATTCCAAAACGTTGCGTACTGCCAAAAACAATGTCAACGCCCCATTCGCCCGGAGGCGTCAGCAGGATTAGACTCATCAAATCAGCGGCAACTGCTACGCGCGCTCCACTGGCATTGGCTTTTGAAACAAATGAGACATAGTCATTTACAGACCCGTCACTGTCAGGATATTGAATAATCACCCCAAAAATCTTGTCGCTCAATTGAAAATCACGGTAATCGCCTGTCACGATATCAATGCCTTGCGGCTTCATGCGTGTATTGATGACGGCAAGAGTAGATTCAAATACCTTATTATCAACAAAAAGCACATTAGCTTCTTTTTTGATTTGATCGCGATTGCGGGTGACAAACAACATAGATGCCGCTTCTGCTGCGGCAGTGGCTTCGTCTAAAAGCGAACAATTCGACAAAGGCAGGCCGGTGATTTCGCAAATCATTGTCTGGAAATTAAATAAAGCTTCAAGCCGGCCTTGCGATACTTCCGCCTGGTAAGGTGTATAGGAAGTATACCAGGCAGGGTTTTCAAATACATTCCGCAGGATGGGAGCCGGACTGACCGTATCATACCATCCCATCCCGATATAGGATGTAAATATTTGATTTTTAGATGCTAACTCGGCAATATGCTCAGCATATTCGCGCTCGGTCATCGGTTCGGGCAATTCGAGCGGTTTGTTTAAGCGAATATCCGATGGAATCGTCTGTTCCATTAATTCATCGAGTGATTTGACGCCGACTGTTTGTATCATGGATGATATTTCATCAGCGTTGACGCCTATGTGGCGATTTGCAAAATGATTGGTGTCCATATATTTAACTTATAAAAAAGGATTATGTAATTTCTCTGCTGCGACCGTTGTGGAAGGTCCGTGGCCGGGATAAACAATGGTTTCTTCGGGTAAAGAAAATATTTTATCTCTGATGGCCGCCACCAGCATGTCATAGTTTCCTCCCCAAAGGTCTGTACGCCCGATACTTCCTTTAAACAGCGTATCTCCGACAATAATGATTCCATCTTTCTGACTGTAATAAACCAGGCTGCCCGGAGAATGTCCCGGTACCAGCATGGCAACTAATTCAGATTTGCCAAAAGTGATTACCTCATTGCCCACTAAATAGTCATGTATCTCAATAAAACGCACAGGAAGATGCACTTTCATCGATTTGATCTGTTCCTTGATGGGCGGCAATAATTTGGCGTCCTTCCGGTGCGATTCAGGTTTGATGCCATAAGTTTGAAAGATAAAATGATTCCCCAGTATATGGTCAAAATGAAGATGCGTACAGAGTAAACGCTTCAATTTGATTCCATTTTGAGCGATGAAATCGGAAAGCAACCTCTCCTCTGTCGCGTACATACATCCGCAATCAATTAAAACAGCTTCTTTCGTTTCGTCATACAACAAGTATGTATTTTCTGCTAATAAATTAAATACAAATGTTTTAACTGTAATCATACCGGTAAATATAATAATTTTTTCGTTTCAAAATACGCTTCTTTAAAGTAGGCTGCCAACTCCTGCACGATGATTTGTTTGGAGAAAGGGGCTATTTCATGCTGAATATTGCCTCCTTTCAAACAGATCAGTCCATTGGGAACTGCATTGCAATGCTCTTTTTTGATATTCTTCCGGATTAATTTTACCAGTTCCGGCAACGTCATCACGGCGCGGCTCACAACAAAATCGAAGGTTCTTTTTTCTTCTTCTATGCGGCAGCACTTCGTTTGAACATTCGTCAGACCGATGGAATCAATGATTGCTTGCGCCACTTTAATTTTTTTGCCTGTACTGTCAATTAACAGAAAAGATGATTCAGGAAAAAGAATGGATAGTGGAATGCCCGGAAATCCTCCGCCTGTTCCTGCATCCAGCACAGTGGTTGCCGGCTTGAAATGCACAAACTTCCCAATCGCTAACGAATGGAGCACATGGTGTTCGTACAGGTGCTCAATATCCTTGCGCGAAATCACGTTGATCTTCATATTCCATTCAGTATAAAGGTCATAGAGTGCAGCAAAGCGTCGCACCTGGCCTTCATTCAATGCTGGAAAATATCGTAGCAACAAATCCATTTCATTGAAAAGCAATGGCAGCTATGGGGCTTGTCTTTTGCATCAGATGCAGTATTTTTTCGTATGGAATGTGCACTGTGACAGGACCAATGACATAAGCCGCAATTTCATATTCATTATATGTATAGGTGATGCCGGTTTCATCCACATAGAAATTCTTGTTCGGATAGATTTCAGCCACATTGAAAAAACCGAGATTTTCAAGTTCCGCAATTTCCACGTTATTGGACAAAGCAATGGCATCCACAATAATCTTTGCCAAATCTTCCTGGTAATCTTTTATAAAAATCTCATCTTCAGTGATCTGCAAACCTGTTTTTAAATTGATCACTCTATTAGTGAGAGTATGAGAACCATGTGCACCCCCGTAATAACCAGTCTTATACGCCACAAAACTAATGAGATCGTTTCTGTTATAGACGATTTGATCGGATATGGTTTCTTCGATAGAATACCATGTTTCTTCCATTTCCATATCATGATTTTCAATGTCTACCAGAAAGTCTTTTTCATAATCTTTGAGTGTTTTTAAAAAATCTGCTACATATTTTTCGGTAGCTTCATTGGGAGCAAGGTCTGCAAATTCCGGTCCAAAGAAACCGGCAATAAACTGTTGCTGAACCGATTTCAGCAAATCCTTGTTTTCATAGTTCACCGGATAAACGAAGTTGATTTGCAGCAAACAGGTTGGGTTTGTGTCGACTTCTAAAATATGATACGTTTTGTTCACAACAAGGGAATCAAATTGAATATTGTTGTCCGAAAATTTTCTTGTCCCTGGATGACAACCGATTAACAATCCTGTCAAACAGAAAGTCAACATACACTTGGCAATTACTATTTTCATTTCATCTAAGAATTATTTTGCTAATAAACTGCAAAAATACAAGAAACTTTGCGGAATAACGAATGATTCATGTTAAGTTTACTAAAAAAACTGATTATAACAGTTACTATGTTAAATATCATTGATTTAAAAAACAAGCTACCTGGTATTTCTCCTCAAAACAACCATGAAAAAGTGTTATAAAAAGTTTGAATATGTTTATTTAGGTCAAATAGTTTTGCCATATTATGAAAAAGCTGTACTTTAGCATGTTTTTACAAGCGATTAAGTTAGTTTTTTTGATTTTTAGAAGATGATTGAAGATGACAGAATCATTGCGGTTAACATAGAAGACGTGATGAAATCGGCTTACATTGATTATTCAATGTCGGTCATTGTTTCGCGTGCGCTTCCTGATGTTAGGGATGGATTTAAACCGGTTCATCGACGTGTGCTTTTTGGCATGAATGAATTAGGAAATACATCTGACAAACCATATAAAAAATCTGCCAGAATAGTAGGAGAAGTATTGGGTAAGTATCACCCGCATGGTGATTCGTCAGTATATGGTGCCATGGTTCGCATGGCGCAACTATGGTCTTTACGCTATCCATTAGTAGATGGTCAGGGCAATTTTGGGTCGGTCGACGGAGACAGTCCGGCAGCGATGCGATACACGGAAGCACGTTTGAGTAAGATTGCCGAAGAAATGCTGCAAGATATTGATAAGAATACAGTTGATTTTCAATTTAACTTCGATGACACCTTGCAGGAACCAACCGTACTGCCCACACGGATCCCCAATCTGCTCATCAACGGAGCATCAGGGATTGCAGTTGGAATGGCCACCAATATGCCACCTCATAATCTGCGTGAAGTCATCGACGCCTGTGTCGCTTTGATTGATGCCAAAGGCGCCGTAGAAGTCAGCGATCTGCTTCAATACGTAAAAGCCCCCGATTTTCCCACCGGCGCTACCATTTACGGGTATGAAGGTGTAAGAGAAGCATTTGAGACGGGTAGGGGACGGATTGTTTTACGTGGTAAGGCTGAAATCGAAACAGACAGTTCGCATGAAAAAATCATTATTTCCGAAATCCCATACCTGGTCAATAAAGCGGAATTAATCAAGCATATAGCTGATTTAGTGAATGAAAAGCGCATAGACGGCATTTCGAATGTCAATGACGAATCTGACCGCAATGGAATGCGCATCGTGGTAGATGTGAAACGCGAGGCCAATTCCAACGTTGTCCTGAATAAATTATATAAGCTAACTGCCTTACAATCATCATTTAGTGTCAATAACATTGCGTTAGTCAACGGACGTCCGCGATTATTGAATCTCAAAGAATTGATCGACATGTTTGTGGCGCATCGAAAAGATGTAGTCATCAGGCGTACCCAATTTGAACTGAAAAAGGCTGAGGAAAGAGCGCATATCCTTGAAGGACTGATTATTGCATCTGATAATATTGATGAAGTAATCGCTATCATCAAGGCTTCAGGCAGCCCGAATGAAGCCATCACACGTTTGATGGAACGATTCTCACTGACTGATATTCAGGCAAGAGCCATCGTTGAAATGCGACTCCGGCAGTTGACCGGCCTGGAACAGGAAAAGTTGCGCGCAGAGTATGAAGAAATCGAAAAACTGATTGCCCGCCTCAAAGAAATACTTGAAAATGAAGATGTTCTCATGCAATTAATCAAAGACGAATTGCTTGAGATCAAACAAAAATATGGCGATAACCGCAAAACAGATATTGTATACGCATCCGAAGACCTGAATCCGGAAGATTTCTACGCTGATGATGAAATGATTATTACGATTTCGCACATGGGGTATATCAAACGGACGCCACTCAGTGAATTTCGTGCTCAGGGACGCGGAGGCGTCGGAGCGAAAGGCTCTGAAACACGGGAAGAAGACTTTGTCGAATATATCTATCCGGCGTCCATGCACGCTACCATCCTCTTTTTCACGGCGAAAGGCCGCTGTTTCTGGAAAAAAGTCTTTGAAATACCTGAAGGAGCCAAAAATACCAAGGGACGGGCAATTCAAAATTTTCTGAATATCGATGCTGACGACAGCGTCAATGCGTTTATTCGGATCAAACATCTGACCAACGATATTGAGTTTATCAATTCTCACTATTTACTGTTTTGCACAAAGAGAGGAATCATCAAGAAAACATTGCTCGAAGCATATTCGCGTCCACGTCAAAATGGCGTCAATGCAATCACCCTGAACGAAAACGACGGATTGATTCAAGTGCGTCTGACCAACGGGAATAATGAAGTCCTGATAGCGAACAGAAACGGCAGAGCGATTCGTTTCCACGAAAGCAAAGTCCGTGATATGGGACGCATCGCAGCCGGCGTACGCGCAATGACACTCGATGGAGGTGATGACGAAGTCGTTGGTATGGTGTGTATTAAGAACCCGGAGAAAGAACATATTTTAGTCGTGTCTGAAAAAGGTTACGGCAAACGCTCCAAGATAGACGACTATCGCATCACCAACCGCGGCGGCAAGGGAGTAAAGACAATCAATGTGACTGAAAAAACAGGTAAATTAGTTGGAATCAAGACCGTAACAGAAGAAAATGACTTGATGATCATTAACAAATCAGGCATTACCATTCGAATGAAAGTATCCGATATCAGCCTCATTGGACGCGCCGCGCAAGGAGTGCGTTTGATCAATCTGGGAAAAAATAACGATGAAATCGCTTCTGTGTGTAAGGTAATGTCTCAAAAAGAAGAAGATAGCATTGTTAGTAACACGTTACCCGGCGAAGAAGAAAACGTGATTGAAACAAAAGATTCGGAAAATATTTCCGACAATTAATCTAAATGCGATTTAAATAGTCAAAATAGTGTATACATAATAAATTATTAACAACAAAAACAAGAATTGAAATGAAACAAGTATTATTAGTTATCGGTTTATGCTTCGCTGTGACAGTTGCCTATGCGCAAAAAACTGCCGTGAGCGGTGCAGAACGTATGGTGAAAAGTCAAAGTTCCGATTTAAATGAAGCCCGGAATTTGATTAAAGGAGCGCTGGAGAATCCTGAAACCAAAAATGATCCAAAAACATGGTTTATTGCAGGCGATATTGAAGACGCCCAGTATAACCGTGAGAACACCAAGCAAATATTGGGGCAAAAACCCAATGAAGCGGTGATGTATAGCGCATTGTACAATCAATTGCCATTTTACCTGAAGGCCTATGATTTAGATCAGTTACCCGATGCAAAAGGGAAAATTAAACCTAAATACGATAAAAAAATCAAAGGTATCTTGAGCGCCAATCACATGGGTTACTTTAATGCCGGCGCGGCTTATTATGATCAAAAGGATTATCAAAAGGCTTATGACTTTTTTCAGAGGTATTTAGAAGTCTCCAACTTGCCGTTTTTTAAAGGTGAAGCAATAGCCAAAAGAGATTCAAATTACTACATGATTCAATTTTATTCGTGTATTGCTGCCCTTCAATTGGAAAAGCCTGAACTGGCGATTCCTGCATTGCAAAAGGCAAAAGATGCTCCATACAGACAAAATGATGTATATCAGACTCTTATTACTTTGTATGTTCAAGAGAAAGACACTGTCAATTGGGAAAAAACATTGAACGAAGGGATGAAGGTTTTTCCGGATTCAAGCTGGTATATGTTGAATTTGATCAATCTTTATATCAATTCGGATCGAAATGAACAGGCCATATCCATGATGAATGAAGCCATCAGTAAAGATCCAAAAAACCCGGAACTTTATCATGCGATGGGAAATGTATATGAAATAGGCCTCAAAGATAATGTAAAAGCCGGCGAATTCTATCAAAAACAATTAGATTTGGATAAAAATAATCCTGTGGCGCTATACAATTTGGGACGTGTATTTTATAATCAGGGAATTGGAAAATTAAATGACGCCAACCAGCAGACAGACGCCACGAAATACAATGCAGAAAAGGAGGTTGCCAAAGGTCTCTTCAGACAGGCATTGCCATTCCTTGAAAAAGCGCTTCAACAGAAACCTGATGACAGTGAGTACATGTACGCACTGCGAGGAATTTATTATCAGTTAGAAATGAGCGCTGAATACGAAAAAATGGATGCCAAACTGCAAGGGGCAACTAAACAATGATGCTAAAAGCGGAAGCCTGATCCAACAAAAAGCGTTTAACAACGAAAGTCTAAATCCTAAAAGAGGTATTCTTGATCGAAGAGTACCTCTTTTTATTAGGCATATTGAAATTATGCTAAATCGCTCATAGGGGGCAGGCCATTTTATAGTCTCCATCTTCTATTTAACATAATATTTATTATGGTGGAAAATAGCCTGAAAACAAAAAAGACGTCAAATCGCAAGATGACTGTTGCGATTTGACGTCTTCACCGGCATTGCAGGCAGATTCAATACTGGTCTGCTATCCCTTGAATATCTTGCAGTGTAAAGTTGCCAACAAGCTGGATGACTGTAAACTCCGATTCATCTTCAATCAACATCAGCAAATCTTTGATTTGTTCGCCATTCTTATTGGAATAGAAATTGACGCGTGTTTTTCCGTCGCGGACGCGCATCAGTTCTTCGTGTTGCGTCGTCACTAACTGGGTAAAGTCTTTGCGCATCTGGTCAGCCATTTCCTTTTTGTCTGTACTGACAAGCTGCAACGATTCAATTTTCCCTTTCATATTCATCAAATTAACACCAGCTTGCTCTATCGCAGGCATCATTTGAAACATGGCTTTCGAGATATACACCGAAGTCACATTATCCATCTCTGCATATTTTTCAAATAATTTGTTCTGGGCAAACGTCATGCTTGCACAACAAAGGCAGAGCGCTACTAATAAATACCTTGTTTTCATTGTTTTATATTTTAAACAGTTCATATTGACTACTTTATTTTTTCCTGGCGTTATCGTTGATAATCTTTTCTATGTCAGAAGGTTTGATTTTCCCTTTGATGCGTATCAATGCCGGATCATCGCCTGAAGTAACAATGATCAGTTCACGAATGAGTTCGTCTTCGATTCTCACTAAAATTTTGGTGCGTTCTTTTTCATCGTTGACCGAAATCATCGTTTCGTATTGCGCATCTTTCAACGCAGCTATTTCGCGATTTAATCGTTCTTTTACTGCATTGTCACATTCGTCAAAACTGAATATCTCGATTCCCTTGATACCCATCACATTCTGGAAAAGACTGGCAAAAGTCATTGTAAAACCGCCAATCCCAATGTGTTGTACATTTTTTTCTTTTGAGAAATCTCTAAAAAGCTGATCTACATTTTTCTGGCCGTTCATCGCAGGACAAATGAGCAATAAAGCCGCCAGCCACAGCGTAAATGATTGAAACTTTTTCATAAGCTATACATTTTAATTGTTTATAATTTCTTTTCAACATGTAGACGGTTGAACAGGTCGATTTGTTACAAACAACGAAAAAAATGTTTGTTTAAAGGCAATGGAAAGTCGCTTTGTGATGTCTCGTTCATGGTTTATAATGCGATGCGGCATCAAGCGAAAAGACTGATTGAGGTTTAGACAGACGTTTTATCGTCAGGCGATTTGCACTTCAATAAAACTGTAAATGGCTAAACATAAAATCGTTGTATATAAAACAAGCACTAAGAGATTGGTTTGAGATACCTTAAAAGGTTGATACGGTTGATTTGTCTTTTTTAATAATTTGCGTCGAACTGCGGCATACAGCAGAAAAATCAGAAACCCAATGAGTACCCCTACCATGGCGCCTGAAACAACATCAGAAATAAAATGTACGCCTAAATAAATCCGTGTATAAACCATCAGCGTACTCCAAAACAGGATTGCAATGGTATACCAGCGATTGCGAAATAATAAAAGGGTGAAGGTAGCAAATCCAAACGAGGTGGCTGCATGACCTGAAAAAAAACCGTAATTACCTCCCCTGTAATCCCTTACTGTTTTCACCAACGCCATAAAATCAGGATGATGGGTAGGTCTGAAACGCTCAAAATAATCCTTACAAAGGTTGGCTAACTGATCGCATAACGTGAAAACCAATGCGATAGATAGTATAATCAACAAAGCTTCTTTCCAGTCTTTTTTATAAAACAATGTAAAAGCGAAAAACAGTACACCAGGAATCCATATCAACTGTCCCGTATACAACCACATAAAGTGATCCCAAAAACTGTTATGCCCTCCATTTAACCACAGGAAAGCGCCCCCTTCATATTCCAAAATTTTTTCTAACATCAGTATTTCAATTATTTATGCTAACAGCTATTTAATCATGTAATTATGTATAATTTTACATATACGTCCATTTTTCGACATTGTGAGTGTGCTAAAACGTAGCGATTCATTATTCATTGTTCACTATTCACTGTTCACTGCCCTCATATTCTCTCCAAGTCTTTTTGACGAATCCACCCTACATTTCCATCTTCTATTTCAATTTCATACCAGTCACCCAAAGAACTCTTTATAAACACTTTGGTGCCTTCGTGCAAAACAAACAGGTCTGTTCCACTGGTGTCGGGCGAACTTTTAACAGTCACTGTCGGGGCAAAAATGATGGCGCCCTGGCGTGTATTGATCGCTTTCTTTTGATTCCATGCAAATATGTTTGAAAAAACAACAATCAGCAACATGAGAATCCCAAGATAAAAACCCATCTTCCTCAATCTCATCCATTTGGAGAAAAAATACAAAATCAGACAACCGATCAGCAACAGAAAACACGTGATGCCAAGCGAAGCCCATGTATCAACGCTCAATAAATTTTGTACGGAACGAAACCATTTGGTCAGGAAAAACTCATCCACCGGCTCAATTTTGTCAACTTTTCTCAGATTGGCAATCTCTAAATTGAAACGTGTGTCCTTGTCAGCCGGATTATTCAACAATGCACGTTCATAATTTAAGATGGCCGGCGCAATCTTACCGGCTTTAAAATAAGCATTTCCAAGGTTATAGTAGATTTCTGCCGAGCTACCGGAATTTTTCAGGATTCCTTCATACAGTTCGATGGCTTTCGCGTAATCCTCCTGAGTATAAGCTGTTTCCGCTTCTTTCAATACAGATTCCTGTGCAGACAGTATTCCGGAAGCCAGTATGAGCAGGAAAAACAGTATTATTTTTATTTTTTTCATATATATTCCTGTTAATCAGTTACTTTTTCCTATTGTATTCTCCATTTTACCGATCGCACTGACCGTTTGTTTGAACAAGGTATCCATGGCTTCCGAACCTTGGCCGGGGGCATAGCGCGCAAATTCACACGTATGCAGGATGTCAATAAATTCGTTAGTTAGCTCCTCTCCCACTCCATATCCGGCTAATTCTGCGGCTACATTGTCTTTTGTCAAATGCGCTTGCGGAATGTTTAATTTGTCGCTCAAATACCCCCACAACGCACGCAGCACTTCTTCATAAAACGCTTCTTTCTTGTTCTCATTCAACAGTTTCTCAGCCGTTTTTAATCTTTTGACAGCCGTTTTGTTCGCTTTTCTTGTACGCACCAGTGCGATATTGGCATTTTCTTTGACCTGTTTGCGATAAATTATAAAAAACGCAACAAACAGGATTGTAATTATCACATAAACAATTATATAAGTGAATGAACCAAAGAATATCTCATTTTGTTGAATGAAATGCGGTTTTGAATTGACTTTGATGTAGCGAATGTCCTGACCCAGCAATTTGAGCCTTTCCTGATTGCTGAAATTGGAAACAACTGGCGCTGTGCTCTCCCCCCCTACTCCCTTTTCAACATGCAATTTAAATGATTCGTTGGAACTCAGCGTTTTATATTTTCCTTCCTTGAGGTCAAAATAAGAAAATTGTATCTCCGGTATCTCAAAATCTCCGGCAAAGCGCGGGATGGCCATATATTCAATGGTTCGTGTCCCTGACGTACCCTGAACAGTTGTTTTGATATTGGCGTTTACTTTGGGTTCATATATCTCAAAATCATTTGGAAACACCACTTCCGGGTTTTTCAGCAACCTGATATTTCCGGAACCGGCAATAGTCACCGTAACGGTCACTGCTTCATTGGTTTTGACATTAGTAGAGTTAATGGCCGTTTTCATGGTGTAATTGCCTACGGCGCCATTAAACGAAGCCGGTTTACCGGACGGCAGAGGCTTTACTTCAATGGTAGCAGGCGCAGTAGAAATAACTTTTTTAACATCCTGATACGTATCAAAAAAATCATCAAATATGCTGCGAACACGCTTTTGGGTCGGTACACGCACGTTCATATCTATTTTTGCTGCGCCAATCGTAATGTTTCCTGCATGTTGAGGATATAAAATCGATTGCTTCAAGATAGCAGTACGGTAATTGCGTCCATTGTAATTTTCTACTACCCACTGCTGCGAAGCCAGATCAATATCCTGAACAAGAAAACCATCAAATTCAGGGAATTTTGCATTAGTCGGATCGACGCTTAAAGCTGAATACAACTTAAAAGTAACGAGAAATCCTTCCTGTTCATACACAGAACGGTCAGAAACAATCATGCGAACAAAAAGGTCATTACTGCTGATTCCTGTTGAAGTATCGTCATTATTGTTACCACCTTGACCTTGCACCCCCGATGAACCGGTTGCCTGATCAGGAGGTAAGACTTTAATTATAAGTGTATTGGATGTGTAGTTTGAATTATTTACCTTGATAGTTGCCGGTGCAATATTGAAAGTGCCTTCTTTTTTGGGCATCAAAATATACGTATATGCCTGCGACACAACACTGGAGGTCTTTCCATTGATAATCTGGGTGCTCCAGCTTGTTGAAGAAGACGGGCCCATTAATACCTGAAATTCACTCAAGTCGGGTGCGCGAAGTTCCCTGCCTTCTGCATTGACAGTAAAAACCAATTGGAATTGTGCACCCATCACGACCGATTCAGGAGCATTTGCCCTGAACGTCACATCTTGCGCCATGGATTGCTTTCCTGCCATCATCAATAGCAGCGCAAATAACAAATTGAATCTCTGTCTCATTTCCGGTTTTACGATTTATAAACTTGCTTATTACTGATCACTGTATGAAATCACCATTCTTTATCCGTCCTCTTGCGATCACGCTGTTTCTCTTGCAGTTGTTTGACTTTTTCCTGCGTGTCTTTTTCGTCCTGCAGGAAAGTATTCAATATTTGCTCGGCATTTTCGCGACTCATTTCTTCCTGAGGCGGTTGTTCCTGCTGTTGCTTATCTTGTTGAGGAGGCGGTTGTTGTTGCTGGTTTTGCTGATCTTGCTGCTGGTCCTGTTTGTCTTGCTTCTGATCTTTGTTTTGTTCCTGTTGTTGCTGGTTTTGAAGCAATTTCTGCGCCAAAGCAAGGTTATAGCGGGTCTCATCGTCAGCAGGATTCAAGCGCAACGACTGCTTATAGGCTTCGACGCTTTTGGCGTATTCTTTGCTTTGCATCCCTATATTCCCCATATTATGAAATACTTGCGCCAAACGATTGATATTAGCTGGATTATCTGCAATCAGCCGTTCGCTTTGGGCGGCTATCGTTTGGTATTGCTCGGCTGCTTCGGGGTATTTTTTTTGCTTATACAACGCATTGCCCAAATCGTAAGTCCCTTCAAATGAGCGCGGATTCACTTCCATGCTTTTCCGGTAAGCGATTTCCGCTTCGGTAAATTGCTTGTTATTATATAATTTATTGCCTTCGCGGATGCGCGCTCTTTCGGCTTTTTGAGCGGTTATATTTCCTGCACAAAGAAGCCCAATCGCTATTCCAATGATTATCTTACTTTTAACTGTTTCCATTGTTATGAAAATAATTTTACTTTGCTGAAAATCCTGTTTTTGCGTTCCAGCATTATCAATTCAATCAATAACAAACACAACACGATCCATGCCAGTGTATGAAACTGTTCGTCAAATTCAGAATAAACCTTACTGTCCAGTTCGGCTTTATTCATCTTATCTATCTCACTTTGAAGCGTTCGCAGCGCTGAATTTGTGTTGTCGGCGCGTACATAAATGCCTTTTCCGGCGGCAGCAATTTCCTGACACATTTGCTCGTTCATCTGTGTTACCACCACATTTCCTTCTTTATCTTTCAAGTAGTTACTGCCTCCGCTCACGGGAATGGGAGCGCCTTGAGGCGTTCCGATACCTACTACGTTGATTGTTATATTTCTTTCAGCCGCAGCCATCGCTGCTTTGACTGCGTCGTCTTCGTGATTCTCGCCGTCAGTGATAATCAGGATGGTCTTACTCGATGATTCATTGGGCGTAAAAGAACGCATGGCCAAATTGATTGCTGCACCGATCGCCGTTCCCTGCGTCGAAACCATGGAAGGATTGATCGATGCCAGGAACATTTTGGCCGAGATGTAATCTGCCGTGATGGGAAGCTGTGTGAAAGCGTCGCCGGCAAAGACAATCAACCCCACTTTGTCGTTCGTAAAACCGTCCGTCATGCGCGAAAGCATGTTTTTGGCTCTTTCCAGCCGGTTGGGAGAAACATCTTCCGACATCATCGAATTAGATACATCAAGACAAACCATTATCTCAACACCTTGTCGCTTAACGGTTTCTAACTTTGAACCAAATTGTGGCCCTGCAATAACAAAAACCAAAACAGCAACAGCAGCGAAAAATAGCCAAAACTTCAGATGCTGCCGTTTGACAGATACTTCCGGCATTAATTGAGCTAACAGATCAGGATTCCCGTATTTCTTGATCGCTTTTTTCCGTGCAACAACAGCATAGATATAGATGGCTATAAGTACGGGAAGTACAAACAGTAAGTATAAAAATTCAGGATTTGCAAAACGAAACATACGCACTCCAGTTAAATGTTAAACATCAAATAATCATCATCTATCATCAAGGAATCTTCTTTAATACTGTGTATCTCAATAGAAACTCCATCATCAGCAATGCAAATACGAGTAAGGCGAACGTTCTGTATTCTTCCTGTTTTTTGCTGTATTCCTGTACGCTGATTTTCGTTTTTTCCAGTTTGTCGATTTCCTTGTAGATTTCGCTCAAGTTTGCATTATTGGTAGCCCTGTAATACTGGCCTCCCGTAATGCCGGCTATCTGCTGCAATACCTGCTCATCTATTTCAACCGGCTGACTGATATAACGCGTGCCGGATGGTGTCTGCACAGGATAGGGCGCTTCTCCCATCGTACCGACGCCAATCGTGTACACCCTGATGCCAAATGTCTGTGCAATCTTGGCAGCCGTTACCGGTGCGATTTCACCGATATTATTGACGCCGTCTGTCAGTAAGATAATTACTTTTGAGATGGATTGACTGTCTTTTAACCGACTGACGGCATTGGCTAAGCCTAACCCGATAGCAGTCCTGTCTTCAATCATGCCGCAAAAGATATCTTTGAAAAGATTCAGTAAGACGGTGTGGTCTGTTGTGAGCGGACATTGCGTAAAACTTTCACCTGCAAAAACCACCAATCCGATGTTGTCATTCGGCCTGCCGTTAATGAACGCCGCCGCTACATCTTTCGCCGCTTCCAACCTGTTCGGCCGAAAATCCTGCGCCAGCATACTGCTCGAAACATCCATCACCATCATAATATCAATCCCTTCTGTATTAACATTTTGCCAACTGTTTGTCGACTGCGGTCTTGCCAGAACGATAATCAGCAAGGCAATCGCCAATGTCCTGAAAATAAAAGGTAAATGACGCAAATAGACTTTCAGCGTTGACTTCTTATCAGTAAATGCCTGAGAAGAAGAGATTTGCATACTCGCCTGCGTCTTACGCATCTTCCATA
>Ga0209629_10001200_pt1 | contig 15920 bp, 11 predicted proteins | sample TergutCu122P5_FD_187286 | JGI IMG/M metagenome (GOLD analysis project Ga0209629, IMG submission 187286) | Cubitermes ugandensis P5 segment gut microbial communities from Kakamega Forest, Kenya - Cu122 P5 (SPAdes) (version 2) | ecosystem: Host-associated > Arthropoda: Insects > Digestive system...
CCAATAAAAAACAAACGAATGAAATAACCTTTTTCTTTTGCTCGTTGTACGAAGTCAATTTTATCAGGCGCCGACAAAACTGTTTCAAAAATTAGACTGCTACGATTCTCCAAGCATTTTTCTCGCTGCTTTTCAGCAAATTGAGCGGCTTTTAGAATCATTTCCTGCGAATTCCAATCTCCAAACTTATCTCGCGCAATAAAATCAGGATTTATATATTCACAACCTTCAACCCACTCGTGTTTCAGAATTTGGCTTGTAACGGTTGTCTTTCCGGCTCCGTTGGGTCCTGCAATTATGAGAAGTTTTGGTCGTTCCATTATTTACAAGTTTGGAAATATTTTCTTGATATTTTCGTATTCTCGCTGAATATTTTTCGTTATCACAGACTGTAAATTTGAATTTTTTTCCCGAACTTCCTTCCTTGCCTCTTGCATTAAATGCGTAAGTTGTTCTTCTTTTGGTTCTTTGTCACTTGTGAACCTGTAATACATATTTGTCTCGTTTGCCATAATCTATATATTTTCATTTCTAAATGCAAAAGTAAGAATTTTTTATCAGCGAACAACTATTTGTTAAATTTATTTTTTCGTACTACCGCAATCTATCTTCGTAGTGCGCTGTACGGGTGGCAGATAACGAGTCGGTGGCTTGGCGAGGTAGCGGGCTCACTAAGGCTCGAACGGGAGCAGAGCCTCCAAAGTTAGCCAAAGGTTTCCGCGAGTTACACCCGCTATCTTGCCAAACTGCTTGTTGTGCGATCGCCCTTTTTTACTGTTTCAACAAGTCGGGATAGAAATAATTAATCCACTTTGTGTATATGTCTTGTTCGGACAAGCAAGTGTCGATTAAATATCCTCGCACTTTGTCAAATTCTTTTAATCCACGATAATAATATTGTTTGTGGTTGTCATCTATAATAAATGGTATTATGTTGTTTTTTAAACATTCGCGAAACATAATCAGTCGACCAACTCTACCATTCCCATCTTGAAATGGGTGGATTTCCTCGAAGCGATAATGATACTCTATAATATTTTCAAACACAATTTCTGATAGAGAATTGTACCACTCGTTAAGTAAATTCATATCTTTTTCTACATCTTGAGGCAACGAAGTTTTTGCTCCTCCAACCTCATTTGGCAGTTTTTTCCAATCGCCCACGTTGAACCATTTTTTTGTGGCATCGGAAGTGCTTGATTTCAAAATACGGTGAAACTCCTTGATGATTGCATTTGAAAATGGCTCCTCAATCGTATCAAGCAGATAGTCAAAAGCAACAAAGTGATTTGAGGCTTCAATTATATCGTCGATAGGAATAGCATCTTCATCTTTGAAGCCGATAGTGCGAGTTTCAAAAATATACCGTGTTTGTTCTTCGGTCAATTTACTGCCCTCTATCTTGTTTGAGTTGTAAGCAAGGTTTACCTGTGTTTTATGATACAAGCCACCCTTCTGTTTTGCCTTTTTTTCTTCTTTGAGAAACGTTAATAAGTTGTTCGTCCTTTTCATTTCAATACAAAGTTTAATATTATTCCTCCAATTATTATTGTCGTAATTACAAATAATAAAATTTTCTGCGCTTTAATCTCTTTATCCTGTCTTTCTAAACGTTCATTAATTTGCCTAAATCTCTTCTCTGATATATCATTTAAGTTGTCAAAGATTGTCTTCAAATTATTTTTGACTTCGATTTCGCTTGTTTTTATTTTTTCCGTAAGAGAATTGTACTTACTCTCCACATTTTGAATTATTTGTTCTTTTGCGGTCGAAGTCTTATCAATAATCAAATTTTGTGATTCGTTTGACTTGATTTCCAATGCTTGCTTGGCATTTGTTATGGATTCAATAATAAGTTGAGATTTTGAAGAAAGTGCGTCTAATTTTGTCGGAAAGTCAATCGCGGTCAAAGTTTCAATCAATGAATTACTTGCTTCTACAACATTTTTGTAGTGTTCAAGGAGATTTTGGATTGCTTCAATCTTTTCATTGTTCGATGTTTCAACCTTATTAGAAACAGTCTCAAATTTTTCAATTCCTTTGTTGATTGTGTCTTCCGATGTTGAAACTACTTTATGAATAGTTTTTTTGTTTTCATCTTGATTTTCTGCAAGAAAAGAGTTTAATTCTTTGCGAAGTTCGGCAACTCTTTCTTTGTAGTCTGTTTTGATGCTTTCAAGATGTTCTACATACTTGGCTTTAACATCGTCTATTCCGCGAACAACTTCCAAAGATGATGCGCGAAATTCTTCCATTTGAACTTTTGCCGAAGATAAATCTTCAAGGTTTTTTTGAAGTTCAAAAAGTACTGAATGTGTCTTGTTATCTGTCATATTCTAATAAATATTTATGATTAAAATTCTTTAGCCAATCATTGTGAAATTCTAAATATAATTCTTCTATAATTACATCAAGAATTTTTGAAACTTCGTTACTATCATTGGCATTTTTAATTATTTCTGTTCTAAATCGTTCAATGTTTTGAGACAATTCTTCAAAACTGATGTCTGAATATTTTTCTTTGAAGAGTTTGAAACCCAATGTCAAACTTTCTTTTGCTTCGCTTTCAATATTTTTGTTTTTACCTATACCTAAAACCAATAAAGAATAGGCTTTTAACAATAGTAATGCTCCGTTTCTCGGCTCTGTCCGCAATAATCTCAATGTTGCACCCCGCAAATGTTTTGTATTATCCTTTTGTGCTCCGCTTGGGTCAATTAAAGTCGCTTCAATAAATTTCCAAACAATTTCAAAAGAATATTCCTTTGCATTGTCGGTGTCGATAGTCAAAGAATATGATTTGCCGTCTATTTCGTGATTTTCTTTGGCATATTTTGAATTAAAATACAAATGGATAAAATCTTTTAACTCCTCATTCCCATTTTCCTGCATTCCAATTTCACAGGCTAATATCATATCTTCGATAGAACGTAAACGCTTTGCTTCTATTTCTTTATAAACAAAATCGGTCAAAAATGATAAACACTTTTGCAAAATTGTATCTCCTTTTGCTTTGTCAACTTTTTCAATTTCGGTTTTAACGCGATTTGCAGAATAATACTTCCGCATAAAGATTGCCAATTGTTCTTTGTATTCATAATCTGTTTTCTTTAAAGTTCGTATTTTGTAGCATTTTGCGTTGTAATCAACCGTATAATCGTCAATTATTCCGATGGATGATAAACGAAAAATTGCTTTGTCCGTGTCGGGCTTTTTCCTTGGACCGTAATAAAGTTGTTTTAAAGGCAGCAATTTTTCTTCATCAGGGTCTATTTCAATGTTCAATTTTTCTGATACATTTTTCAAAAAGTTCGCAAAAGTTCCTTCAATAGAGCCTATAATGTCATCGTCACTTGCGTTTTCAATAATTGTTTTTCTGAAAAGTATTTTAAATTCTTCGTGAAAAATATTTTTGTCTGCATATTTATTTGCAAATGGAACAATTACTTCGGGTAATACTTCTTGATCGAAATCTACTTCATTAAGTCTTTGTTCAATCCCACGCTCAAAACTTTCTCTTTCTCTTTGCTCCAACCATTCTTTTAGCAAATTAACATTGTTAAACTCTGCGTATTTTTCTTGAATTTTGGAAATCACTAAATTAACAATCTGATTAGAATACTCTTGGCTACAAACGATATTGTGAAAATTCTGATTTAGATTAGTTAAATTTATCGCACCAATTTTACCGTTATTCTCATCAAAAATATTCAAATAGCTTTGAAAAATACTTAGTCTTAATCCTTCTTCTCCTGTTTCCTCATTTAGCGTTTCTGAAATTTCCCATAATTTATTCTTATTGGGCAAAAGTATTTCTTGTAACAATTCATTGATAACAACAAATTCTTTTTCCTGTCCTTTAAACGAATTATTATGAAAGAATAGCAAATTATCTTTATCTGTGAAAATCTCTCCTAAATTTTCTTTTATCTCTTTCCCTTTTTCAACAATTTCTTCATTATTGAAAGCCAATAAAACATCATCAATTTCTTCTTTGAGAAACTTTAGATTTCTGAGTGTTTTTAATAAATCATAGGCTTCTTTGCTGACTTTAGGTTTTATAGTGTCGTAAAATCTCTGATTAAAAATAGCTACTTTTTGTTGATTAAACAAAATTAAGGAAAGAGCCATTTTTCTATCTCGTCCTGCTCGTCCTGCTTCTTGTACAAAACTCTCGATTGAAGCGGGAATATTTATGTGTGCCGTAAAACGAACATTCGGTTTGTCAATTCCCATACCAAATGCTTTGGTTGCAACCATTATATTTTGTTCATTCTCGATGAATTTTCTTTGATTTTCAAATGATTCTGTTTCAATTTCTTTTCCTACAATTTCGTCTTCATCGGAACTTCCCATAAAAACACCAACTTGATAATTCTCTGTCCAAATTAAAGCATCGGCAACTCCTTTTCGCTTTTCAAGAGGCAATTTTACTTTTTTCCCATTTTCATCTAATACAAAATCTCCGTAACGATGAATAATAATTCCATATTCATCACGAACATCTTCAGAATATTTGTCAAACTTAAATTTATCGGTTACTCCAAACAAATGAGTTCTATGTGGGCAAAAAACTATTCCTCCATTCTTGTAAATAATTTTTTCATTTATTGATGCTTGACTAAAAAAAGTGTCTGCTTCAAAATCCTTAATTTGAATATTCGGAAGTTCTCCGTCAAAGGAAAATTTTTCCTTTGTCCATTCTAAAATCTTTTTCCATTGTTTATTCAGTTTAAGGATTTTATGGGAAATTGAATCTATTTCTGTTATTAAAACAGATTGTTTTTCAAGTGCAGTTTGTTTCTTTATATCTCCAGCAATTGGCTGTGTTGGTAGTTGGATTTCTTTTCTATCTGGAAGTCTGATTTTGAAGTCTTCATCTCTTGTGAAATTTACCTGTGTATTGACAATTTGGTATTGTAATTCTGTTCTATTCGCGTTTTCAAACCTAATAACAGCATCGCTGTCAATACTTGTAAGTCCATTTCCAGTTAATTCCCTTTCAACATCGGAAAGCACATCAAAAGAAGCTGTTGCTGTTAATCCAAATATTGGAATGTGTGCTTTGTTTTTAGTTTTACAATGTTCAATAGCATTTCTCCCCAAACTCAAATATGATGTTCTGAAATCGTGTCCCCATTCAGAAACGCAATGCACTTCGTCAATTACACAATAACTGAAATAAACTTTGTTCTTGTACATTTCCTGTAGGGAAAGTCTAAAATCTTCAATTTGTAATCGTTCGGGCGAAACAAAAGTAAAAATAACTTTGCTTTCCGCTACTTGATTGGTCGCAATCGCTTTTTCTTCACGAGTTAGTTTTGAGTTGATAAAATTACAACTGTCAATTCCATTCTTTACAAGATTATCGTATTGGTCTTGCATTAAGGATTTTATCGGGTCAATAACCATTGTAACTCCGGGTTGCAACAAAGAAGCCAATTGATATGTCAAAGATTTTCCTCCTCCTGTTGGCAATAAACCTATTACGCTTTTACATTGCAATGCTCGGTTTAAGATTGGCAGTTGCCCTTCTCTAAAACTTTCTTTTCTGAAAATGTTTTGAAGAAAATAAGTCAAAGTTTCTTTTGCTTCGGGAATATCCTCATAGGTTTCTTTTTCTGTTTTGAATGTAATAGGCTTGTACTCAATTAGGTTGGAAGTGTAAATTTTTCTTTCGGAATTTACATAATGAGAAGAACGAATTATGACTTTTACATTTCCATTGAACTCAATATCTGTTTTGACTATTCCACTCCTTTGCAGGACTGAAATATCAATGACTAAATCAAATTCTTGTTCGCTCTGAAAATCGCTTATTAGTTTTGGTGTTACATCGTGTAATTGTGATTCTACAAACTCTTCGGTACTTAAAACCTGAAAATTAACGATTGGAAAATTATTTTTAATCCCTGCAAGAGAAAAGATTTGCGCAAATTGTTGTTTTAAATCCTCTATTGCTAAACTAAAGCAAGGCACATCTCTTTCAATTGCCAAAATGTTCCATTCTTTGGCGTTTAAGTCAAGATTATTGGAAAGGATAAGTTCAATAATTGTTTTTTGAACTCTTGCGATAGCAAAAGGCGATAGTGTTAATTGTAGAATGTCGAGCCAATCGTTTTTTATTTCTTTGTTATGATTTTCACTGATAATTTTCAGCGAATTAGAACGTTTAATCCAATTGGCAAAGTCAGTTGTTCCAAAATTCGATATTCTTTGAGTTATCCATTTGGTTTCTTTTACTGATTTATCTCGAAATCTGTCTAATTGTGCTTGTTGTGGGTTTGTATGAAATTTTGTTCCGTCAATTTCAACAATTAACCCTTGATTGTATGTTTTCGTTTTCTTTTCTCCGAAAACCTCAAACGATTCTTCAAGTTCGTATGGAAATTCATACGAGAAATCTACTCTTTGAGAATGGAAATTATGCCCTATTTCAGATGTAACGATTGTATTAAGTTTTCTTTGAGATTCTAAAAGTTGCTGTAAAAACCCTAATTCACTTGCAGGCAAATATTTAAAAATGAAATCTCTTTCAAAACTACTGCCAAGTTCAAAGCCATAATTATTTTCAGTTAGTTTTAGTCTTGGGTCAATAATATGTAAGGCTGAAAATATGTTTTTACTTTCTTCTTTGTCAAATGACGGAATGTATTTTATGTTCCCTAATTGTTTCGCAAAATCGCTGTCGTCAATCCTAAATTTTCGGAATGCGTCTAAAAATTTGTTCTCAATAAAAACACTTGGTCGGGTCGGGATTCCTCTCGAAATTAGATTGTGAATTACAGAAACAAAAGGATTTTCAGAATTAGAAAAAATATTACAATCGGCTTCAATGTCAAAACAAGACAAATGTTTCAGAAGTCCTTTAACTTCTTTTCCCTTGCCAAAATCTTGTAATGCTTCCTTTATTCCGTCAAGTATATATCCTGCTTGAAACTGTGTCTGATTCATATTTGTTCTACCTTATTGTCATTGTTCTTTTTTAAAAGCAACAAAGATAGTTTTTTTAACAAAACTTTCAAAGTCCTCTTTTTTCGCTTGCAAAATGTGCTGCGCTGTCCGCGGGTGTCGCACAACGTGGTGGTGGCTTCACGCAGGCGGGGGTTCCACAAAAGTTCGAGCGGGCGATGCACTTTCAAATTTGCACAAAACTGTCTGCGGGCATACACCCCGCTTGCGTGAAACCACTCGTTGTGCGATCGCCCTTTTTTTCTCAAGTACTTCATATTTTGGGTTTGGCTCAAATAAAACTGTTTGTATCAGAAGTTCTTCTGCATTAATTTGTGCATTTGGGTCAAGTAACAAACTCTCATATTTCGGTCTCGCATATACTAACGGTTCTTTATCCAAAAATCTAAGGACAGAGGCTGATAAATATTGATGATCTATCTCAAATGAAAGCCATTTTCTGTTTAGTTGTTGAGCTGTCCAGCCGGTGGTATTTGAACCCGCAAAAATGTCAAGAACTAAATCGTTTTCTTCTGTTAAAAATTTTATAAAAAATTCTGGTAATTTTGACGGGAATCTTGCAGGATGTCCATTAATACCTAAGTCTTTACAGTACTTTAAATATTTTGAGTTACTTTCTGTATTTGATATTTGTATGAGATTTGATGGAATGGCTCCGCCGTTGTCGTTTCCAAAGCTTTCACTAATATCATGCCCAGATGGTCGTTTTTTAGGAGAATAGTATTTAGCGCTATCTTCAATTAATTTTTTCATTCTTTCAGAATACTCGGTTAGTACATTTCTCACATCCGCTTTTGGAAAATCTGATTTAGAAAGCCACCATATAGTATTAACCGAATCCTTTGCTCTAATTTTTCTTTTATTTACCCATTCAATAGGAGAAGGCAATTTTGCGGGATTGTACCAAAAAAATTCTTCAGCTAACTTCCAACCCTGTTCATCGCACATTTTTATCAATAAACGGAAATTATACAACGAACGAATAGGAGTACCTTTTTCATAAGCTCCACCCAAATCAATGACAAAACTTCCGTTATCACTAATGACTCTTTTTACTTCTTTAGTAAATTCTAAAATCCAGTCAATGTAATCAGCTTGGTCTTTATTACCATATTCTTTAGGTCTTGATAGGGCAAAAGGCGGGGAGGTCATTACAAGATTAACAGAATTGTCAGGCAACAACTTCATTAATTGCAACGAATCGCCAACAATTGCTTTCCCTTTTTTTGTTTTATATAAGAAGTTGTTCTCAAACATATTAGTATTCTTTAAGGTCATAAGTCCAACTTGTCATTATTTTCCAAAGAAGCGTTACCGCAAAGTAAACTTCAGAGTCTTTGTCTTTTAATTTTTCTATTTCCGCAATATATCTTTCTTCTCCTTGTGTACCAATTATGTAGGAAACCCAATGTCTGGAATCCAAGTCATTAAGATTTGAAATAAGTTGGTCTAAATTTATTGAGGGTGATTTCGTTAATGCCCAAGCAATTCCATGTTTTTCGCTTGAGGTGGAGTTTTCAAACTTTTGTAGAATTTCATTGCTGAAATTTGTGGTAAGTTTTGCTAATGCTCTTGCCGCTTCTATTTTAATATTCGTGTCAATATAATTGAAACTGTTTACTAATGACGTTAGTGCGTCTTTGTTCTGTTGTTCACCAAGTCCCCAAGCAGCACCTGCCCTGATTTCGGTGTCGAAATTTTCGTCAAGCAAAATATCACAGAGCATTTTACAAGCCTTTTCACTTTTAATCTCCGCCAGAACGATTACAGATTCAAGAACATTTTGAAGATAATTGTCGTGCAAACAAATTTCAATAAAATCATAACCGTCTTCAATGCCAAGTCTTGATAAACTCGCAGCAGCTTCTAATTTAACATAAATGTGCTCTTCGTCTTCTGAAAGTTTAGATTGCAATGCGGTAATAACTTTTTTGTCATTAAAATAGCTTAATGCTTTTGCTGCCGCATATCGGTCACTTAACGTTAAACTTGAAAGATTTGTAAGGAAATAATCTGCGTTTACTTTTACAGTAGGAATTGTTTTTTCTACATTAATGACAGAGGCAATAATTTGATTTGGGAAAATTCTATCACCAACATTTACCAAAGGGATAAGTGTTTTACCTCCTTTTGTCAAACGAACAAAATTAGTTCTCCCTCCGACAGTCCTGTACTTAATTGTATTTCCAATTTCAGTAACTATTCCTTCAACTGAAGCAAGTCCTGCTGGCCAATTTATTCGTGCTTCAAACCCTTCCTGAGCTCCTTTGGCTTTAATGAGAACTATTTGTTCTTGCTTTTCAGCCTCGCGCAACTCTTTTATTGAAATAAATTGTACGAGTTGGTCTGCTCTCCAGTCAATAGGATTGTGCCCTATTTTTTCGCAAACTACTAATGCAACATAGTCATTATCTTTCATACCAAAATCCCAACCTCTTTCAGGGTCAGATGTTGAATGAGACATTGAAATTTCAAGGTTAGTTTTTGCTCTTGATTCTATTCGGATTCCATTGTCAACACAAAGTATATCAGGGACACGTATCCTTTTAATTTTAATTTTCTTCCATATTTTGTAATTCATCGAACCTCTTTCCAATTCAATTGGTTGATGACCAAGAGCTTTGAGTATTGAAAACACTTTTTGTGTTCCAATTGCTCCAATTGAAATCTTTTCTAAAAAACTCTCGTCTGTCTTAAATGATGCCATTTATTATTTGTTTGAATTATTCTGCAAAATTACTATTTTTTAGGTTACCACATAAAATATTCTCTAAATTATTTTGGGATTCTCTAAATCGTTGGGACACAGCATCAGGGTGTCGCACAACGTGGTGGCGGCTTCACGCAGGCGGGGGTTCCACAAAGGTTCGGGCGGGCGATAAATTTCCAAATCCGCACAAAACTGTCTGCGGGCATACACCTCCGCTTGCGTGAAACCGCTCGTTGGCTGCAGGTGTTTGTACCGCATTATAACTTTTCTATTAATTGGCTTCTCACTAATTCCCACGCTTCAAGAGGATTATATTTTTCGTCTGCTCTCAAAAGCATTGCCGTGTCGCCCAAAAATTCTTCGTCTTCGATTTTTTGTTCCATATTCAGCAAGTATTCTTTTTGAGTTGGCGGGTTATCAACTACAAAACCGATATATTCACGATAACAACGAATAATTTTTTCGGTATCAACTTTTTGCATTGTCAATGCTTTCCACAAGTCAAACAAATCACGACCTTTTCTGCGTTGATATAATGCCCGCGTTTTTGTTCCCAATAATTCCTCTAAATGATAAGTTGTTGCTTTGCAACTTCCCGAATACCATTTACTTTCTACGCTAAAATAACGCTTTGTCAATCCCAAAACGTTAAAATGTTCTCGTGTGTTGATTTCAACTTTAAGGCGAATAGGAATAATCGGCGGAATTTCAGAATTGAAACGAAAAATCAGCGTATTGTTGTGTGCTTTTTGCTTGATTTTCGGCTCGCCAAGAAAAGATAAAACTTCTCGGATTCTGTCTATCGTTTCTCTAATTGGTTCTGCATTTATCTGCACTAAATCAATATCTTCCGAGTAGCGAGGTTGCGGGTGCAAATACAGTTTATTAAATGCTGTACCACCTCTGAAAGCCAAATGTTCAGACAGATATTCATCGTTGAACAAAGCACATACGGCACGACAGATTATTAAATCCTGTTCGATTTGATAATCTTTTTGCCACGAAAATGTTTCTTGCCATTGTTTTATTGCAGGTTGTGGTATCATAAATCGTCTATTTCTATTGTTTCGTTAATAATAATCTTCCATTTTGCATTTGTTTCGCAATTTTCGGTTGGTTTACTATATTTCAACGGCATTTTTTGAAATTTACAACCAAATTTTTGTGATTTTGAATATAAAATTTCCGCTAAATCAGATTGCTCCAATTCGTTTTCGAGCAAATAACCCAAACGCTGAATGGTAGAAATTGGAACATAGTCGAAAAAAACTTTATCTAATTTCTCAAAATTCATAGATTCCGCCAATTCGTACAAAACCGTACAGGCTCGGTTTAGTCCACCAATTTCTTTTTGAAATGTAATTAAGTCGGCTGCTGTAAGTTCGGGTGTTGAAACTTGAATATCGCCATATTCCGTTCTAAATGGGTTCAACCACATTTGAGGAATTGCTTTACGTGTGGCAATAAAAATTATACGACTACCTTTTTTTGTAGTATCACGCAATGGCGGGTATGAAGTTATTAGAGAAAATATTTGCGGTTGTTGGTGCGCAGCACCATAAAAAACAGCCGCATTTAGCAACGAAATATAATACTGACGATTCAAATATTTCATTAAATCGTCAATGTAAAGTTCGGGCGGAATCATTCCACGCAAAGCGTAACCAATAGGAATGACTGCGTAAAATCCTTTCAAAACAGGAACAATTTCTGACTTTTTTACAAGTCGGTTTAGTGCGTTTTTCACGCCTTGTTCGGTTATCGCAGGAAACTTCTCTACAACTTCCTGATAGGGAAAAGTTATCCGACCACGTTTTTGCTGGTCATCTATCCAATCTTTTATTTTATACAAAGAGTCGTTTACCATATCAAAAATAATTTGAGTGCAAAGATACACAAATTTTGTGTATTATCGCAAACAAATTTGTATTAATATTTCTTTTTTAGGCAATCATATATTTTGTCTAAAAATTTTTCACGAATAAAAGTGTTGATTCTGTGTTGATTTTCTAACCATTTGGCTAAACTCGGCGAAAGTGCGTAATAAATTTTGATAAAAATTCTTCCCGCAATCGTTTGGCTTAAATATTCGTCTCTGAAATTTCTGAATGTCAGCACTTGGACACAATCATAGTTACCATAACAAGCAGTTGCAATGTAGCACCCATTTTCTCTTTTTTCTTGCTCTCTTTCTTCCTTGTCAAATTTATCTTGAATACGTTTTTTTAAGTGTAATGGTGTATTGCGGCAATTACGAATACTAACCAATGTATGATTTCTATTCCAATTCTTATTTGTCGCCTCTTCAAAAAGTTTATGGGGAGCATTTTTGTGTTCTAAAACAGGCAAACTAATATAAGGATATCCACTTTCTGTTTCATACTTGTATATCATTTCTAATACATCACTTGGCGTATTCGGATTTTGCAAAAAATAATCTTTTGAAATTTGACGGTTTGTCGCAAAAAGTTGTCTCAATCTCGCTTGATTTGAAGAAGTAGATATTTCGCTAATAAGTGATTCTCTATCTGCTTTTTGCCTTTTTTGTGTTTCTTCTTGTGCTTTCCATTTTCTTTCTTGTTCTTCTCGCTCTATTTTTTGTTTACGCTCTTTTTCTTCTTGTTGTTGTTTAATTCTTGGTAATTCGTAAAGTTCGTAATGTTTCGCTTCTTCTTTTGTGTACCATTTCGGATTTTGAAGGTTGTAATTTGAATTTCCCCAAAAACGAGAAAACTCTTTTAGATTTGCTTTTTCATTTTGCAACCGATTTCTTAAATTTGTCATTTTGGCAGTATCTGCATACCATTCACTTTCTTCGTCTGACCTCTTATAACGATATTCAGGATTCCATTCATTACTTCTTATCTCATCTTCTAAATTTTTTATTTGCATATTTTTTTCTTGAAACATCCTTTGACGTTCCATTTGCATTCTTTGGTCTCTATCCTTTCTATCCATTGCACTCCTCCAACAGTCATTGCAAAAAACACGACCATCGGTTAATATGTAGTATTCCTCATATTTACGATTACATCCTCCTTGACACAGTAACATATACTTTTAAACTTGTTCCTGCTCTAACGGCTTTGCAGGTCTTGCCTCGTTGTCAAATTTTCTCGTTTTCTTTGCTTCCCAATTGCACTGCACTGTCCCACACTTGCAGCCAACGTGGTGGCGGCTTGGCGCAGGCGGGGGTTTCACAAAGGTTCGGGCGGGCGATAAACTTCCAAATCCGCACAAAACTGTCTGCGGGCATACACCCCCGCTTGCGTGAAACCGCTCGTTAGAGGCAGTGCATTTATTTGTTTCATTTCTTGTACTTACAAATTCCACCAATTTTTTAATTATTTTGACGATTTTTCTTGTATTTTTTAAATCAGTATTATAAATTTGTTTCTTCGAGCATTAAAGGGTCGGGCTCATTAATTTGCTTTATTGTTATTGAATTTCCTGCAATACCTTGAATCGAGCCAACAAAATGGTTGGTGTTTAACATCACTTTTTCAAGTTGTTTTTCTCTTTGTTTCCAAATTCTTTCCATAGCATTTCTTTCCATTATGTAACCTCTTTGTAACTCTGAAAAACCATCAACAATAGCACCAACTTGCATTAAAAATTCATTACTCAACAAATAATCGTATAACATTTGCATTTTGTCCCCTTTATTTGTTTGGGAAGAAAATGCCTCGTTGATTTTTATTAAACTTTCACGAACAACCATAACTAAACCTTTGAAGTCGTTGAATGAGCAAATCCAAACACCCTCTTTTTGTCCTATTTTTTCAATTCCGTCTGGCATTGCCTCTGTTACAAGTATACAAATATCTGCTTTTACAAGAACCGCATCGCTTTTTAATTTTTGAATCCATTCATTGCTAAACGCTTTTGTTCGCTTGCTCTCAAAAACAATTTTTCCAACCTCCTGCCCCAAGCGATTTCTTACTTTTTGTATCACATCTGCCCCAGATATGCCTTTGGGAACTTCTGAAATTTCGTCAAATGGAAAAGTAGAACGTAAAATTTCTTCTATCGCCAATTCTTGAACTTCGCCTTGTAATTGCATTGAACCTTGTTCCGCCTTACGTTTCATCTCATTGGCTTGTTCGGTTACATCGTGCAACTTCTTTTCCAACTCCTTTATTTTGAGAGCATTATCTTCTTCTGTTTTTTGTTTAATTTTTTCAATTTCTTCACTGAAAAGTTTGGAATTTTGACGTTTTTCTTCTTCCAAATTTTGTTTCATTTTTTCACGCTCTGCATTTAATTTTTCGTTTAATTCTCTTTCCTTCTCCAATGTAATTTTTGAAGTCAATTCTTCCTTGTCTCGCTTGAGTTGTTCAATTTCAATTTTTGTTTTGTTCAAATCTTTCAATTCATCGCTTTTTTTATTTAATTCATCGTTCAACAATTTTATTCTATTCGAGTTTTCATCTTCAATTTGCTTTTTGAGTTCAATTTCCTTTTTAGATATTTCTGTCGACAAACGTTTCATAAAAAGAGCGTTTTCCTGTTTCTTTTTATTCTCAAATTCTAATTTTTCCTTTTCGAGTTCCGATATTTTGGTGGAATACTCTTTTTCAGTATTTGCTTTTAATTCAGCATAACTTTTCTTATATTCGTCTTCCAACTGCAAACGAATTATTTCACTTACGTTTATTTCTTTACCACATTGTGGACATTTTATTGTTGTCGTTTCCATTTTTATTTTTTTTGCAAAATTACACTTTATTCATTATCGGTCTTTTTTCGAGTTTCGTTGTCAAGCCCCGCAGTCGCCCGCATTGCCTCTAACGTGGTGGCGGCTTCACGCAGGCGGGGGCATCGGTAAGGCTCGGACGAGAGCAAAAGATGATGTTACCTGCTCTGTATCATACGAGTCTGCACCCCCGCTTGCGTGAAACCGCTCGTTGGGCGAAGGCATTTTTTTATTCTTTCTTTTCCTCATTTAAGAGTTCTAAATAATTTTTGACAAAATAAACCCAATCGTCCAATTTGTCATACAATTGTTTTGTTGCAGGAAATGGAATGATAACATTAGGTGTAATACCTATATTGTCAAATGGACTGTCGGGTACACGATTTGAGCGTGTCGTTGGACACCATAATTGATAATTATTTGATGGGAAAGGGGTACTGTGAATATTTGAATAATCTAAAACTCCTGCCGTATGTGTATTGCCAAATAGAATAACCTTGTCGCTTTCTTTTGCTGCTAAAAGAAACTGCTCTGCCGACGAAGCGTTTCCTTGCCCTGCGATTTCGCAACTTCTTTCTGTTCTTTGTTTGTGTTGTATCCTCCAAGTGCTGTCAAAGACAATACTTTTTCGGGGTTTTTCAGTGCAAAATCTTGTGCAAGCAAAGAGCCTACTGAAACTCCGACAATGTGTATTGTATCACAATATTCGGCTTTCAGAATTTCCGCCAAATGTACGGCAGTCGCTGTAATTTTGTCTTTTGATTTTCCAACACCTGTCAATCCGTGTCCCAACATATCAACAGTTATTACTCGGTAGTTCGGCGAAAAAAAGTCAATTTGCCTGTCAAAACATTGGTGGTCGCCAAAAGCAGGGTGCAAAAAAACAATCGTTTCCTTATTCTCGTTTCCACTCACGAAATAATGAATTGTATTTCCATTATTTTCAATGATTTTGTGTTCAATTTTGCTCTCAATTTTAAAATTCATTTGTCCGTTTTCTTTTAATTCCTTTATTATGTTGTCGTATTTGTGATTTCCTATTGCGTAATAAATTTTCAAAAAGCCAAACAAGGCTACAATTACGCACAGAGTTGTCAATAATATTTTCTTTCGTTTTTTCATTTACTTTTTCAATTTGTCAATTTTCCACTTCGTTGTCCGCTCGCACTGCCCGCGCATTGCTGCTAACGTGATGGCGGCTTCACGCAGGCGGGGGCATTGGCGAGGTTCGGACGAGAGCAAAGGATGCTGTTACCTGCTCTGTGTCAGACGAGACTGCACCCCCGCTTGCGTGAAACCGCTCGTTAGCAGCAGTTTTTTATTTATGTGTTTTTTGCTTTCATTTTTTTAACGGTGTCAAAATATAGGCATATTGTTAATATAAACAGTAAAATACTCGTAAAAACTGCAACAAGGAACATTTTATCGTTCGGCAAAAATAGTCCAAGTAATAATACTCCCACCACGATTATACCTGCAAATATCGCATACCAATTTGTCTTGTAAAACCAAGCGTAAGGGAAAAAGTGTCCGCCTGTAATA
>Ga0209629_10001201_pt1 | contig 15912 bp, 11 predicted proteins | sample TergutCu122P5_FD_187286 | JGI IMG/M metagenome (GOLD analysis project Ga0209629, IMG submission 187286) | Cubitermes ugandensis P5 segment gut microbial communities from Kakamega Forest, Kenya - Cu122 P5 (SPAdes) (version 2) | ecosystem: Host-associated > Arthropoda: Insects > Digestive system...
ACAAAAAAAACCTCTCTATCTTTTCCTGGCCGTAAAGTAAGTGGCGGTAGTGTCATCAAAAATTCGCTCGTTCGCAAGATTTTACTACTGAATTTATGTACTTAGATAACAGGCTAACTTAGGTACCAATATCCCGTGACTTTTATCAAACCAGTATCAATTACATGGTCTGCATAACACACTGCTTCGAATGCCATACATGCATTATATTATGGTACAACATGTTGCGGCCAACGTATACGGCCACCGTCAGTTGATCTTGCGAAAGCGTGAATGGAAATTTGTTGTAGAAAGCGACCTTCCCTTGAAAACAATGAATATGTTTTTTTAGTACTTCCTATCCTTTCCCTGTTTGTTATAAGAGAATTGACACTGTCACTTTAAGCGGAAAGTTCATTTGAATAATATACCAAATTTAGTTTTGCCTCAAATGAAATATAAATGTTCAAAATAAGGACCAGTCGGTTAATGCCGTAGATACAAATAACAGCTCCTTGATTTTAAAATCATATCAAAACACACATATTGCCTACAGGAGTAAAATTCAGAGTTTCTGAATGTATAAAACAAGTGGTACATATAATTACCACTGCGTTTTATAGGTTGTATGCTGTAGCACATAATTAAAGTGAGTTCTGAAAAGGGGGAAAAAAATCCCCTTTTATCTGGCTGGGTAGCAAGCTCATTGCAGGAATCCAATCAGAACCTCAAAACGCACTGGCCTGTGTGATCGCTCACTTAATTTCTGCTCTGCGCTGACACGCGGGGAGGCTTCGCCCCAGTAAGTACACTGTCTGTGATACAGGAAGATCTGTTTCCGCAGTTGAAATGCTTTTTTCTTAAATGTCATTTGTTCATAGTCCAACATCACACACCAGCGCTGGTACAGTTTATAGGCCTGCTGCGCGATTAAGGCTTCTGTTATTTACAGATACGTCATCAAATCTGGACCTGAGAAGCAGAAGGGTTTAAATACAATATCTTTGAGATAATACATCCATTTTCTTAGACCAATAGGCTACGTAACTTATTGCTGCTTAATTCTTGGTCCATCTACACTTGGATTCTATTCGGCCGTGCAAACATCTGCATTTGAAAGAGCTTGAAATTTAGAGGAAAATGATGTGTTATCTCAGATATGAATACATTGGACTTATATCCTTCTGCTTCTCAGGTCCAGAAATAATAACGCTGTTTAGAACAAAAGATTTTGATGGGAGTTGCAGATAAATTTATAACAATAGTCTGACACAAATTATATTTTGTCTATTCGGCATAGGCTGGTCATCCTTGGGTTCACAATAAATTTTGAAAAACAAACTGAAGTAAAATGCACAGATGGTTTTATAATGTTTAAAATTGGTTAAAAGTTAAAATGCATTAAAAATTACTTGTCAATTGGAGGCTTTGCAACAAATATTTACGGTATTTATAACGAATAATTACTTCTGTTAACAGTGCCAAGAAAACCTTGGACACATATGGAAGTAACTTTTCTTTATAAAAAAAAACTGTAAACAATCGTTGCAAGGCCTGCAACTGACATGTAATTTTCTGATGTATTTTAATATTTAACCAATTTTAAACACTATAAATTCGTTTGTACATTTTACCTCAATACGTTTTTTAAAATTGATCATAAACCTGAAGATGGCCTAACCTAGGCATAAACATGTTGTTCTATTAAACAACATAGAATTTATTTTTGTTTAGACTGCATCAGACGTTTTGTATTGATTTACAGAACAAAATAAAGGGGTGCCGCACGTCAGAATTATGACAATCCTTTCACCTTTTGAGATTTGATCATGTTCAGCATATTGTAAGAGGTTTAAAATAAAAAATAAAAATAAAAGTAAAAATTATAATTATGATGAAGTGGCTGTGATACAATCCGTCAGTCTGCCCCGGTTTCTGGGTCCCGTCTCTAAATTTATGACAATTTGTAAGGAAGCCGATTTCTATGTTTGGATGGCGTGGCGCAGATTTGTGTTTCCGTGTTAAAGCAAAGGTCTGACAACGCAAACTTCAGCTAAACTTTGAAACTTGTGCAGAATTTGCAGCACGCTCAGAATTTTACTACTGGAAATGTCACATGCCACATTACAGGGCTTAAAAACTACAAAATCCGGCGTGTTTAACACAAGTTTTGTGGTCTTCGATTTTGTAGGACTGAAGATTTCTTTCTTGAGAGAACTCTCACACTCTTGACCATGGAGGCAGCACTGTTCTTCCAAAGGTCTGGGACTGATTATCCAACCACGTGTTGTCATATCTCAGATTAAGGAACCCTCAGGAAGATTACACTTAGTAGCCTTCACGATTACGTACTGTTAGGGTGATAAAATCTGGGAGGTTGAGATGGGCGAGGCATATTGTATGCACGGAAGCGATGAGGTTTGCCTGTAAAATTTCACTCCTAAAACCTGACCTTGAAAGACCCAGTCGTAAACCGAAGGACAATACTGAGACGGATTTTGGTGAAAATTGTGTGATTTTAAGGTATTTTATTCCCGTTGTGTTTTGAATAATCAGAAATGCAATATGTCCTGCCCCCCAAAAATTGCGTTTATCACACGATCAGCAACACTTTTCGGCCAACAGGCCATCACCAGGCTATTTACAAGAATAAAAAGGATTTTTAGATATTTTATTCGTATATTTATTGATAAAAGCCTTAAGGAAACCCAAACATACGTAATGTATAGATTTTATTCCCAATGCCATCTATGATAAGTATATTTTTAATATACAATTTACACAAGAAGCTTTGATGTCTAAACTGTATAAAACTAAGGGAATTTTCCTTTTCGTTCTTGTAAACAGCCTGCTAATGGCCGTATTGGTCGAAACATGTCGCTTATCGTGTGGTAAATAAGTACAATTGCTTTGTTCGGACTGGATATAGAAGGTAAAGGTAAATATAAAATTCACCCTATAACAGGCCACGAAGGCCCAAAGGTGGAGTAGAGGTATAGCTGTACTTTTTCTTTAACTTCGGCGCTAGATGTGGTGGGTGGTCAACGCCACGCTTCGGCCGCTTTACCCCCGGGAAAGACCCGGTACCCATTGTATCGGAGACTGGATGTGACCCAGGGCCGGTCTGGACGGGTGTGGAAAATCTCGCTTCCATGGGGATTCGATCCCCGGACCGCCCATCCTATAGCGAGTGGCTATACCGACTGAGCTATCCCGGCCCACGGACTGGATACATTGCATTTGTAAATATGGTGTAAATTTGTTCACTTCTGTCATCTACTGCACGATGGAGTCCAGTTGTTAGCTCTTGTGGTTACGGTTATGAACTTCTGGGTTGCATAGAGACGATAAATTTATAGACTAGCGCAGCGACTGTCGGGACACACTGTTGGATGACATGTTGTGCCTACACGGTTGTCCTTCCTGCACTGTGTAGATGTGGCTTTTGTTCAGCCTGTCGAAAACGTGCTGTGGGCTCAGTGTTACGTGCTTGTCGGTGTTGCACATCTGTGTACAATACAGACACAATGCAGCCTGCCAGACCACATGTCCGTTAACAACCATACCACGTGCGCTGCATTGAAACGGGTCAAAATTCAGTTGGAAATGAGACGCGAATTTTCCCCACACAAAGTTCATTTCTCAATGTTGTTCACAATAGACTACAAGAAATGTTACTAATTTTCGGAGGATTATTAATGTTTTAGATCTGACTGTACTTAAATTGTCTCTGCCACGAATGCATAAAAAGCTACGCTGGTGAAAATATTAATTAACTAGTTTGAGATGTACTCCCTTTGTTCTGATTAAACAAAACTAACCAACTAGTTAAAAATTTTCGCTTTTGCATTCATATCTGAATTTTCAGTTTTTACTTTTGTTACTTTAGGTTCGGAAAAAAAAAAGCCCATAACATATTAATTGTTAATGACTTCACTTGCAAATCCTATGTTTGCTTGACAGACACGTAGTCTGGTTTGCCTTAGTACGCACACACAATTTATAAAATTAACTCTAATTTTACGTATTGTTTTTGTGACTATTAGACCTAATCCCACATCCTAATGCAGAGTGAGGAGGAGGATGTTTGATAAGAAGTTTATACGGAGAATATATGAAATAAGACAGAGGAGGTGACAAGAGGGTGAAGAAAACTGCATAATAAGAAGCTTCGTAACTTCCGCCCCACCAAATAATAAAATCAAAGAAATAGAGATAGACGGGGAATGTAGCAGGCAGTGGAAAGAACGAAAAAATAAACCAGCTAACTTTCTGAGCCTGAAAATGAACAATCGGATTCCTATAAAAGGCGGATATTTTCTTGATTAGCTGAAAAGCTTCTGCTTCATGGCATTGTCAAGAGGATATCTATAAGGCACATGGCTGTTAGAGAGTCTTAAATTAATTACAGATCGTGACAGCGTAAACTGAATGTAGGGAAGTTTACTTTTGCGATTTTCTTTTTTACATCTGCAACATTCCTTGTAACGTGTTAACTCACATATACACAGTCATTCATTCCGCAGTTTGTCGTAGCATAGGTCCATTGCAACTTCCAGAGTAATATTACAATGAAATAATACTTATATGTACAATATCCTTTAAACATATCATAGACAATACAACTACTGCAGGCATTAATTATAAAGAGCTATACGATTGTAAATGGGATCCCATAACCTTGGCGAACAATACATTGTACGTATCGGTATTTAAGATTTTATAAATATTTTGGTGTGATGATCGCCTGCATAAGTCGAAACTAGTCGCCATTGTTTAAATTAATGAAGTATAAGATAGTTGTGTTTGACGAAGTATATATTTTATTTCATTTTAATATTATACTTAAACACAACGGGATGTCCTCTATTTAAAAAAAATTCCACAGTAAGTTCTCCACAGAGTGCAATCAAGTGCTTCCTCTTTTCTTTTTCCAGCAACCTCGCGTTTCCTTAAGGTCATACGGTGGCTGCCTACATCTTCTTTCTCGTCATGCCGTCACTTCTATCCTTCCTTCCATCTTTCCTTCAATGACATGTTTCAGAAGGCAGTTCCTACGAAGGATGTGATGATTCTAGTTAAGCATTCCTTCCTCTTATTATATGTAGGATATTACCTTTTTCCTTAAACCCAAGTAATACTTCATTTTTAACACGATCAGTCCAACTGATCTTCTCTATCCTTCTCCAGCACCACACTTCGGAAAATTTCATGTATTTCTGATGTACTTCCCGAAACGTCCAAGTTTCAGCACCACCACACATATAGCGCTGTTTAAGTAAGTGTTGTGTGAAACTTTCTGCATTTTCCTGCCTTCCCGCTTGATAACTTTTTGCCTCTGTCCTGTTTTCAGTGGATGTACCAAGCGAGGACATTGCGATTAGCGTTCACTGGTTATCGGCTACAAGTAGTTGACAAATTTCAATACTTAAATTTCGCAAAAACCTAAGTGTTTTGAAAAGCAATTCAAAGTTAATGCATATTTCGCCTAAAGGAACCCAAATTTAAATTTATTCAAAAACGGTATGTCTTTCAAAATTGTTACTGCTTCTAACACGCAGTTAAAACATGTCATATTTTGGACCGCCTCCCATGTTGCAAACACCCATTTCATATGCCGGACGCAGAAGCTTAAAATGTATGGTGAGGTTACAAATCGTGAGAGGTTGAAAGATTAAATGAAAGCAATGCATGTTTTCAAAGAATAAATCTTACACCACAGAAAGTATTATGTGGCTTAACGGCTCTCCTTTGAGTTTCATGTCAGATCTGAATTCAGTATGGCTTCTACAGGTTCAATATTACTGTGGTCACAGGACTGTTAGCACCCCTTGTGAAAATATGTTCCTCTTTTTTGCCACAAGCATAATTATGCTCTGTTTACTTAGCCACAAGGTTGACTGCAAGAGAGCCTGCGGTGGCCTGCAAATAGTTTCCAAGTACAAGGGGGTCAGACAACCGCAGCCCGCAGGGCTTTCTGTGCCTGTCTTGACCTGTCATGTATAACAATTTGAAAAGCATTAGTGCCGGTACCATTATCGGTTTACAGGGCTGTGTTGTAACAATTTAAATATAGTTTTTCATACATATACTACTTGCTTTATCACAAAAGAAAACTCTGCATTTTGTCAGCAAAGTATATTTACTCGTGTGCTTTTCATAAGGCTCGACAAAAACCACGATTTCGCTCAATAACTTTAAATAATCTTCGTAATGGAGAATCAGCTTGTTTTCTATGAGTTGGAATTCAAGTTATACTAACTTACTTAGTCTATGGAGCAGAGTCCATCTTTAGAAGCTAACCGGTTCTCAGCTAGTCAAGAAATTACCCGCATTTTATGGAACCCGAATGTTCATTACCGCATTAACAAGCTTTCCCCACCTGTCCCTATCTTGAGCCAGATCGATCCAGTCAGAATATGCAATGACTCTTTGACGCCTGTACTTTCTATAACCAAAGTATGAATTATAGAATAGTTATGGAAGGAAGAGGCGTTCAAGAGTAGAGATAGTCAACAGCCAGTCACAACAATTATGTGCGTTATTGTATCGTCATATTACAAAACGTTTTGGCTGTCGTATTTGCAGAAAATCGCTATAACGTAGCGTACTTATGCGTGTCAGGTTAATTTCTTTCACAGCCTGTACAAGAATTTGCACAACAGAGAGTGGTTACAGGTACTGCCAAAGGGGTATTAGTTGTCCAAACTGAGTATTTCACAGACATGCAACTTTTCCTATTACGCGCTGTTAGACAGAAATTCTGTGGAAACAATGAACGTTTTTATTACGTATAAACATACACTTGCTAATGGATGGACGAAGTCTCTGAGGACGAGGTTTAGGAGCGGCAGTGCGGCTCATACACACACACACACACACACACACACACACACACACACACACATACACAGTCGCAGGCACTAACTCGGTCTTCACTTCAAACACACTAAGAACACTTACTGTAGCATCAGTTTCACTGCCTCTGTCCAGACTTGGTACACACTCAGGACAGACACTTAGAATAGCATCAGTTTCACTCTTCGGATTCTGAACAAAAAAAAACTGTAAAATTTTCATGCAACTCTAGAATCAGTTCTCAGGATGGAAATTCTGTAAACAAATTTTAAATGTGGAAGACAGAAACTTAAGTGACACGGGTTTGTTTATAAAATATAATTTGTCGCTTTCCGGTTACAAATCAACTAATTCTGCCTCCAGTGTGACACCTCTGTTAACGTTCCCTGTACACACACGACCCTAATATGTATATGTATATATATATATATATATATAACTGAAACTTATAAAAATTTTTATGTCTCACGAGATATATATATATATATATATATTTTCACCCCCATAAAAACCTAGAATCTCGTGAGACATAAACATTTTTATAAGTTTCAGTTTTTTATTTTGAATTTTGACTCGGCTGTACACCGAACACAGTCCAGAGAGAAAGAAAGAATATATTTCTTTGTTTTTTTATTCTCGACTGATCGGTAATTGAATACTCCTATATAAGATTCCAGAGCATTTTCTGTTTACATTCTATCAAAAATCAAACAGTGACAGAAAGTTAGCCCGTCCCTCAAATGTTTGCTTAGCTCAATCGATTTGGGCGATAGAATGTGGACGGCTGTTCAGCGAAGTGGCTTTGTTGCTGTCAGCACAAAAATTAATTCACAGCCTGTACGAAATATAATCTAAGCAACTTCAATTTTTTTTCCCTTACGACTTCGGCCTTCCAGAACGCGACGCCTTAAGGCTAATTCACACATACAGGAATCTGTCACGAGTGGCTCGGAATGTGCACCGAACCTATCGTGTCGCTAAAGATTTAGAATGCATCTTGCCCTTTTGAATTACACAGTTAGATTGCGTTAAATTGACACGTATAGGACTGTGCTATACCGTGCTCCCACCGTCGTATCGTTAAAATTTTAGAGTTTGTCATGTCCTTTTGAATTACACAATTAGATCGCATTTGATTCTTGCGTGCAAGTCTGTGTTCCTACAGTGTTCTGACCGTGTCGCCATGGACAGCTTTGGAAGTGATTTTCCAAGGCCACAGCACAGCGCCTTTGGAACACAGCCGCGACACAGTCCTGTATTATGAACCTAAATACAGCTGTGTGTGGGTAATCTGTGGACTCTCTGTGGGAACCGCGTATACTGAGCTTCCACCCGCAGGTTCAACAACCACTCGGATTTTCACGGAGGACTTTAATCTACTGAATGAAATGCCAGCAACACGACGCGCTCGGAACACGGTAGGAACACATTGCTGCCCTTGTGAATTAGAGGGACAGGACACGGTCATTGCATAACAAGGACGCAGCCTTGTATTTGTGAACTGGACTTTGTAAGGTGGCATATACACTGTCGGCACCAGATATGTGGTTGCTATGGACAGGTTAATAACATAGCACGTTGGTAGGCTAATAATTTGGCGCCAAGAGCAGGCTAATAAATTGTGGCTCCGGGCAGGCTAATAATATGTTGCCCCTTCAAACCGAGGTTCTTTAAAATTTTCGGTCTAGGACTGAGCTGGCCGAAATTTTTAGGGGACAGCCCCGAATCGCGAATAATTTTCGGAGACATATCGTTTGTGGGGAAAGTGAGTTTTTTTAGTCCGATCATTCTAGCGATTCCCTAGCGCCTTTTATAGATTAGCGCCCCGGGAGGTTGCGCGGCTGGCCAACCCCTTAGTCCGGCCCTGTTTATACACGTATACCATGCAACCAACAGCGCAAAAGACGAATGTGCTATCCTGTTGACGCCCTGCCCAGAAGAAGGACATCTTGCTGTTCTCTGCTGTTAGATAACAAACTCTCTGTTTTAACCTTGAAATCTAAGCTAAGACATCAGCTGTCATAAATGCTTTAATTAGGCACTGTGACTTAAGCCATTTTTGGTACAGTTCGCTTAACAATCGCTGCAAACAACGCGTACAGTTGATACGGAATTATTAACAATTCTAGAAACTGAATACAGCAGACACGGTTTTCGTAATAACAGCTACATTCTGGCTGTCACACCCTCATTCACTTCTATTTAAGAGGAAAACAATTTTGTCAAAAATGATTCCTATTACACTAAATTCTATTTCTTCACCTTATACTTAAAACACAGTTGTCGATTTCATGACAAAGAAAACCTAAAAACTGGGCGTTTAATGGCAAAAAATATTTAAATATGTGCCATGAATTAGTTGTGGGCCGGGATAGCTCAGTAATTATAGTGAATCGACAAGTCTGAAAGGTCGCTGAATCGAATCCCGGTGGGGGTGAGATTTTCCACTCCCGTCAAAACCGACCCTGGGACCCACCCAGCCTCCTATACAATGGGTACCGGGTCTTTCCCCGAGTTAAAGCGGCCGGGGCGTGGCGTTGACCACCCACCCACACCCAGCGCCGAGGTTAAAGAAATGGTAGAGCTATACCTCAACTCCCCCTCTGGACCTTCGTGGCCTGTTCTAGGGTAAACTTTACCTTTACTTTTACCGTGATGTCACTTCCAAATTGAGGAAGTTAGCCAACGCAGGAACACAAAAAAATCCGTGGCGACGCAGCATTGCAATACAGTTACTTAAAACGTTGTCTCTGATAATGAAATATTTTGGTAAGGAGTGTTTAACAGAAAGACATTAAGTCAATGGAAGAAAGAGCTGCCATTCTGGAACTCTGCTCGCCTTAAACTGAAGTGAAACATAAGACTAATATGGCTTATTTACAGTCCCTCGCTTGATAAGCTGTAGGCAGCATAGAGCAAGGCATTGTGGTAGGCAGCGCCTGGCTCTACCTACCCTTCCTGCGGGAACTGTGCTATATCAGAAGGAAGAAGCTGTAGAAGCCAGGGAAGTACCGCTTAATAAAGTTTTGGAAGTGAGAAAGTGAAGAGATTTCATTTCCTTCGAGGAATCATAAGGCGATTTTGAGACATAAAATGGTCCAATTAGCTGGATTCATCTTCAGACAAGCTGCAGCCAGTCTGCCCTTGCTGAATGCACACAGTTCATTAGCTTCAGTGTCTTGCAAATGGAAGAAAGTTGTGAGGCGAAAAGCTAATTTAAATAATTGCAGTGTATATAAATTGTCTGATGGGAGACATTAAAATACACCTTCTGAAAATTGTCGCTTTATTTTTTATCTTGCCCGTAGAGCTGCAAGGATTCCTAAGATTTTAGGTGTGTACCCCATATTGCACTCACAGAACGGATATCAAATTACACTATCGCAAAATAGTTATTGATGTTCCATTGTCACAATACAGTACAGTCCAGTACAGTACAATACAGTAACACACATCAAACAGAGTAACACACAACACTCAAGGCAACCCTCTATACGCAAAATTAAAAAAAAATCAAGAGCATTTATTATGCAATATTAAGACTCAAAACGAGTAGAACATGAAGTAGATGCACCAGAATCTTCCAAAATTATTGAAAAAGTTGAAAACGTAAATTCTGAGAAATCAGCTGAATAACAATGCCGTGTTGTAAGAGTGAATTAGGTGTAAGACACATACACACACACACACACACACACACACACATACACCCACACATACATATATGTGTGTGTGTGTGTGTGTGTGTGTGTGTGTGTGTGTGTGTGATTTTTTTAATAATAGAAAAATAAGAACAGTTGATCATTAGTGAATTTAGCTTCCGATTTATAATATTACTTGTTCCTCGTAACAAAACTAGTTGATAGATATCCCATTGCAGCAAAAGTGAAGGCGTGTTTCTTCGAGTCATTTACAGCAGGACGCTGTTTGGCTTAACGTCAGTTGTCAGAAAAGGCGACATCTGGATACAAACACCAGCATGCTAACTTTCCCGTGATAAGAGAATCCCTGCCACCGCGACATGGCGCGTTTTCGTGTTGCGTATAGAGGAACAATCTTCAGGTATGGAGGCTGACTGCGAATATATTGAATAAGCAGTCGCGGACAGCCGACAAGCGGTGGCCCTGCAGCTTGGAGGTTGGGCGAGGTGCTAACTACTCCTCACCATATAAACTCACGCATGTTACGAAACTTTTCACAAGGCCTCGGACTTGGAATGATCTTTTGGTGGAAAAGAGACATGAAATTTGGCACGTTAAATGGGACCTGATGGAACAAGACCACTTGGAGGATCCAAGCGAAGTTAGGATTACGATATTAAAACGGATCTTCAAGAAGTGTGATGGGGCATGGATTGGACTGATCTGGCTCAGGATAGGGACAGGTGGTGGGCGGTTTTGATGGCGGTAATGAACTTCCGGGTTCCATAAAACGCAGGGAATTTCATGAATAGCAAAACAACTCTTGGCGTTTCAGGAAGGACTCTCTTCCACGTAGCCAGTCAGTCAGTCAGTCAGTTAGTTAGTTAGTTAGTTAGTTAGTTAGTTAGTTAGTTAGTTAGTTAGTTAGTTAGGGCGTGATTCGTTACGATATTGCAAGCAGAAAAATCTTTGACACATCTGTTGTTTTGCAGTGATGGCCCGGACGAATCTACGGTGTGGGCCGTAGGCTGCTGACCACTGTGCTAAACTGGTGTGCAGTAGCACATTAGCCCACGTACCAGACACTACAACATGTTAGACAGGAACAAATTTATTAAGGATTGAGAAAAATTAATAGATACTGGTACGCCATTGAGAAATACACAGCGATTTATCTAAAAACTGGAAATGTAATCACGGACAAAACATGGTACCTCGTTCTAGATGACACCAGTAGAGCTTGGTTATCATGACACAATGTGCACTGCCCGTTAGCGGACCACTGTCAAACACATAATATTGAATTAGCATTCCGAATTTTAACTACACGTGTAAAATTGATATATCTTACATCCAAAGCAGAATGCGTATTACTATAACACATTTTGTTTTATTGAGGTAGACGGTGGTGCAGTTGGTTGAGGCACTGCGTTACAAGCCAGAAGGTCGCGGGTTCTATTCCGGATGGCGTCCTTGACATAATCCTTCCGGGTGCACTATGGCCCTGGGGTTGACTCAGCCTCTGACAGAAATGCTTATGAGGAATATTTCCTGGGGAATAAAGGCTGCCGGTGCGTAGGGCTGACAACCTGACCACCTTCATGTGCCGACTGTCTTGAAATCTGGGAACCTAAACATTCTGGAACCCTCAGGGACTCTCCAAGCCTGTAATGGAATTGCTTTACCTTTACTTTTACCTTTAACAATCTATTTTATCACTACACCTGTATTTTATCAGGTTTTTTATATTGTTGTTACTCCCTGAAGATGGCGACAGACTGCCAAAACATGTAGCAGGAAAGTACTGTGTAATTGTACGCATATATTTTATGTGTAAATTGTCGGGTTTTTAATAAGAAATATATCTCGTTGCACGGAATGATTAAAGGCAAAAGAGTGATGTGATTGGTCTACAGTTCTTATAAATGCCAATTCGCTGTGAGTTGTAATAAACTGAAATGAGCTGCAAATGTAAAATTTTTGTGTATTATTGCAAGACGCTGTCGTAATAAGCCTCATATTTGCGGTTATGTTCTGTGAAAACAAGAGAGCTATAGAAGCTACAAAGAGTTTTTGGCTTTGAGGGGAAGGCTGTGTTCCGTGACGTCAGCAACATTTTTATTTTTTCCGACATTTTCCCGCGCAATTCTTTCGGACCTCGAGGTGCGCAATTTTCAATTTCGCTGTGTGTTTCGATCTGTTATTCATTGTAGCCGTATTGGGAAAAATAACATTTTTTGACATCTTCACATGATTCGCGAAAAACTCCTATTAACCTCATCATTCCTGCCCGTCCGTCTGTATGTCGGCATATATCAGAGCAATTTCCACTGGACTAATTTTCGTGGAATTTAATATTGTGGACCTCCACGAAAATCTATCGAAAACCCCCCAGATTTGGTTAAAATCTAACAAAAATTTAGGACACTACATGAATATCTACCTAACTTTATAGTGTTGAGAGATGTACGAAAAATTTTTAGCTCGACCTTTTTGCTAGAAGACGCCATTTTTGCATAGATATGGCAAGGCTGAACACTTTTATAAAGTTTCCAGCTACAAGTAATTGAATGACAATTCAAAGGGAAGGTACTGTTGCGTTAGCAGGGCAAAAATATTTATGCTGACGCTGCAGGTTACACTTTACATTGCCTTATAAAATTTCTTGTCTGTAGGACAGAGCAAACCATCGACGACTAGATAATTTGAATTACCTTACAAGACCTAAAATTTCTTAACTAAATTTTTTTCTGATTGTCCGTTGCGAGAGACACGCAGAAAGTGGTTTTGTGCCACATTAATTCCGTCACAATGCAGGCTGTTTGAAATAAACACCTGCACGGTCTCCCGCCCACACATGACATGTAACTTGATCTGTCATTTACAGCTCTGCTGATGGCACAAGCAGTGTTTCATGCTGAGTTAGGTCTCGAACTGCAACACATGCTAGACTGTCACAGACCCGATTCTGTCGTTCAACTTCCATACTGAGTGTTAACCCTTTACTGGTTAATGGTTACTCTATGTACCACCATGTCTAACATTCAAAACTTCTGTATTCTGCCAACAGAGTTGATTTACATGTTTTGTATAGTTCTCACAACAAACTGCAACTACTTCCCTCTTCAACTTGAACTGATTGGTTTGTGTAACTAAGAAAGCGTCTACTGTGTGGTACAAACTGAGTTCTTTAGTATAATTCACGTTAATGTAAAAAGAAAGACATTTTCTTTCCCCATAAAACTGTAGTATTTCACACCTGAAGTCGGGTTACGTTGTTCTTCATTGTTCTCTGCAGTAAATGACGCCATATTGCTGAACGTAATTCACAAGGATCTTGTGTAGTTAACAAACAAATAGTTTTCACAAGAAGACTCTTTTATATTTAAGTCGACTTTTATTGCACGTTGATATATTTTGACTCTGTTCAGTGTCTAGGACGTCGCTTTTACAATAGATGAAACATTACTTTAAGCGATCGTACCAAAATCTGAAAAATAAAAACAAGACAGACAAAGTACGTCTAACGCAACACTGAAGCAACTTCTCTTCACGATTTTTACCGTGGGAAAGCAATAAGTGTTACATATTCTGAGTGTATGTCTGTAGCCTTGGTTATCCATCTTGCACGTGGAAGCGCCGTATTATATTGTCATTTGTGGCCCATCCGCCTCTACCACATTTTTCCACATTACCTCATAAACGGCACGATTTTCGGGAAAGAGATACACAACATAAAATGTGTTTTGAATTTCTCTACAAACTTTGAAACACTTCAAATTGTAATAAGAATTCAGTAGTATATTATCATAAATATACATAGGTCTTCATGTGAATTACCGGGTATTTTCAGATTTTAATAAAACTTGAGCAATCTCGACAGATTTTCGGAAAATACTCAAATATTAAACTTCATGAAAATCTGTCCATTTGAAGCCAAGTCGTTAGATGCGGAAGGACAGAGGGTCGGACAGACGAACAAATATGACGAATGTAATGGTAGCTTTTCGCAGTTCTTTAAAAGCGCCAAATAATCCAACAAAGAGGAAGAATATTCAGAATTTAAATTTTTCACTTTTTTAAGATCCTACACAGTACTAGGGCAAAGTGTAATTTGATAAACTTTTACAAGCTTTTCGGCTGAAGATTCCTCCGAAATATTGGAATATACATTTAAGTTGCTCCTCTTTTGCATTCCACATGATATCTCTTGGAACATAACTCTACTAATTATAGAGTCAAAAAATCAGTTTGTGAATAAATTAATAATATTTATGTAATTCTACATAAATTATAAGTCAAACGTAAATCAATCCCATTACAGTCCCGCACAGGCCCTGAGGGTTCCAGCAGGATGAGGCGCCCAGATTTCAGGGCAACTGGCATATGAAGGTGGTATGGTTGTCAGCCTTATGCACCAAAAAATATTCCTGGTACTCATTTCTGTTAGAGGTTGAATCAACCCCAGATACATAGTGCGGCCGGGAGGATTATGTCAATGAAAAATTCTAATGACACCATGGGGAATCGAACCCGTGACCTTCCGTCTTATAGCGAAATGCCTCAACCAAATGTGTCACCGCGTTTCCTACATAAATTACAAGTCTAAACCGAAGTGTTTATTGTTTTCAATGATGTGGTAACTCCGCAATACGACTTCTACTACGTCAGCTATTAATACACATCACGCAAGCTACACCGAGACTTTTAATATAACTTGTGTAACATAATTACGTTTACTATCCAGACCCACAAATGCACAACATATATATAAATAAATAAAAAGTATTTCATATATCTTACGCACTTCTACATGTTTCGATGCATCTGCATCATCTTCAGGGTGTCTTATCTTTCTACTTTGCTAGAGTTATAAAAATCGTTAGGGTTAAAAATTCAGGAAAAATCAGTATATTTTAATGATTACGTAAACAGTTTAATCCAACGATTTTATTGGGTCTGTAAGCCTAATTAATTTTATAACTCTGGCAAAGTAAAAGTACAAGACTCCCTGAAGTTGACGCAGATGCATTGAAACATGCAAGAGTACCGTATTTCCCGGCCCATAAGACGCACTTTTTTCCCGAAAAGTGTTACCTAAATTCGACCTGCGTCTTATGCGCCGAGGGTAAGTATTATTTTCAAAACTATAAATACCCGTATATCTATTATACAACATCCTTATCGTGAAATAGTGAAACTTGCTTCCAAATCGTGAGATCTGGCATCACTGTTTGTGAACGGCTTAATTTCTTATCCGGGGAATTACCCTAAAGTATACATTGCATCACATGTGATTCCGGGTATTTACGCTGCTGCAGTAGCAAAGTGTAGTCAAGTGTAATTCAAGTGCGTTACACGTTCCTTAAAGTATATTTGTTTTGTGTGTATTTACGTTTTTACAATCAGAGATTAAAGAGTTAAAATTAAAGTT
>Ga0209629_10001202_pt1 | contig 15910 bp, 11 predicted proteins | sample TergutCu122P5_FD_187286 | JGI IMG/M metagenome (GOLD analysis project Ga0209629, IMG submission 187286) | Cubitermes ugandensis P5 segment gut microbial communities from Kakamega Forest, Kenya - Cu122 P5 (SPAdes) (version 2) | ecosystem: Host-associated > Arthropoda: Insects > Digestive system...
CACCAGAACTGAATGTTTTATAGGAAGTGAGTAATAAGAATTCCACTGTTTGGTGTGGTGTGCTTCCAAATGATACAGCAGCATCTGTTGACACATCGAACAAACAGTGTGCTTACAGCATCGGAGTTTCTTTTAATTACAAAATTTACGCTTCACGTAAAATCAAACTCTCCCTTCCTCCCATCCACATTCCCTCTTCTGTATTTTTATGAAGAAGTCATTAATTTCTTTCTTCCGCTACTTTCAGATGTTTGTTGCGCCTGAGTGTGCCCTGAAGAGAACTCCACGGAGCAGCTCATTTTTCTTAATTACGAAAAGAGGTAAGAAATGTAAGGTAAGGTGTTTTGGGTCCGTGCGGGCAAGAGGCGAAGGGCGTGTTTCTAGTTTTAACTGGTCATGGGGTGGAAAATGGGTGGAGGAAAGAAACTCTCTGCGTGATAATTAAAGTAGACGTTCTAATGCTTACATTGAAAAGGAGAGAGAGTGTGGGTGTGGAAGTTGGAAATGTTCAAAAACTGATTAATTTTCAATCCAAAACACTTTCTGGCATTAACCTTCTTATGCCGTACTATAATCTTACTAATTCTTAAACTAATCGAACATTTTCAATACGCGTCCTTTTGTGAATATCTTAGTTTTGAGTTCTGGTATTCTATCTGTTATTTTGATTTCTTTTATTTGTTATACCTAATTATTTTTCATTTAAGAAAATCGAAGGTAAGATCCTATATAATATGGCTTAAAATTTCGAATAAAATGTTTTGGTCTATAAACTGCACTAGCAAGAAGATAAATCAAACAATCAAAAAGAAGATTTCTTGTTCTACGACGTCGCAATAAATTTCTCTTGAAGTCCACACAACTAAACGACAGCCACACGTAGAGTCACAAAATGGCAAAGGCACTCTAAACTAATATACAGCTACATGTGCAATCGTAAAATAAAGAAGTTGGTGCCAATAATAAAATAATATACAGCAACACGTACACTCGCAAAATACAATGGCAGTCTAAATAAATCTAACGTACAGCTACCAGTTCAACTGCAAAATACAGTGGCTGGAACAACACAGATTATATTCAACCACACGTATGGTCACGAGCTAAAGACAATGTCACTCATTATAATATATTATACAGCTACACGCACAATAGTAATATACAGTGGCACCAATATCAAATCTAACATACAGCCATACGTAAAATAATAAAGACAGTGGCACTCAAAAAAACATTTAATATACAGCTACACATAAAAGATATAATACAGTGGCTCCAATAACACAAATATTTGAGCAACATGTTCAATCATAAACCAAAGGCAGTGGCACTGGCAACATAACTAATATAAAATTATAGGTTTAATTATTAAATTAAGACATTGGAGCCAATGACATAACTAACAGGCAGCCACACGCACAATACTGTAATAGAAACAGTGGCAACACTAAGAAGAAAAATCAGGAGTAAAATCTTCTTCTTCTTCTTCTTCTTCTTCTTCTTCTTCTTCTTCTTAGGGCGCTACAACTTCAGAGAAGTTTTGGCCTTCTCATCGAATTCTTTCCATTTTGGACCGGTTTCTGATGCAGTCCCTCCAGTCTGTTATTTTCATATTTGTTATATCACTTTTTACATCATCTTCCCACCTATTTGTAGGTCTTTCTAGTGATCTTGTTAGCGCGGGTGACCACTCACATAATTTTTTACCATGCTATTCAGGAGTAAAATACCGAATATAAAGAGCACGGCAATAAAAAGCCACCTAAAAATCCGCCCCAAGGAATAATATATTAATAAGAAATTTCTAATACTTAGAATAGAGAAAACATAATTCTTTAACCCGAAAGTAATAAAAGATTTTAAAAATTACTTGTTAAAAACTAAGTTAAACTCAATAAAAGATACATAACCTGAAGCGATGCAAAGAAATAAAATAAATAAATAAGTGGCAATAAAATTAATTTAAACTTTGTTAAAATATAATTTAACATTAAAATTTGTGTTGCCCTTGGAGTGAATAACATTATAATAACTTCGTGTCCAATTGTATCCCAAAATAACTGGCACTGTATTTCGAACGAAATGATGACTGGGACATGCATCAAAGACATGGACAATAAAGATGTATCACTTCTTCCAAATTCGGTAATAATTTGTTGTTCTTTGAATTTTTCATAAGTGTAGCACAACGGGATGCACCAGTTAATCAAAATTTCTACTTCGCACCATCTAACAGCGCGATGCAAGTTACCAAAATTTACGAGTAAGTGACTATAGAACTTTCTGATAGATACACGCCGAATTTTTCCTTGTGTACTTCGAGTATGAACTAATTTCAGGTTTTCATCGTGCATTTTTACAGTCAATCACTTTTATTAGCCGACTAATGCACTCAATTATATAAAACTTATAGGTTAAAATCTACGTTGTATAAATTTTAAAAGACAATTAAAAGTCACTCCAACATGTTTCGGATCGTGTACGATCCATTATCAGGGAGTACTGAGCTGTGCTTGACTGAAATTACTCGTGGTGACTCAGAGATATTTTGAACCTGCGGTGTGTGTGCACGTACCGTGCACACACACCGCAGGTTCAAAATTACGCTGCCAAACACCGACCAAGCACACTAAAAATATCTGTGAGCCACCACGAGTAATTTCAATCAAGCACAGCTCAGTACTCCCTGATGATGGATCGCACACGATCCGAAACATGTTGGAGTGATTTTTAATTGTCTTTTAAAATTTATACAACGTAGATTTTAACCTCTAAGTTTTATATAATTAGGTGCATTAGTCGGCTAATAAAAATGATTCGAGTATGAATATTTGAACCCGGCTGTTTCGTCAATGGCAAAAACGATGCGAGCTGGCACAGCTGAATTTATATTGCCAGCTGAGAATAATGCCCAAACCTGTTCTGTGAAGCAAGCAATCTTTCGTAAAGTCCGTACAAGAGGGCCGGGAGCAAACTCGGCCAGAGAGAGAAGCTGGCAAAGATCTAATAAGCATATACTTATCTCCACATCCCCTATGTGCTTTTCATATTTTGGTACTTAGACACAGAGAAAAGATTTGACTTCAACCACGTGAAGATAGCTTGAAATTTTCGTGTTGCTTCACAGGAAAAAAAGGCTAACCATTGCACACTCTGATGGCGCTCTGCCTTCGCTCTGCTCGGGGAAACAAATTAATTACACGTACGATTTTTTTATATGAACAGCATTGGTTTCTCAATAGGAGTACGCCGATTTGTGCCGATATTCTAATCACAAAGCCTTGCAGGTGTGCCTGAACTTCTACGCTGCGACTTCCATTTTCAGCCCGAAGGTTAATTGGCTCCACGCTATGGCGGGAGGTTAATTACCTTAAAATGATTTTAGTGCGCCCGTACTTGTCCCTTCTCTCTTCTCTATGAATATTTGATGTGATATAAGAGCGAGAGAATGTTAAGGAACAAAGGTGGGCGGAGACTCCGACCGGAAGTTACATCCATTGCACGTAATGGGCTTTTATTTAAGATTAAAATTATATGTATGTGACTTAAGAAATCTCCTTCGAAGATGATTAACTCTAAGAAGAGCAGTAAGCTAGTTAAGAGTTTCTTGTTAATAGTTCTTGTATACGAGACGTAGTTGTGCTGCCTTTACTCAGAATATATGTATGAGAACTTAAGATTAGAAACAGTAATATATTTTAAGGGCTTTTCAAGTGAAGGAAGATAATTAAAAACTGAAGTGAAGATTATTTGAACTATCGCTGCACCAAAGCATTTTAAAAGAAATTAGATATAAATGGCGTCTTCTTGTTCCGTCTTCATACTCTTCCTATCGTGGACTGAACCATCTGCAGTGTTCCCCTTCGAAATGATTCCTCTTTCAATAAATCCTGTACAAATCTTGTAGATTCTTTGACTGTTTGAAGACACATTTTTAACTTCATTGGTCATATATCGTCGAGCTTTAAGGTAACTGTGAATAATACAATGAAACAAGACAAGCAATGTAAGTATAACGTAACATTCACGCGCGTTGGTGCAACCATTGTTGCTGTGGAAAAGCAATACATATTACAAATTGTTTTTACATAATCACATATTATCAGTATGGGTTTGTAACCTTAGGTTCCCAGCATGCAATGCGCATGCGCCATATTGTCATCTGTGGCCTGCCCGGCTCTACAATATTTTTAAACCTTATCTCATAAACGGCACGACTTACTCAATAAAAATCATTTTCACCCTTTTCATATTCTTTCGATTGATCTTAATATTTAATTAACTTAATTCTATTGCTTTGTTGCTTTCGTTCTTTTATCTTGGATTTACTTTTGTTTTGGCTTCTTAATGTTACTTCGTGTAATCTTGCTATCTTCGTAATTGGCCACTAGGCTGTTCACTCAGTGTGTAAATAAATACGGAATTCAAAGGAACTGAATTCTCTGTATATTAATGTGAATATAAGAATTGTAGCTTTTATTTCGGAAAGTAATCAGTAAGCGCTACAGTTACAATTTTGTAATATAAATATAGCTCATCTAGTTCCGAATTTACTTTGTTCATAAAAAATATCTTCCTATTGCGTAAACCAGCAACCCTTTTCTAGTAGTAAATGAGATGTATCACTGAAAGCGGCAATCTGTTCTGATGAACATTTATTTAGAATAAGGCATTATGTTGTAAAAGGTCTCATATAATTTCCCGGTTACCAAAACTGTTGATGCTGCCCTTCTAAGTAATGAAGTCTGTATCAGAAACGCACATTTGTCTGTAAATAATATTTTATGAGAAGGATGAAGGATTTTCTAGACACGTGACCATCAGAAACACTCTTGGCCTAAGTTTAGAAAAATTCAAATAAAAAATTATATCGAAATGCATCAACTTTATAGCCAATGTATTCCTCCTAAGAGGGTAATTAAACGGAATAATAGACAACTGTGCCAATTCTGGTATTAAAGTTGCTACTATAAAGTCGTTTATTGCATGTAATTACGGACAATTGTCTTCCCTCGGCTGCTGTAAATACCCCATGTTCTGAATTACTCCGATTTCGGATAGATAATGGGGCGGAAACTGTCAATGCCAAAAGGTTATATCGGAGGAGAAAGTTACATTGTTCACTTACAATTCCTTATGTAGTGTGAGGTTTTCATAGCCTCCTTGATGAAGATTAGGCTCTCTGGAATATGTCGTCTTGTTGAATGACAATTTGTTCCCGATGTTTAGGAGAACCTTGCTGCCTCCATCTTTATTATTCTTTTGCTACAGTGAATTTTGAGGCAGGAATCTCTTCCGAAAAGTTGGTAAGAATTATCGGTCGACCCGGGGTAATGTTTCAGAAGACTGTAATATTCATTTGAAAATTATTCCTCCTAATTTGACACATTGTCATTAGATCATAAGTACGAGATGACACATAGAATGTGAGCTGTATTTCGCGGTGTAGGCCTACTGTTTAGCTGTATATGGGCTCCAACATCGACGTTGTTCCAAATCCGATGGCAGCGTGCCTCGGTAAGGTTTTAATTACTTCTATTAATTCTTAGTGATGACTTCCGTTTGCATGAGCCTAACGTCAGCGAATATGCTTAAGGAAGCAGGAGGTGGCTAGAAAAGCCAATAGAATGACACTTGCGGAATTGTTATCAAGGAAATAGGTTGTAATAATACAAAACAACAATACTTTACTGAATTACTTACTGATATGCTTGTCATTACAGTGGCTGAGGATTTGATTTAAGATGACATGTGAATTGGTCAGTCAGTTCTGAAAGCAATTGTAAGATATAATTCGCCTTAAATTACCCAATTTCTCTCCATAACATGATAAACTAGTGTTATTATGCATAAGGTCTACACGGGGCTGTTCTGTTTTCGTTTTATCCCCAGGCCAACCTTATAAGCGTCCCATGATCTGCGAATTTTCTTAAATCATGAGGAAGCCTGTGTTTTTCCAAGATTTCTAAAAAAAAAATACAGAATTCTCATTCGACAAATATCGGCGCCAGATCAAATTAACTTCATAAGATTTGGAAAAGAAAACATGGCTGATATATGGTAACAATCACTAGGACTCTTTCGAAAACAGCTGCGCTCCAATGAATTTCTACGCCTGTTCACTTCCAAAATTTTCGTCTAAACTTCTAAAAATTATATTAATATTAATCGCTTTTTAGAGAGCAGGTAGCACAAACTAAACCATCAATCGTCTATTGGCGACATAAAAAATTCACAATGTGACTTAACCGGCCATCTTGAATAATACGGATTTCCCCGCCTCATCTTTGAGAAAAAGTTAGCCGGAACATTTTCTCTAGCCACATTTTAGTTTTGAGGACATATTGTCAAAGTTTGGTCCAAATTTCTTATATCCTTACTTACGTATTTATACTTTAATTTATGTTATTGGATTCTGAAATATTTGCATTTTATTAGGTTTCATGCTGACAGCATCAGCTAACTCGTAGTGCGGACTATGAAATGTCATAATGTGGTAAAGAATAAAATGTAAAGGAGATTTTTTGATAAAATTAATTATTACTCAGCGGTGAATTTTAGTTTGGAGCAGACCATGGCCCGAAAACGGGTCAACGGACCACAGAAGAATACGATTAACTTAATTTTAGGTGAAACTCCAGTGGAATAAACTTCATGGTTACACCGTGCGTCAACAATACTGAACCCTCTTTTATTACCAACTGATGCACACAACGTTAAAAAACGCAGAGTTATTAAAACATTCTAAATTAGATAAAACGTGTAATTTTTAGACAAGCACTGACTTTAGCTCCCTGAAGATGGTTTCTATGTAAACCGAAACATGTTGGAGCGTTTTTATCTAATTTAGAATGTTTTAATAACTCTGCGTTTTTTAACGTTGTGTGCATCAGTTGGTAATAAAAGAGAGTCCAGTGGAATATTTTGAATGTCTTGAAAAATGATTTAATCATAATCTATTTTTCGCAAAATTAATATTTAGTCCTTGCATGTCTTTTCGTACCGTGTGGCATAATATAACAGCGTTTTTCTCATCAAATAATCCACGCGAGTCATCAATATGCACTACATCTCTTCACGTCATTTACCTACTTGCAGCCTACACACATATAATAAAATGTTTAAATTTATCTTTAGTCAGTTCTTGCATCGACTAATAAAACACTTCTTTTCAGCCATTCTGACGGACATATTCTTGCATCGCCTCTATAATAAAGTACATAACTTTATTTTATCCCGTCTGGCACACAGCCGTTCATGTATAAACATATGTCTTGCATCTTTCAACAAATTAAATTTATGAGGTAAGAAATTACGAAAAAATACTTGAGAAAATTTGTGTTTTCCAAGTTCTAGGAAGCCTAAACTTTTTATAATTTGTTAGGCTATATATGTTACCTCATACGGACTTGTGTAAAGAAATAATTTCTTATAGATTTATAGATGCATATATAATTTCCATTGAAAATCTACTAATTATATCGCCAAAAATGCAACTATCTGTAAAGGCAATGTATATGTTTTCATTGATATTTTCAAAGCAAAGAATTATGATAGATAACCTTAGGCATTTCACTCGTGATACCGAAGACAAATTTTGTTCGAGACACACTGTAGCCTTTTCTACGTGGAAATTGTCCATTATAGACACGTTCAGTCCAAAGCGGCAACAAAGTGCATGGTATGCGTAACTTCAGGCTTCCTCCGCGATGAAAATGAGATCTGCGCTCGTTTGGGATTTTACGCAGCTTAAAGTGGAGTTCCGTGACAACTATCGGTCCCATCTTCAAGCTGGGACCGATAGGTTTTCCCGAAACTTTGGTACGGAAATAACCCTTAACGCCAAGCAAAATCCAAAAAGAACGCCAATATCAATATGCGTGATAACTTTCTTTGAGTCAATTTTTTATTGATAATATAATTATCTTTTATTCGCCTCGAAGTTACGGAGCAGACATGAGTAGCCAGAATTAAGAGATATTTTTCTATAAGAAACAACTTCCCTTCGTTCCTACATCAGTTAATTACATCCAGTCAGCTCCGTTTTAACACTTACGAAACTCTGTGAGAAATTAATTCTGTCACAATATGAAAGGATTTGATGGGGTTTAGAAATTGCGAAAAGCTTCTGAAGTTCGTTAATTTTTCTTTCTTGCACATATATTTTTACTTCTCAACTCTTGTTGTTGAGTTTGTTATTGTGACTTTGGATTACTTTAAAAAAAATGTTCTTACTACTAGAGTTATCAGTGCGTAAAGTTCAGGATTTCAACCAAATAAAAAAATAAAAAAAAAATTACCGCCCTTCGAAGTGGACGACGAGATAAAACTTAATACCGTACAAGTACAAGTATAGGAACCAGGAAAAATTATAATAATAAAAGTAACAATAGTGACAACAACAATAACAGGCGAGTAAAGTGGCTCAATCGGTAAAATGTTTGACCTGTGTTCGTTTGGTGCCCAGTTCGAAACTCTACCGTGACACCGACTAACCTGAATACAGATTCTTCATTTCCCTTGGTCCTGCAGGCGAGTGCTCTGAAAGTGTTTCAGGATGCGCCACACAATATTTTTTCCAGTTTATTATTCACCATTATCAATGCTGTCCTATTCGGAGCCATGACAACGTTATTAAATAAATTATATTATAATAATAATAATGGTTGACACTGACGTTTCTTAGTGTGGAAGAACGGAATTCAGAACTCGACTGCTACACACCCTGCCACGCTCTGTTTGTAATTTTCTCGCTTCCATCAGATATATGCCTGTGCCTATACATGTAATTAGAGCAAGTACAAAACAATTCACACACCCTTTCTTCAAGTCCATCATTCTCCACTGTTTAGAAGATATCGAATCTGTGTAATGATGACATGGTCCGGCGGATGTGACTGGTTATTTCTAACTGACCTTAAAGAATACGAACTCTCCTAGCATCACCAGGGGACGGAAGAAGATCCTGTTCCTAAATTACGTGTTTAGATTTAAAAATTAGAAAATGGAAGCAGTCGAGAACACCAGTAATACCAAATGTAATGTCTAACGTAAGAGGTCTTTGGAACTGCAGTCCTACCGTGCAATTAACAGAATAAGGTAAAGATAGAGCACTCCATGTACAGGCCTGGGCAGGCCCTGAGAGTTCCAGGAGGCTCAGGTTCCCAGATTTCAAGAAAACTGGGGCATGAAAGTTGTTAGGTTGTCAGCCCTACACACCGGCTGTCTTTACTCCCCCCCACGAAATATCCTGGTTTTCATTGCCGTTAGAGGCTGAGTCGATCCTACGGCCATAGGGCGATTGGAAGGATTATGTCGATGAAAAATTCCAATGAACCCGCTTCCTTTCGGCTTGTAGCGCAACTTCGCCACCGGTTGCTCCACAATCAACGGAGCACGATTCGAAAGCCACTAAACACCAAATGAAACTATTACGTTTAACTCGACAATCAACGGCAAACATTAATGCCAATACACACACACACACACACACATATATATGAAGCCAACCAGTCATTTGATGTGTGCGTACGACTGCCAAGCAGGCGAAGAAATACATGGACGACATAATTACTTATGAGCATGAAATTAACAGCATCAAAGGAAAAAGAAAGAAGACCTCATGTTATACCTAAGAAACGTTTGTTTTTCCGTAATATCAGTTTGAGTCAAAATAACACATTTGTGCCATTGTGCAAAAAATATCATAACATTCATTTAAAATGAAAATTAGAGAACAATAAATAAAATATTTAACAATTTTAGGCAACACCGCAACTTTTTCTGGTCTTTGAATCGCTAGAGGATAATTTTCACTCAAATGCAAGTATACAATTGCAACTAAATTTTTTTAAATATTTTATTCAAGTATAAAATTTAATATTTTGATCATATATTATCTTTCATTCGAGAGAATCATTTACGTAACCAGCAACTACACCTGATCTGTAGTTTTACGCTATAAGTGCTACTTATGAATTCGAATCGTGAGTGTTTGGAAAAACGAAACTAAACTGATATAAATTCTTATAGCTGAATTAAAAGAATTAAGACAAATTCTTAATATAAATTGGTTCATCGCGAAAAGCAACAGTACTAAAGCCCACCGTATATTTATTTCACTTTTAGATAGATTAACATGTGTTTTATATAGAAGAGAATCCAGAGGGAGATAGCATGGACCATTTTATGACGTAATTTTCTACCATAGTTTAATATTACGTGGATATGATGGCATTAAACAGTACCTGTGAGACCACATTATATGTAACAAATCGAAGTGGATTAATAATAACCGGTATAATTAATTGCGGATTGACGGAATTCGGAATATTACCGCAAAGCCAGTTGGTTAGTTTCAGAACATATTGCATCACCAATTTAGTGGCCATTAGTGAATTCTGAAATTACAAGGTAAATTATATCATATGTGTATGTACATATATACAGAGGGGAAATACGATACTTCTAACGTCCATTATCAAGTAACGAAAACGCGAAACGTGAAACTGAAACAAATAGAAACTTTCAAATAGAACGCGATATAAAACGGTAATTATATCACTGGCTCTTAATGAAATTCGAATCCTAATGTTGACGTGCAGCACAGTAACTAATATTCGAGTAATTAATCCCTTAAGTGTAACATTCGTGGGTCTATTCGTAAGTAACATGTACAGTGCGATCCATAAGTTTTGGGACCGATTTTTTTTTTAAATAACATATGTACGTGATTTTGAAACTGTTTCAGAATTTAAAATGTAGATGTCTTCAGTTATACAACTTTATTACAAGTACTGGACCTGGTTTATTAAGTGCTCAATGCATTCGGTTTAAAGGTAACAAAATCTAAAACCTTAAGGAAAACAGTAATATGGGAAATAATTTTTTATTCTATTCACTTTGGGATTCAATTAGAAGGCAGCCAGATTTAAAATATGTTTTCTTAAATATAAATGAAAAAATGTCATTTTTTATGTCAGTAAAGATTATTAGATTGTAAAACAGTTCAGTAACATTTAAGGTCACTGCTGTTCTTCAGAGTCGCATTTAAAACAGCTGCCTGACTGCTTTCACAGATACTTGTCTACGCTAGAGATAAAGAATAATGTACTTAGGTTGTTTTACATGGACAAAAAGCTTCTTGTCCCTTTTCACAATCAGATCAATATTTTGATACATATCGTGTTTCATAAATATACATAATAAACAGAGGGGACTGAAATATCCCATTATATATATATATATAAGTATGACGTAAGAGGAATATTACACATTATGAACTCGATCATGTAAAAAGTTGCATCAAAATACATAATTGAGAAAGTTATTGTCGACGTGAAACAAATGTGTTATTACAGTTCTGCGAAACGGAACATATACCTTACCAAAAAGTGTTAAAAGAAGTCATTTTCAAGGTTACCAGCCACTGAAGAGGTTACTACAAAGGTACAAAATCACACAATTTTATCAGATTTTGAAAGACTCTTTGTATAGCTAGAGCTTAGGCTTAGGTTTTAAAATTTGTACTCAAAAAATTATAGAATATTAAATTTTAAATTATAATAACATTTTAAGACCAATTTAAAAGTATAAGTAATTCAGAAAACTGTTCTTAACTCATAAAGTTGGAATAATGATGGAAAATGATTATGCGTATTTATTTATGACCAGAATGTTGAGCAGAATGTGACGTTGTTGTTCAGCACCTTACGAGAAGTTTAATCGCGAAATTATTCTGACCGTGATATATAGGGGCTTTCGCAAACTTGCGAAAAGTGACTTTTCTCTTCTCCATATTTATCTGTTTGCATGTAACAATTAGGTTTCCACTTCAAGGATTTTTGTAGAATTTGATATTTGAACATTTTTAGAAAATCTGTCGAAAAATTCAATTTTCATTCAATTCGGACAAGAATAATGGGTACTTTACATGAAGACCAATATAAATTTTTGATCATTTCTCGCTCCATTGTTCTTGGAATTAGAAATGCTTCAGAAAATGTTGAAGAGAATAAAAAAACACACATTTTATGTTCAATAACTTTTTTTTCCCCGAAAATCGTGCCTTTTGTGAGAAAATGTGGAATATTACTGTAGAGCCGGGCATGCCAATGATGACAATATGATGCATGCGCATTGCATTCTGGATCCCTAAGGCTACAGACACTCACTCAGAATATATAATACTTATTGCTTTCCACTACAACAATGGTTACACGAACGCGCCTCAGTGTTGCATTACAGTTACATTGCCTGTCTTTATATTAATTTGAATCATAGTTCTTCTTAAATACTGAGGAAATTGATATATTTGTTCACTGAAATTCGGTTGTCACCCGGTGGCAGTAGTACAGTACACATTTACACACAAACAATACACAGAACGACACAAAACAAACAATACATAGAACAACACAACAATTTTTTAAGAGTGCGGGCCGTGCCCCGTCTTGGCGAGTTATACCCTGGAATTTGCCTTACAACTGAGGAAAAAGCACGGAAAAATCTCAGTCAGGATAGCCGCGTCTAAGATTACATAGACATAAGAATGCATAAAATTATGTTACATGCTCTGTTGTATCGTTATCTTGTAAAATTACGAAAATTAAAGAAACACTTCTAAGAGACGCATGAGGAATTGTGTCCACATGTAGGTAACTTTCGTTATTATTTAGCGACACGTAACATATTACGTTAGGAGAAATCCATAAATGCACATAGAATCTGAACTAAGATCAGTTCAAGAAAGTCGCAATTGTTTTTAGCCTTTGTGGAAGCAGTCTTAGTCTCTTGGCTCTATTCATGATAATGTTCTCATGTGATGTGCCCTGGTGCATGTAGGCAGTACTTTGGAACGCGTACCCAGAGTAGCTTGCTTTGTGACGCCAGAGCACTGAGGAACACTTTCCTGTGCAACGGGTGGCGCGAAATAAATTTCCCGCCGACCTCTATCTTGAAGTATCCTATCCTAAACGTATTTACTGCGTCTTCATCACAACACTTCCCCTTCAAGACCTTAGCTTACAGTGTCATATTGTTAGATAATTAAATATCTCCATGTGTCAGAGTCCTGTTTTCTTCAGCTAGTCACACAAGTTTCCTCATGTTATAAAACCAGACGGTTTATTACCATCTTCAAAAGAGGCCGCCAATTGTCCCTACCTTTATCCAGATGTATCCATTCCAGGCCATCCCATCATATTACTTATGATCCATTTCAATATTATATTCTATGTATGGCTGCAGTTCTTGCAAGTGGCTCCTTGGCTTTAGGATTATCCACCAAAACCTGTACTCATTTCTTACCTTCCCCATTGTACCATATGCCTCGCCCATGTCATCTTCGTTTATTTTATTACTCACATAATACTTGGGGTAAGCGGCGGCGCATTTGGTTGAGGCACTGCGCTGCAAGCAAGAAGGTAGTGGGTTCGGTTCCCGATGGTGTCACTGGAATTTTTATTGACTTAATCCTGCCGGCCGCACTCGGGGTCGACACAGCCTGTGACAGAAATGAGTACCAGTAATATCTCCTGGGCGTAAAGCCAGCCGGAGCGTAAGGCTGACAACCTTACCACCTTCGTGTGCCGACTGTCTAGAAATTCTGGGATGCCCAAACCCCTAGATCTCTCAGGGTGTTTCCCGGGCTCTAGAGGGATTTCTTTTCCTTGACCATAATATTTGGTGAGAAGTACAATTCATGAAGACTCTCATTAACTGTTCTCGAACATCCCTAGTCCTTAATATCACTCACTGAATGAAAGAGCGTCAAAAGCCAAAAATTGTTTGGAGTAAATATTATGAGTGAGCTTGAAAACGTAACAACTGCCTCCGACATATTTGTTAGTTGAAATATACTTTGCTAGACGCCATTATTGTCGGATGCAGTTATATTTTTTAGCTCAATCGTGGTGTTGACTCCAAATGGGGAATTTTTTGATTGTGCCACTCTTACATTCCATGAGTGAAACATATGACGAAGTTTGATCCCGTACAAAGCAAAAGTAATTAAAACTACTTATTTTCATATCCATGATTTTAGACAGCATAACAAGGTCAATTTTCATCTTTCGGAGGCAAGTATAATTTTCAAGTGCTACATCTTTCCAAGTACTTGACTCTAACCATGCTTTGTAGTTGATTTGTTAGCTATTTTTTATTGTAACTCATTTCTATGTTCTGTCGAGGATATTTTAATATAATCTTGTGCTTTGATTTTTTTTCTTTCTTTTTGCTATGCATAATTCTCAAATACGGTTTCTATGTTCTTCATCATACATACGAACACTTACAAGTCTGTATGACGCAGAAGATATTACAGTGGCCTGTACCGTACCGAACATACAAGTACCGTTAAAACTAGGGAAGTTATTGACTAGCTTATCAACTTTCAGCATATGAAACAAGAATATTCTTCGTGGAGCTACTTGTTTGGTTGGTAATTTATTTCCCCTCCTAATAAAATAACCACGAAAGCTGACTTTTATGAGATTCCCACGGCATGTGTGATGTGTATCTGAGGTAGTAGGAGGTTTGCTGCTTCATAATTCTGCAGCTTATATCTTCAGGACAGATGAGATTACCAGTGCGAGATCTATATAAGGGGCACATCTACCTTCCCCCTCATTCATCCGTGAAACGGCAACAGAAACATATGTCGAAACATTAGAACATTTAAATGTAGAAAGCGGATGACCTGAAGCGAAAGTTATAGAGCAGCTGTTTTCATTAAATTCCACATCGTCTCAAAATGATATAACAGAAAAAATTCTTTAACATTTATTTTCGCTTCGTAGATCACCACAGTATTCTTTACTGTAGGTTAATTTTTATTTTATAAAATTCAAATTTTATAGAAATTTTTATGCTTGTACGAAGCTAACTTTGAAAACAATAGGAAAGAACTTTGTGCAAAACCCTATACTTAGATCTCCTCTCTCCATTCTGCTTCATTGCTTCATGGCATATGACAGCTTTCTTTACTTTTCGTAGGAGATATAGGATACTATTTCTTCTGTTGTGCTGCTTCCCTTCACCTATATTTCTATTCTGCCTGTCGTGGATATCTGCTGTAGAGTGTATTTCCTTTCTATATCGCCTTCTTCAAGGTTTATCCTCTGATTTCTTCCCTCCTATATTATAATTTTTTATATCAAAGGCTCTTCTGCAGATTCTTTCATTAAAGTTTACTGTTTTCTATTTCATACTCGCCCAAGACGGTTATATATAAATATAGTCGAGTTTCAACTGTAGCCACGTTCGTAGTCTTTCCTGCATTTCGGAGCAGCGATGTAAGTTTTCTGTAAAATCTGAGCTTGGAAATACTGAATGTCTTAAATATTGGGCTAGAATTCTACGTGGTTGGAGCAAGGAAGTTGTGTCGGATTCTCAAATACATTACGTATACTCATATGCAGTGGGTTTAGGGATATTTTTCAGATTGTGAGCATCTTTTGTATTGTAAAGTATTATCATACAAACAGTTTAATTCTTGACGAAAGAAGTACCTGATGGAAATGGCATAACCTCGTTCTAAAGAGCAATAAGAAACAAGTGAAATAAAAATATATATTTCAAAATAGTGAGTATGTGCAATATATAACCGATTTAAATTTTGATATTTACCTTAATCAGTCACATGTCTTTTCACAATGCTCAGCATATCTAAGATTTTTTAATGAAATTTCAGTCTGAATAGAAATAAATATGTGTGACAGCCAATCGTCAAAAATGGCAAAGGTTTTAAACCGGCGCGTGGATTAAAGTAGTTAAAATTAAATAAGCTTCAATCTTTCTTAATATAATTCTTTGCACCTGTTATGAATATTCTGATTTTGTGGTGTATTGCGCTGTGTAGATTTTTGTATAGGTACCAATACCCAAAAAGAGTACCTTGAAAATGGAGAGA
>Ga0209629_10001203_pt1 | contig 15908 bp, 7 predicted proteins | sample TergutCu122P5_FD_187286 | JGI IMG/M metagenome (GOLD analysis project Ga0209629, IMG submission 187286) | Cubitermes ugandensis P5 segment gut microbial communities from Kakamega Forest, Kenya - Cu122 P5 (SPAdes) (version 2) | ecosystem: Host-associated > Arthropoda: Insects > Digestive system >...
TGTAGTGAGTGAATGAGTGAGTGAGTGCATGAGTGAGTGAGTGTGTGTGTGTGTGTGTGTGTGTGTGTGTAGGTGAGTGGGTGAGTGAGTTCCCATACTTAGTGGTTTGGCACTGCAACATGTATTATATCTCACCTAGACAAGACTGGCTTAGGGTCGAGCATCATTCAACTTTGGGTAAGTGGTGGAATGGATTGGAAACTATGTTCGTGAGAATTATGTCTGTTATATGACCAGGCACAGTCTGAAGATCTGAGAACAGCAGTGTTCGACTGTATTTGTCACAAAACCATATTACAGTTGACATAGGGAATGTCAGCATACTTTACATTGTGAGATTGGAGATTCTTGCAGAAGACAATGTCAAGAATGCTGTCATTTGCAGTATGACGCCTTGTAGTTTGGTAGATAGTAGGTAGATGGCTCCCAGCAATATGTTGTACTGTTTACCAAACTATACGGCGTCATAGCCCAAAATGTTGTTTGTTTCCTTGGTATTCCTAGTTTTTCACTAGTTTCACATCAGATCTTCAGTTCCTCAATCATGTCAAAATGTCTTGTTTTGTGATGTTACTTACTTCATAATGTGAAGTCACTTGTGGAAAATTTTGAGAATCTTTTTGGTTTTGATATAAGGTCTTGCCATAAAATAGTGTTATGACTGCAGTAATTCTTTGTTTAAACCCCGTGACTGAAAATTCCAAATTTCACTTTGAGTTCAAACGTGCCATAGGAGTTCAGTTCTCTGTGTGATTTATGATGTTGGTGTTAACTTTTACAAGAAATATGAAGTAATTTAAGGAAAATACTAACTGTATATTCCTTATATTCAAGACATGCTGTCATGATTGTGTCACCCCGCTTCATTGTTGTTTATACCGCAGTTCAAAATTTACCCAGAAGCTGTGCACATTCTATTTAACACTAATATTAAATTACTGATACTGACAAGACTTATGTAGAGGTGGGAAATGGTGACAATGTCTTAGTACATGATTTGATGTTCTGCCAGCAGTGATGATGAAATTTCAGGGCTCATAGGATGTTATGAAGTTTCAATTGGTAAACATTTAACCAAAATTTCAAAGGTGCTTAATGCCTTCAACAGATAAGTGGCAGTTCATCAAATTGTGCAGCATAAGATCCTAGTAGACTGGAATCATTATCACATTATCTTACAAACGTCAAGAATATGATTTAGTATTTGTCTGTGTTACACATTAAGTTAGAATGGAATGACCATGAAGTTGTTACTGGCCATTATCTTTCTGGAAAAATCATTTTTAAACGTCTGGAAAACATACCTTAACAGAAAGTTATTACTCCACTGCTGAATGTGGTGATGCCATTTGCTTTCAGTGGCATGGTTATAATCACTGAAGATGAGGATGGTGTTGATGCAAACGAGTTGTGATTGTGTTTTCTGTGAGGATAATATTTCATGGGCTTGAAGCAGTGGATTTCAAAATTTGTTTAAAGAAAGTGAAATATCATGACATTACTTTCAGGGGAAATATCATATTATGAAAGTGACATTTTTGTTTGGTTTCAGTCATGACAATATTGTGTTAGTTAATCATTGCTCACGTGACTTCCATTTAATACCCACAAGAGGAGTTTTTAGCACAGGATTTGACCGTGACGGCTGTGACTGTTTTGGTTGACCCAGGTGGATGATTCACTGTTGCGGTTGCAACCATTTATGTAATAAAAGTTTCTGAGAATGATATCATGCTGTGTCATCTGGGTTACCTGTATGAAAGGTCAGATGTCAGGATAATACCTAACACCATTTCAGCAGACTTCGTTCTTATCCAGTGTGGTAATTAGAGTTTCAGAATTATATGCCTTGACATGTACAGTGAACAGTTCACTGATTTGGTTTGGTTGTATTAAAGCTACTATAATGAAGTATCTGACTACAGTAAGAGCCAAATTCACAATCTCATGTCTAGTTGAGTAAGCCTTCTAATGCTGGACTGGTTCATTTGTTTTGCATCAGAATATATTTTGACGAGAGTTTTAGTTATTGGGTTTCTTTCCAATTTTAATTTTCTGATCTAGTGGTCAAGACATTTGTACTTGTCATTAATCATTAAAATGTTTAACCACATATTTTGTTCTTCAGAAAGAATAAAAGAAAAGGTTCCTATTCTCTTAATGTCATAATGGCTTGTTGACATATGGACAGTTTTGTTGTGTGAGAACCTATTGTGATGGGTAAGAAGGAAGTGTACACATATCAGAAGATTACTGGTACAGTTGACCTGTTGTTAGTATATGTTCACTTGTATTGACTTCTGATGCCCTCTTGAATTGTGTGAGTGTCAGTGTAACTATTGGTTAGAGACAGTGCAACCATTCTCAAATTATGAGATGATGTTTCAGAATCCATTTTCTTCAATTATGTCAAATATTATAAAACTTCCCGGGCAAGTTTGTTGGGAATCCGCTGTACAGTTTGATTTTCTGTGCATGTTTTTTGAACACTTTGTTGTTCAATAAATACTGGTGAGGTGCAGTTTAGATAAGCACAGTCAGAATGAGGGCCTTCTTGCAGTGTCTGTTACTATTTTCCAATTTTGAACAAATTGGTGGGTGTTGACATTTTAGTACAGTTTAGTAAAACTTATTGAGTGGTTCTTTGGTTGTTTTACGTGAACCCACATCATATGTGGTGAAGTGAGAAGATGAATTTCTGTGACATCTCTTACACATGTGCCAAAAACGGGGAAATCAGTGGGGATGTAATAGTGTGAGGGTTTTTGGTTGAACCTGTAAGCATCAGGAATGATGTTTCTATCCTGGTACAGGCTGCTGGGAGGATTAGATGGATGGGGCATGTGGCATGAGTGGGGGAGGGTTTTGGGTTTTAGTGGAGAAATTTGAAGGAAGGGAACCATGTGGAAGACCTACGTGTAGGTAGAAGGGATGATAATATTAAAATTGATCTTAAAGAAATTAGATGTGAAGGCTTGGACCAAGTTCATTTGGCTTGGATAGGGACAATAGGTGGGATGTTGTGATTGTGGTAATGAAATTTGGGTTGGATAACATGTGGGGAATATGGTTGAGTAACTGTTAGTTCTCCAGAGAGACTCTGTTCCATGGCCTTAGTGCCTACTGGACTGTCTTTTTACATAAGTCAACCTCATTTCTGAAGTTTTCAGTTTATGTTTAGTCTTGAAGAACACACTTCTACCAGTTAACATAAGAATTTATTGGTAAAATGTTCATGGCATAGAGTTGTTTGTGTGTCTTAAAGCCAAAGAATTTCTACAGCACTGTACTCCAGATAAACAGTGTTTACTATTGTAAGCACATGGACTGGAAATTCATATGTACAGCATCAGTATGCCAGCAGCACTCGGCCCATGCCATGGGTCAGGTGAATTGCTAGCCTGTCACTGTGGAGGCCTGGGTTTAATCCCAGGCCAGTGAATGCTGGATTTGTGATGGACAAAGTGGCATTGGGACAGGTTTTTCTGTGAGTACTTTGGTTTTTTTCCCAGCATTATAATTTCACCTAGTGCTCTGTACTCATACATCATTTGTCTCTCACTGATGCTATATAATGTTAGTAACTGACAAGTGTTGTTAAATAGTGCACATACTTATTGGTAATCTTCACATTTACTCACATAAATTTATGTTTCATGTTCGTGTCCTGTTATTGTCACAGTGGTTGAGCTGGTAATGGTGCTGTACGTTTGTGTGTGGGAAGTACCTGGTTCAGATATCTGCTGGGTCATATTGAACTTTGGTTTTCCCAGTCCTTCCAGACAAATGTGGGAATAGTACCTGTTAGGCACAAAATCTTCCCAGTTTGCTATCAGTCATCTTATCATATGACTATGCATAGTCTTGAGTTACTGACAGCATCATCAAATTAACCACTGATCTGGATAAGAATGGAAGTTATGCTCTTTTCATATATTTGGTTACTACGAGTGGTTGAACTCTTACTAAATTTTTCAGTGTGTCTGTGCAGTTGACTAGCTTCGTAATGCAATTGGGTAATCTTGTGTGGGGCTAAAGACTGTGGTCTTGGTACTGTGCAGCGTGAGTTTGTGCATGCAGCAAATTTTCAGTCTGAAACACTCACTTTATCTTTCTTCCATTTCGTTTCTACAACTAAAGAAAACCTTATTCCTGATTAAACTTTATCCTGTATTAAGCCTGGCATTCTTCCTTAAATAATTAACTGATATATGATCTGACTGGTGCTTGGAGCTTTCAGCTCCTTGGTGGTTTTGACAGTAGTTGAGTGATAATGCATGTTAAGGTTCTATCATATAAGCTGCCTATATTATATTGTCATCTTATTGGTAACTGACTTCCATGCATACAAATATTCAGACATGTTTAAGAAGCAGATACAGACTGAATTTTAACATGAAATGAGGCTTTTGTTGTATAGATATTCCGTTCTCTCACAGATAAAGACATCAGTGATCTTTCATTTCTGTGGGGTCTGTCTTCAAAAGCCTTGTCTCATGCAGTAAGCACTGATGAATTTGTTTTGTGTATATTTTGTAACAGTGTAGCTTGTGTGTGTGTGTTTGGGAGTGTACCAATAGAATGACAAGTCCATCCCAATTCAAAATGGGACTGACTGTTTTAAAACTGTGTTCTGTTGTTTCTGTGTAAAGTTCAAAAGATACATGTATTGGTTACAGAATTTCTTCAAGGACCCTTGGAATACATTTGACTTCATCACTGTTATTGGCAGCATTATAGATGCCCTAGTTATAGAGTTAGGGGTAAGTAAGACAGAAGTTGTAGAAACATCACGGTGCATGGCCTGCTCATCTGCTCCTATGATTAGTCAATATGGCATTTCATCTACTTGAAGGGAAATGTTCAAATTTATACCAGTCAGGAGTACAAACTGTATGTCTTTATCACATATAGCAGTGTAGCAGGAATATTCGTCTCTTTTTTTTATAGCCTTGCGAAATTTGTCATCTCGTTAATGCCCCAAGCTGTAAATGTGGAGGATACTATTTTTATGTAACTTTGTGATCACCTTGCATTGTATATTATTCATTAGGCATGGTCAGTCTGTCCACATTAGTGTGGCTGATGGTGAGGTGGGATAACTTAGTGCAGTACAGTTTGTTTAATCCAGCACCTAGTTCGGCAGATGAGGAAAGTACTGTAGTCTGAAGACTCAAAGTTCTTTTGTCCGTAACTTCCAGTGCGCTTGCTGATTGTGTGACTATCTTCAGTTACGTGGATGTTATTTACACATTGAGGTATTATATTGCCCTTCAAAGATAAAAAATTAATAAACCAAGAATTGCTGGCAAGAGGAAACACGTAATTTTAAAAGAGAACTGCGCTATTCTGGGTTATTACGCAGCGAGTAGTGGTAATTTCGTGCCGACGTTTCGGGACAACCCATCTGTCCTTCACCCCTCTTGATCCTTGAAGACGGGATCCATAAGTTTTCCCGAAACGTCGGTAAGAAATTACCACTACTCGCTGCGTAATAACCCAGAAGAGCACGTTTCTCATCTACTTCATGACAGGAGCCTGAAATCACACATAATTTTAAAGATTCCACAGAAGCTTGTAATAATTAGAAGTCTTGAACCTGATGAAGACTTGGGTATGGTAATAGCTTCATACAGCATGGAATCGTGATCTATGTATGGTATAAAGAAATGGAAGGACCATTTATGATTGTATAATCACGTGAAACTGTGTTGGGCCTTTTCAAGTGACAGACGTTGAAATAGTGTAATGTAGCACAACTGGACAAGGTATTACAACAGTGGTTTACAGCCATGCGTTCTGAAGGAAAACCTATAACTGGGCCTGTGATAATTGAAAAGCTAAGTCTTCTTATGATGTAATTAAAATAACTGACAAGTGCACATTCTGTGAGGACGGGAATAAAAAATTACCTCTAAGAACTGCAGAAATTGTAGGTAGTGTCTAATAATCCTGAATATGTTGTAATCTGACACCTGTCTGGTTCCTAGGTGCTGGCTGAAAGGAATTCTAATTTAATATGAGTACCTAACAGTTGGACAACTAGGCTGTAATTCCTGGCAGTGAGAACTTTTCTTCTTCACCTCTACATTAAACCCATTTGTGGTGCTCCTCTATCATGGAAACTAATGGGAAGTGTAGGCCATTTCTTTGGGGTACAGTAGTGAAAAAATGAAACTGATGGTTAAGAAAGTCTAGATTCCTGCCTCACATCCACTTTTATATTCATGGAGTGATGTGTAAACACATGCAAATACTTATTTTTAACTTTTTATTGTAGCTAATGGTTTATTTTTGTAGAATACTTTCACAAAGTGAAAAGGGTAACTGTGCTGTCAGTATTCAAAATCTATATTTAAATGTGTTAGGTACCTATCTAACTCCATAATTTAGGATTTCATGGGATGAATGTGATATTTATCATTAGATGTTAGTGAAACGTGTTGTTGGTATGTTTTATGACTGGAATGAAAATTAATTGAAGGTTTTCTCTATAGAGGATTTTGACTTCAAAATTCTAGGATGCTAATTACTAATTTTAATATAAGTTTCTGATTCTCACAGTTTTTAGCTTTATCAGTAATGTTCCAATAACTCCTGTGCATCTGTTCATTAAATTAATTTTTAGCATGTGTCTCATATCCATAAGCATCACTATAGACATACTGTCATACTGTAGGCCAGAGTGTGTAGTTTTAAGCGGTTGTTAGTGATACTGCGATGCTGTCTGGTTGAGCAAATTGTAGAAGCTGTGGGTGGCAGGGAGAGACCAGCAAACATAGATTTTAATAAATCGTTCACAAGTAAAAACAAAGTAAGAATGTAATGGCTGTCATTTTTAGGAGTTATGAAGTAGAAGAATCTGGCACAGGATTATTGTGTTCGAATTTCATGTACTTAACTTACATCATAATTGTTTAACGTAAACAGATGCACATGCAATTATAGTCGGGCTCACTTGTTAATACCATAGCATTTCTGTTTCCTGCATTTGGAAGAGTCAGTGCAGTGACAGTTGGTGTTTTCCCTTCAGAAAGGTGAAATGTCTCTATGCCAGCTTCACTTTGCAGTTTGTCAGAAGCAGTAATGTTAACTCCTGCAGTTGTTCAGGTGGTTTTGGCTAGAGGAGTCGTCAGTGTAGATAAATTTCAGCTGTAGGATGTTTCAGAGGATATCCTGCCTCCACTGTCATGATATACATGAAGGTGGCAGCAGTATTTTGCTCTGTAACTTGGTACTCAGCTCTGAGAATAAGATACAGTGCCGTGACCTAGAGGAACGCCATGTGAATATTTTAAATTATTTTTGATTTGATTAAAACTAATGTAACTGTACCTTTATAAATTTGTTGGATACTGATTTTATTGCTGCACGTATTTTACTGAGCATATCTGTGTTGCAGAAGCACAGTACTTCTATTAAACTTTGTCTCTTCATATAAACTTTTTCTTGTTGTAATAAACATTATGAACCTAGTGAGGTACACTGAGGGATATTGAGCCATAAATACCAGAGCAACAAGGAGTTTGTTGGTAGCCTTATGTATCTGATGGAATTTTTAAGCTGAAGTGCAGATGTTAGAGTAGTGGCGGCTATGCTTTCACACATGGTACGGTGGGAATTTAGTAGGATTTTGTGCTCAGCTGAATTTGCTTTGCTGAATGATCTGATTTATGGATCTCATGAAATAAGTATTCATGACAGCTCGTACACATATGCCAGAGTCTGTAGCTGATACACATGCGCTTAAAAAATTTAGATTTTTTTTTTTTTTCGCTATGCTGGAAGGTGAATTATTTATTACAGACACTTGAATTTTCAGGTTTTTTTTTTTTTGCCAGAAGTAGTAATACTTCAGGTACTTGGTGTACATACAGTATGAAAATTAAGATACAATTTATGAAATGAAACTTTTCTAGGCAGTGTTCATAACAAAGCAGGAGGGGGAGGGGCATGGGTAGGTCGGGAGATTTGAGATTCTCACAGTGATGTTGACGAAGGCTCAAGTGTTCTGCGTGGGGTGTTGTGCCATCATGGCCAACATCCCAGAAGACTTGACTCTGAACATATGATGGTTATTTAGTGACTTCCATTCAAACCATTTTGATAACAGAATGGCTTCAAAGGTCCACTGAAGAGTTTTTTTATCCATTTTAAATGTTAATTATCTGTCAGTGTTGAATTAGAGGAAGGACATCAGTTTTCTCTTAAAATTAAAATATCGCATTTAAAAAATTGTGCATTTAGTGTGACCATGTAAGAATGATGTACACTTAAGCCCACAGATCACAGCTAATGTTCTTAGTTGTAGAGTGTACTTTCTGTGTGGCATTCATATTGCACATTACATTACTATCTGTCTTGCTGAATGAACTCGGCTTACGTAACATTCTGTGCAAATCTGAATATGGATGTAAATTACATTTACGTCATTGCTGAATTAAATCATTACATATGGTATGAAAACACATGTTTTATAAATGCAACAGTAAGTGAAGGTATGTCATGATTTTTACAGACTTAAAAATTGGAATATTTGTTTGCTGACTAGCGTGAATTTAAAATGATGTGTTACTGGACTTCTGCTAGCTTTTAATTTCCTGCTTCACATTATCAAGCTTGAGAAGTATTAACTGAGATTTGCACACTTCCTGATGAGTAAAACAAGCTGTCAAGGTAGAGAACCTGCAGATTGAACACTGCTAATGGGAAAGCTCAGTATATAATTAGTCACAACATAGTATACTCTTCTTCATTGTATATTTTTCACAACATCTGTTGTTATGTCCTGAAGACAAGATTCATACCAGCATAGCATGATTTACTTTCTGTGTGCTGTAAATCTTTATTGTAGCCAGTTTGGCACATTGAAAATTTTTTAGTTACTATACACAAATGCATGTTTCTCTGCATTTAATACAATAAGCTGTCAGTACATTTGAAGACAGACCTAAAGTGTTATCTCATTATACTTAACAGTAATCACTTTTTTTTTCTGTTTGTTGCCTTATTTTTTTGTTATATGGCATTGCAATGGCTGTACAATGAAGATATGGTTTTTGGGTTTGTATCCCAACACTTAGGATGTGATCTGATACCCTAATATTATGTTATTAAATTTTAATCCAGTTAAATACAAAATTATGTAAATTTATATTAATATTGTAGTAATCTTGTTTTAGAATTTCCATTGCATATGATGAACTCAGGTCATGGTGGCATGTTATAACTTCAATCACTGCATGTTCTATACCGAAAAAAGTTTTGTTATTGTTTTTCTGTTTTTTAAAATCAGGATTGGTCAAATTCTGCTGCTTGTCGGGGTACACTTTGGTTGGAAAATATTTGTTGGGTTTGCTTTCAAATACACATATGAAGGTTGAATACTGTCAGTACAAGAGTGTGCAGGTCTACAATTGTTAACATGAGTTATCTCCTGCACAGTATTATAAAATCCTTGCTATTTTGTTGAAAAGATTACAGTACACATACGTGAAAGTATAAATTAGACCAATAGGATTTCTTTTATTCTATGTTGTGTCCACTTTACATTTAACATATTTAAACTGCCATAATTGGTATGCTGATATATTAATTATATGATGGTCTTAAAGATACTGTAGTCATTGCCTGAACACGCTGGGAAAGAATGGCATGATACAGTATCTTTAACTGTCATCAGCTTGATAATATTTTTATTTTGTTATTTTTATGCATTGTTTATTTAATATTTGTGTACAATCAGTCTGACCCTCCAATAGGCTACATTGAACCTTCATCCTTAATATTTCTTTGTGGACAGGAAGGCCTGTAAACTTCTTAGGCTGGTTATATCTGTAAATGAGAGTGATGATCATTGTGCTTATCACGTGCAGTCATGACAGACTGTCATTAAAGATATTATCTGTTAAAAAATATTTTATGTCTTCACAAGATTTTGTCTGTTAATGTTTCTTGCTTCTATCTTACATTACAAATAAACGTTGTTTTGATCACATAAATGGGTGTGTTATGGACTTACTGCATTTTTTAAAATATTAAGCACAACAAAAATAAAATTTGTTCTCAAATTTTTTGTGCAGAGGAAATTATTAATGTAATTTTGCATGAATACCACTTAGTGGTTTGAGATATTGTGATGCCCTTTGTGTTTGATATTCTGATTATCAAAACTGGAATTTGGGAAGATTATATCAAAGTATAGCAGCAGTTTCATCTGAAAAACCTATGTAATACAGCCAAGGACTTAATTTTCTCTTAAAGTTTGCACCTACATATATTTTATGTTAAAAATTACTAACATTTTTAAGATGTTCTGTTTTGACTTGGAAATTATTTTAATTTTGATGTTTGAAGTCATATGCATTGTCATTCGTGGCAGCATTGTAGTTACAATATGATGCACATGCAGAATTTGTTACATCTTACAGGTGTAGTCTGCAGTTTGAAGCTCTTTTAGTGTTTTGACACTTAACATCTGTACACAGGCCTTCCTCCACCGAGTTAATTCTTGTTTCAATTCTGATCTCAGAAAGAGAATTGATTTCCAGTGTGATCATTCTGAGATGAGATCAGAGTGAAACATGTCTGGTGTCATTTAAATGTGTTCATAAGTGAAGCAAATTGTAGAAGTTACCTAATTTACTTATTAATTTGTACGCCCCAAAACGCTCTTTGGAATATTATGTCCAGTGTTACAGAGTCTGTGATACTGGAGTGTTGTCAAAATATGTAAATGTAAGAAATGTGACATAACATCAGTCCATTGTGCTCTCTGAAAACCGACTGACTGACTCATCACCCAACCAACCAAACGACCAAATAAACCGACTGACCAACTGACCGACCAGCCGACTGACTGACTGAATGGTTGACTAAATACCTAACTGGCTGACTGACTGACTGACTAACTAACTAACTAACGAACTAAATGAAGAAGATTCCTTCTTGAAAAGCTGACAGGTCCTCAGCTGGTCAAATATCCCACGTTTTATGAAACTGGAAGGTTCTTTGCCACATTCACAAGAGCCTGCCATCTGAGGCAAATCACTCCAGTCTGTGCCACTTGATCGCACTTGATGATCCATTCTAATATTATCCCCCCATCTATGCGTAGGTTGTCCAAGTGGTCTCTTGCCCTCAGGTTTCCCTACCAAACCCTGTATGCAACTCTCCTATCCGCTATGCATGCCACGTGCCCCGCCCATCTCATTCTTCTTCATGCGATCATCTGAATAATAATCAGCGTGGAGTATAGACCATAAAGTTCTTCGTTCTGTAGTATTCTCCACTTCCCTATTACCTTCTCACTCTCAAACCCAAATATTCTTCTTATCACCCTGTTCTCAAACACCCTTAGCCTATGTTCCTCCCTTATTGCGAGAGACCAAGCTTCACACCCATGAAAAACAACGGGCAAAATTATAGCTCTGTATATTGTAACCTTTATATTTTTGGATAGCAAACTGGAAGACAAAACATTCTGCACTGAATGATAACAAGCATTCGCTTAGTTTGGTTACTCTTTAATTTCTTCATGAATGCAATATTGATTGGTATATGTTTTTCCAAAATGTTTGAACTGTTCCACCCTTTCAAAGGATTTGTAATCTGTCTTTATGTTGCGATATTGTCGTGCATTCTTTTTATGAGACACGAACATATACTTATATTTCTCACCTTATGTGGTTTTTTTTACAGTACATTGCTTTCAGCCAATAAATTAACAGCATAATCTCTGTACTAAACTATTAATTAATGGGGAACAAAAAAAAAGTAGTGGTTACATAAAAACATAGTCAATTATACAGTTACTTAAATTTAAATAAACTTTTTTGGAAATGTGTTTAGTTAATTCTATTATAGTAAACTATTTAAACACTATGTTGTCATTTACATTGTGTTTCCCATTGTGTTTTCAGTCATTTCATGGCTATCTTCACAAGAATTTGCATTATTTACACAAATTTTTTTTATTCATAGGACTTTAAAAACCATAAATTTGCCAAAACTTGATACTTATGATATAAATTTCTGTATGAAGCATAACATTCTATTTTAATATTGTATTCTTCTAATATTATCAGTTATGCTCAGACTTGCTACTAAAAAACAAGAAGCTAGAAAAAAAAATAATTCTTCAATAATCAGTTTAGACATTAAGACAAACATTCACACCACTTCATGCTAGTATATTCTATGACAACACACTATGCACCACTTCATATTACTGTGTTTTACATCAGCACGCTCTGCACCTGTCCATATGCTTACGTTCTGTGGTAACACACTATAAAACATGCTCTATTCTGAGGCAGCACACTGTGCACCACTTCAATTACACTATATTCTATGGCAACACAGTGCACCACTTCATTATGCTGCTTACTGTGGCAACACTATGCACCACTTCATTTTACCGTATTCCATGGCAACACACTATGTACCACTATATTCTGCTTATCCTTTTGCAGCACACTATGCACCACTTCGTTCTGCTTTATTCTGTGACAACACACTATGCACCATTTCATACGATTGTATTCTATGGCAAATCACTATGCATTGCTTCATATGACTCTATTCTATGGCAGCACACTATGCGCAACTTCATACTGCTATATTCTATGGCAACACAGTATGCCTGTGTATGACCAACCAAAGATCTGCTTTGCATGTCTTGCATAACATGTACATATAAAAAGTCAGGACTGGTTATTGTTTATAGTTGCACTCAAGGTAAATTAAAATATAATCTCTCCTGTGCCACATAGATGTGATAAAGGCAAAAGTAATTTAAAAATACTTTAAACAGTAACACACACACAGTCAACTTAACGTGTATGGTAGGAAAGGTAATATAAAAATTTGAAAAAGTATTGAAGAAATATTACCTTTCATATTTACTGTATTTGAATATTGCTGTATGTATGTGTCTGCAGTTCAGTATAATGACTGTGCGTTATTGCATTGTCATCTTCCTTATGTATGTATATTTGTGTGTGTGTGTGTGTGTGTGTGTATATATATATACACTTAATGTTCATAACATGGTTTTCTTGCCTTTTTTGTGACAGCATTTTGTGTAGCTAATGTGACTCTGTTTGAAGATAAGCATGTAGTAATTGAAACATTTTGAAAAATACAATATATGTAATAATGTTTGTTTAATATATTTGCCTTGATGGCATATACTAAAAAGGTTATTAGTGCATGGTGGATTGTGAATACAATCTAAATTGTTCCATATTTTTGAAAGGAGGATGCAGTTTAAGTTACAAATTATTTTATTTTTATTCGTATTTTTGAAAGGAGAATGCAATTTAAGTTACAAATGATTTTATTTTTATTTACCAACACTGAAGAGGAATCATGGTCAGACCTCTTAAGACATTTGAAATAACATTTTTGTATTGAAAGACTGGTGACGTAGGAGACTGTTCTTATTGTATGGACAGTAGGTAATAGAAATATTTTATGATGGTGTGGGTAGTTATAAATATTTTCTTTGGCTCTCTCTCAGTGCTTTCATTTTTCATAATGAATCAGTTCATTTTGATGCATCATGCAATTTGCTTCATTAATGTAATTGTATAAAATGCACAGCAGATCACAAGAATGTCTGTTGTAACAGGGTTGCCTGTAATTTCTGGTCTATGAATTTGAGGCATTCACTGTGTTTTCTGTTGTGCCAAAAACTTTGTGTCTTAAACACTGATGGCAATGGTAACATTTCTGACTGTAACTTTTCCCTTTGATTCACATGTAAATGTTTGCAAGCAAAGAAAATTATAATTTAGACCTGACTAAACTGATTGAGAATTTAACATTGCTAGCAGTGGTTTGTTGGTGTTCAGTGGTTTGTTTGTTGAAAGATGTGAACTGGTGATTGTTTATACTGATGCATCTTTTGGTGAAGTGCATTGTTTTAGATAATCTCTGGTTCTCAAGCCTGCCCATGAAAGCAGCAACTTCCTTATGTGTATCAGTATCTCGTTGGATGTGTCAGTGCAAAGCTAATTGGGCGGGTAGGAGAACGGCTACCTGCTGTCTGTCAGCTGATACGCACTGTCCCATCAACTGAATGGTTCAGGTGAAGGATGTAAACTGCTTTGATGGAATGCAACCAGGTCATGTCAAGAAGTGTGGCTGTCTGACAAAAGGGATATTTGTATTATCTGAAGTAAATTAAACTTGTACATTTTGACACAGTTCTTCCTGCTAGAGAATATGTAAATTATTAAATAAATGCTGTGCTTCAAAAAGATGAGAAATAGACTTGCATTACGTGTTGTTACTTGAGTAAAATTTCTGTACTTGAAATTCAGATACAGTATAAAACATGCCTATTGCTGTTCATGCTTATTTCCTTGTGCATTGTCATGAAACATAATGCAGATTTTTGAAAATGACATCTTTTGATGGTATTGTAGACACACTGTGCCAAGAGTGGGTGTCACATTTGTTTTCTGTTTTACAATAATTTTGTCAGACTCACCTATCATTGGCATGGCCATGTGGGAGACTTACAGATCAAATCCATGCAGATATACACAATCTTCAGATGATGTCATCCAATAACTATTATTACAGAGATTACAACTTTTGAATGTCTTAGCTGAGACTGATTTCAAATTAGTTTTTTACATCCTGAAGATTTTGTGGGGTATATTTGCATAGTCTGATTTGTATTCCCCTTGTATATGTTGTCCAGTGAACTTGTGTTATTTGTGTAGTAACACTGGTCCATTTGTCCAGAAATTACTGAATAATGCACAGGAGAATTTCATCAATGTGGGGTTCTTGCGCCTGTTCCGTGCCGCCCGACTCATAAAGCTGTTAAGACAGGGCTACACCATCAGGATATTGCTATGGACATTTGTGCAGTCCTTCAAGGTAAATGTTGAACACAGTAACTGGTGTTTTGTTGTGATGTGTGTCATTTCCATAAGGCAGCAAACGTTCTTCTTTTGAATTAATTTATGACTAAATGATACAACATACAGATTGTGCCATAAACTTTTTAGGTTTAAATATCCAGTATTTCAGGATGAAATATGTTATGTAGCCATAATTGTTTTGACCCTACAATGTGTGTCATATTGGGATAAACATTTTAATAAACCTGGATTTTGATTTATAGGTATGAAACTACCACACCAGCATTGTAGCGGATTTAAGTCTTCTGGGATGTTAAGTAAACAGTTGCATATAGCTGCTTTGATATTGACTATAACAAAAGTTGTGTTTCAGTGGATTGCATTCTTACTATTGTGTATTCTATAAGCAGAATGAGGATGTGGCTTCTTAAGTTACAAACACTTTGAAGGATCATAGCGTCTTCATCTTTAGATCAAAGGAGTCCACTTGGATGACTTGTAATATCAGTGATTGTTGACCAGTTGATACTGCATAACATGCCAGAAGACTTGAATTTACTCGTAGATTTATGTTGGCTTCAAAAACATCCACTTTTATCTGGAGTTCCGAATTATTGAGTGTAGTTCATTTGTAAAACATGGCAGCCATGGTGACCAAGAGGCACAGCTGTGACATTCCTCTGTACCTCCAGCCAGATTGTGTTCCCCAGAGGGCAGTCCTTCTGGAATTGACACCATCACCTCCCTTATGTGTGGAGGTGTGTTGAAGGCCTTCAGATGTCAGCAGGGCGGAGAAGTTGTTTTAGAGCTACTATACCAGGCAGAGTCTTGGATCTAACAGTTTCTAGCTCTTTTTCATGTCATATTTTGAAACCTCCAAATTATACAAAGTGACATTAGTAGAGGGATCAGGTGCAAACTTTTTTTAAACCATTGCTTGTAAATAGTAATACAGAAATATTACATAGATACTTTGAAAGCTGTTTAAACATGAAAATTAAAGTGCCTTTTGTGAAAGTTTTCTTTGCT
>Ga0209629_10001204_pt1 | contig 15903 bp, 10 predicted proteins | sample TergutCu122P5_FD_187286 | JGI IMG/M metagenome (GOLD analysis project Ga0209629, IMG submission 187286) | Cubitermes ugandensis P5 segment gut microbial communities from Kakamega Forest, Kenya - Cu122 P5 (SPAdes) (version 2) | ecosystem: Host-associated > Arthropoda: Insects > Digestive system...
AGAAGAAGAAGAAGAAGAAGAAGAAGAAGAAGAAGAAGAAGAAGAAGAAGAAGAAGAAGAAGAAGAAGAAAGAAAAAGAAGAAGAAGAAGAATGTTCTCATCTAGTCCAGTTACACTTCACTACTGATGATACATTAAGAAGACTCTCCATGTCATCGAAATTTTTGATTTAGAAAACAGGGAAACATCACTGCTGCAGCCACTGATACTGTTACGGTCCAGACACGCCCATCAGAGTAAGGACAGACACTGAATACAGCTTTGATGTTCGCCGAAAGACAGACGACGCCTATTAAGTCTACCGAACATTTTTGTAAACTATGTTAAGACCATTATTTTTCCTTTAAAATAAATCGCTTTTATAAATGATGTACTTAATGAACTTAAGTTCAGAAATAAATCGAGAGAGCTCAGTTGATAAAGTGATGGACTATGGGCGTGTAAGATATTTGTCCTTGCCATGAGGTCACAGGGTTCTTTCCCTTCCTTCTTAATCACGAATATCGCTACAATACAAGTTTTATTTCAATTTTGGATATAGCTGAGAAAAGACAGTAAAATTATGTACAATGCAACATTAATGCGAGTACGGATCTTTGCATTTTGGATCCTTAACAGATAGTCATAACATTTAATGCAATTTAGTCGTACTTTTTGTATTTTTCACAATTTTGCACGTATTACAGAATGTTATTGCTATTACTGGGGCCTGTTATTATCGCTAATTGCAGATATTATCATTTATACGTCTATGTTGATTTTGTCAAATTTGTCGACCATGTGTTACTTCAGACGTTCATCTGAAAAAATTTTGAAATTGCTGATCTAAAAATAGTACTTCATAAACAATTTGTAGGTATATTTAGATGTATCTACACACCAAATTTCATATTTCTAGACATAATCCATAGATAATAGTATTATGATTGCACCTTTTAAAATTCGTTAATGAGTGACATGTAAATCGCAGTACGGACTTGGAAGATTGGTATTGATTGGTATTGATTACTATCTGTTACGTATTTTCGGCGACAACCGTGGTAACGCTAGTAACCAAAGTAGTCGTAAATGTACGTAGGTGTTTAGTAAGGTGCCTATTTATTTGTGTGTGATTGTAACCAAACTTGAATCTCAGCCAAACTCTAAATACGTATAAATTCTGCAGCGGAAGAAGGGACGGGCGGACAGACATGATCAAAGTAATAGCTGCTATTCACAATTTTACGCCAGTGCCTATAAACACCAAGGTGCTTAAAAACGTGAATATTTGTTACTACATGTAATTACCTCTCAAGAGATGACACTTAAATGGTAAGTAGTTTTTTGAACATGTGATTGGCCTATGACTACGGGTTAGTCAAACAAGCATCGGATTAGGTGGTGATCAAGAGGACAATATCCTGCAATGAGAGGAGCAAACTGTCCACTACGTCAGGAAGTGCACGCTGCAGCCTAAAATATTAAGGTAAAGATAAAGCAATTCCTATACAGGCCTGAAAAGGACCTGACGGTTCCAGAAGGTTGAGGCTCCCAGATTTCATGTGGTAAGGTTGTCAGCCCTGCGCACCTTCACACCCCAGGAAATATTCCTGGCACTCATTTCTGTTAGTGGCTGAGTCGAATCCAGGGCCATAGTGCGGCCGGAAGGATTATGTCAATGAAAAATTCCAGTGACACCATCGGGAATCGAACCCGGGCACTGTCTCAACCAACTGCGCCACCGCGTACCTCTCTTTATTTTGATAAAGGGCGTAATTCTGTTAGAATCTGATGATGGTAATTTAGATCACTCTTAGAGCCAGCTACTTTATTGACTTCGTCTGTGGTCTCGTGTTCAAAGATAAAAAAGAATAAAAAAATAATAAAAATTAATGAGGACGCTACGTTCAGGGGTGAGGCTTTTGTGGGCTATCTTTTGGGTTGCTATAGTAAATGGCATAATTTTATGACAAGGGTTTGTTATGATTTTTTTTTTTCTATTTAACCAGATATTATACATTGGTACTGTGCCAGTTCAAGTGCCATCGGCTGCTCACACGTTGCGAGACGTTTTGCCTCTCGGGCCCCAGCATGTTTCATCTAAAGTTTTTAGCCTCAGGATGGGGACTGATACGGTTACCGTGTAGTGCGTTATTGGTTTTTTATTTCCTTATTATCTTTTAACACGAGATGCTGGACGAAGTCCACAGTGTGGAAGATTCCAGCTTATTTAATATAAGTTTCTTAGTCTTATTTCGACAAGTGCTCCAGGCATTCTGGACGACTATAATGCAAAAGTTTGAGACAGAAGATTCTAAAAATAATAAAACAATTAAAAACATTAAGTTAATAAATAAATAGGACCTTCCTTCGTCCTGATGATGACTTGTTCCTTGTTGGTTTTCATGATATATGATCCCATTGTTCTTAGGCACGCTGAAAATTTGATATGCCTTGGTTAGAACTGGGTGTGTGGTCATTGAGGCACAAGATCTTCCTAAGTTTTGAAACTAAAATCCGTAACCTAAAAGTCAAATTTAACCAAAAAAGGATCCAACTTAAATCGATACTGCGAAACCAAGACTTTCCTAAAAAATTATATCAACCTACATGTATAATGCCTACAAGATACTCACTAACAAAAGCTTGCTCTTTGCCTGCAAGATGAAGAAATGATTCTTAAACTATGCCACAATGAGCCTACGAATATTTTACCGGTGTGTTCCAACCCACTGAAGTCTTTTAAACTACAGGATTTCCTGACAATTTTCGTACAGCTAATTAATCCACCTACCACTGCTAACGTATGTATGAACTACACTTACACATTCTCTTTGCAATAAATCTGCACTGTTCATTTTGGCACTGAAAAAAACGTCCGACCTGTATCGTTACCTACTAGGCCTATCTGCAGTTCTTTACCTCAAGCCACTGCACGTGCTGCCACTGGACTAGAAGTCAGAACAGCATCAAGCAACCTGCTTCCCCCATGTCAGATACTGGCTCGAGTTCGTATGACATTGCATGCGGTCTGTATTCCAACGCATTTATAATCCGCCAACTGTATTATAATGGTCTTATAAATACGAACTGTTATAACACGTGTCCGGTGATAAGTGGATCCCTGTCACCACGGCATGGCGCGTCCTCAGGTTGCGGAACGAGGAACGGCGTCCCATATGGAGGGTAGCTGCGAATATTTCGAATAAGCGATGGAGGACAGCCGAAAAGGGGTGGTCCCCAGTTTGCGGTTGGGCGAGGTGCTAACAGCTCCTACCCGTAAAAACGTATCATGTTATGAAATGTTCACACAGAAGCACCTGTGAAAGCGGTAATGAACTTTCGGGTTCCATAAATTGCGGGGAATTTCTTGACTGGCTGAGAACCGGTTAGCTTCTCAAGAAGGACTGTGCTGCATGGAGTAAGTAAGTTAGTAAGTAAGTAAGTTTGTAAGTAAGTAAGTAGGTATAACACATGTCAAGGAATACAACTTCACAGGTTATTACAACAAAATCATATAACTTTCACTGAAAAGGCTCACTATTTTACAAGAAAATAAAACTTCCTGTTAGTGGCACGGAACGGAACTTCGCCCTCTCCTTTCGGTGTGGCGCATTCGTTGCAATATGACGGTCAGTTCGACAGTTATGCTTGTTACAGGGTGCACCTAAATTTTATAATGATTTTACGATAATATTAGTACGATACTGAGGATTTGATTCGGGTAAAGTTTCAGACGGAGTCAATAGAAACTGAGGGAACGGGTGCAAATAACATTCCCCGTAATTGGAAATTGTTTGGAGAATCAGGAAATATTTTCCACTGCCGCGCCAATTCTAACTTTCCTGAAGTATTAATTCAACACACTTTCGAACGAAACCCATAGTTCATTTTCCCCCTTCACTTAGTCCTCAACCGAAGAAAATGACGAAGATGACGATGATGATGATGATGATGATGGTGACGACATTAAAGTAATAGACGGTAATAAGTCAGGAAAGTGGCTAGCTTGATAGCAGCATCAGATTTCCGATAAGACCAGAGATATTTATCTTCGCCCGCACGTCAAGACCAAATTAACTGCAGCCACCAAACATTTTCCCTATTCTGATATGACTTCGCGATATCATAACTTCACGCAGGTAATTAACGCTTCTTGTAAACATGTACAGGGTAAGGTAGCAAACCTTCAGGTACTTTAGGCCTAGGAACTAAGTGGATGTGAGTGGGCAACATGAGGTTCCAATGCTGTGTCTGTACATTCGAGATATAGCTCTGAGAGCTCTATCTTTGTAATGGAGCAAACATTCCCGCGCATCCACAAGAATTTTAAATCCAGCCTTCTAAACTGGAGCCAGTCATGTGTCATATAAAGCAGGCTACTTTATTTCGGTTTATGGCCCATATGGTTTTCTGGAGCCCATGCGGAGCACAGACGAATGCCCGCGTTCCTTTTTGTGTTAAATGATTCTCAGGTCTTTCAAAAGTCTTACCTACAAGCCAAGAAGTTCTACTGCGCACCGAAAAATTAAGCTATCTCAGAATTCCTGACAATTCTAACAAGCCTGAAAGAAACATTACTGTGAGCGACATAAAAATTCTTTACGAGTTTTGCAACTCCCTCTCATATATTTAAGTAGGCCCTAAAATAATTTTGTGGTGGCAGTGGTGCAGTTCGTTGAGGCACTGCGCTACAAGCTGGAAGGCCGTGGGTTATATTCCCATGGTGTCACTGGAATTTTTCATTGTAAAAAACTTTCTGGAAACACTATGGCGCCGGGGTCGACAAAGCCTCTAACAGAAATGAGTTCCAGGTTTATTCTCTGGGGCTGACAACCTTGCCACATACATGTGCCGACTATCCAGAAATCCTAGGAGCCTCAATCTCCTGGAGCCCTCAGGGTCTGTCCAGACTTGTAGGGGGATAGTTTTACCTGTTAGCAATTTTTGTAAAATTCATTCCCTTGTGATATATCGTATTAAATTGACATACGTGCTGCTGTCAACAACTACGCATTTTATTAGGCTTCCCAATACAAGCTACATGTACCGATAGTATTCACCATCCTCAGGCATTAAATAAATTATTTTGAAACTCTAAAATAACGTATTTCTTGGCATCACATAGGTGACTTTATAACTTTAAAATAATGTATTTCATGCCTGAGGATTGTCAGTGTTGCCAAGACTAATAAAATTTGTCGTTGTTGACTGCAGCACGTACGTCAAATTTACCTAGAACGTAAACTATTTTATTCTTTAAAGATAATATCCAAACAGTCTATATGAGTTCATTCAATACACTTGAACCAGAAAAGTTTGTTCATGTTGGCATCATTTGCCAGATTTCTATAATTTACGTAACTTGATGAAAATGTATGATAATTTTCAAACCTAAGCATATATTCTAAAACAGTTACATATTTAGGCACAGTGCTGGCAAATCGTCCCACCGTAAGGATTGTACTTTCCTTCCTTAATTTCAAAAAGGTTACAATAAAAGTAGATACTGAACTTATTCTTTAGACGTGGCTAATTTTAAGATGCTTCTGGTAGCTCTTTCAGAGAGCTCTGATCTTACCAGGATAAAGACATTAAGTTAAACCATGAAGTGTGTATGCACGTGTCGATAAAGGAATTATGAAAACTTTAATTTAAATATAAAATAAAAGACACGCTATTTTTTTGTGATCACTTTCTTATGAAACAAAGTAGATTTGAAGTCCGCCTGCAAAAATTAGCATGACATTTTAGTAGGACATTATTTCTTTCGAATCTTACATAAATTTAACTTGCGTTACATTAATAAGTAGAGTAACGTGACGATAAAACACGTATACTGCATAGACTTCATGGGCACATTCCTTCTTCAGAAGACATTGGTCTACAGTCAGTCAAAAAATCCACGGAAGTTCATAAAACCCGAAGTTTCATTGCCGTATTCACAAAAATTCATCACCGTACCTTATTCTGGGCCAGATGAATACAATGCATGCTGAGTTCTTCCAAGAAATCTCGTTATTTCAGGTTTGCCCACCAAAACTCTGTATTTCTCTTCTCCCTCATGCAAGCAGCACCCTCATACAAAACATATAAATCCATTCTGTGCTAGAATTTAGAATTACTGAATGAAAACTTGGCGTTCCATAAAGAACCGCTGACGTTTAAGGGGTTAATGTAACATCCGGAAATTCCTGTATAAAATTTTATTAATTATTTATTTAAAGACAGTATCAGTAGCTGGAATTACAGACACCCCTCGAATTACGTCATTTGCTCCCAGACCCAATATATTAAGCCAGGTACGTTAATTTGAACGGAGATTAATGAAGATGTCTTCGAGTTGCTGAACTGCCATAATCAGGACGTCACGCTCGACCATCTTTTTGAAATTCGGAAGTAAAGCGCCCTTGAAAGAGGTAAGGAACCTGAGAAATCTGAGTCTCAGCCTAAGGGAACGACCATGACGGCTTTGAAGCTGACTGAGGCGCTTGGATTGATTGAACTGACATCAAGGTGTTTGAGAACACTGATTTGAAATAGCAGCGAGCAGCCACAACTAGACAAGGAATTATAAGAATGCTTGCTTGCTATGAGGTGATGCTGGAGGAGGAGGTGTCTTTGTCTCGCCAGACTTCAGTGTCTGATTTCTTCAAGTCATCTTCAGGGACTTGTGCATCGCCACCTGAATTGCTGGACATTGGAGACGATTGTCCAGTCCACGAAGAAGCGCTCTCACCTTAAATTGCCATTTGTTTGTTATCCTACATTTGTTGTACATTTCGTAAACAAAAATACATCTCTTTTATTGGTAAAATAGATTGGAATCGCCGTGCACATTTTACATTGCATTTGTGGGAAAATCTATCTCGAATTACGTCGCCGGTCCCGGAACCATCACGACGTAACCTAGGGGGATAGCTCTATATGGTGTCGAATGATAGGACGATTATTAAAGAGGGAACTAGTAAGGAGGCCGAAGAAAGTGCTCGTGGCCTAGTCTGGTAGTATAGAAATTTATCTGGAGAGCCTGAAAAAAACTACGAACGCCCCACTCAGATTAGTCTTCTTCGTGGCCAAGATTGGAATGGAGCACCTTTGGAACAAGTGAAAAAGTTTTGCAGCTTAAGCCAGCTGACGCCAGAAGTAGTGGATATTTATCAGATATTACGGGCAGGACTAAGTGAAAATAAGACACGAATAAACATAGGGTGTATAGAGAAAGAAAACTGAAAGCGTGCAAGGCGTTCTGTTGTAAACAATAAACAAATGGGACAAGTGCAGTTCAACATTACTCATCTTGAAGAAGAAACTATGGAATACACTTGTTAGTTCAGATCTCTTGGAATTTCTTCATTAAGACGTTGGATTGTATACTAGAGGCCTTGGGAGATAAAGATGATTACCGATCTGCTTCGAGTGCCGAGGTTAAGGATGGGTGGAGCTACATCTCCTTTTGTGTATATACCTTCATGGCGTCGAGCTTAATTGATTAGAGGGACAATTTTGCTTTATCTTTGCCAATGAAAATCAAGTCACTTGTACATATAACAGTAAAATCGGTAAAATACGGTACTCTATATCTCTCCCAATTCCCTTTGTTCATAATATGTTATACATATGCATTACAATGGAGTGTCTCAACATAAGATTAACAATCATCCGTATCATCTATCACCGCATCTAAAAGACGAAAAATAGCATGTTGAATAAACAGATACACGTTGTTTGTGAATACTTGTTGAATTTTTTGTGTTTGCCATTGTGGATTTCACATCGTGTAACAATGCCTTCTTCATTTTTTATAACTGTGGTTTTCACTGTAGCCTTTGTTTGAGCCACGCAGTATAATGTCCGCATGGCATGCTTCTTCCGCCATCTGTGGGCAAGATTATAAACTGCCTGCAATAAGCACTGTTTTGCGTGCCAAAACTATGCAAAGCAAACAGTTGAAGGCGGCTTATTTGTCGTCGATGATGGCCGATGATGGATATTATGACCCTCAAAACTATCTGCACGATCTTGTAATATTGATTATGCGAGGTCTGCTTTACTGTTGCTTTTAGAAGCCGTCTGCTTGAAATGTGTAACATGAGACCGTAATAGGGAGGTCGTACTTGTCCGTTAGTCTTCAATCTCTGAATTTTGTCGACGAATTTCAACGAAACTTGGTCTTATACACTACGACATTGTACGTTGCCTGGTAAATTTCACTTCTGTGAAACGTCCTGTCGGTCAATTGTACATTTTTTTTAAACCGGCCCACTATTCAACAAATTAGTACGTAGCGTAGAATGTACAAATTACGATTTATTTGTAACACTCAGGTCTGCTTTTACAACCAGATATTTCACAAAAATAAACTGCGATTCGAAAAGTTGCGAGCAGATAAGAATATACATCTTCCTGCCTGTCACCTACAAACCTCAATATTAAAACATGGTTTACGAAGTTATAATTGTATTCGTTAATTTCCCAAGGCTACAGCGGTCGGGAGTTGAGGCTGATCACTCACTGCCAACTACTGTCGAATTTAAGAATGCGTGGAATCGTAGCTCCCCTCCCAAAACGTCTTCACGTGGCAGGGCTCTAATTGTGCCCAGGGACGCTCTTACTTATAACGTACCTTCGTGTTAATGTGAAACTTGGACAGTAACCCGAACGGTAGACCACAGAGTTAATGCAAACAGCCACATGCGACATTGAGTTTCTCACAGCGGTGCTGCTGAAGATCCCAGCGCCACGGGATGTGACGCTCTGCCGACGCCTTGAAGGACCGTAGTGTCTGGATCTTCAGTGCCAAGCAGTCTTGGAGTGCTCATATCTTTGTCTGACGTAAGACATATCAAGTAACAATGCATGAGAAAAACACAGGATGAGAAATTTCATAACGTAGTCAACGAATATTATAATAATATTCGGTGCACTGTGCAGAGTCAGACTGAATTAGGAAATTCCCTAATTCATTCTCACTCTACACAGTGCACCGTACACATACTACCAAGGATTTGACATAATATGCCTCCACATCTCCGAACAGTCCACGACGACGTATTTTAACCGATTGTTTTAATGATTATGACTTTAGCTAAGATCAATAAGACGCTCCCTGAGGATGGTTGTTAAACCGAAAAATGTAGGGGAAATTTTAATTTACTACCAAACAAATATATAGTGCATCCGTTGGTGAAATAAAAAGACTTTGATAATATCAAGATGCACGGTACAACTATGAAATTTCTTCTCAGTGTTTCGTGGTATTTCTTAGTTTCTCCAAGCAACATTCGCCTCCTTAACCTCTACCTAATTTTGATTCACGATCAACTTCCAACCACACTCAACGCCAATTTCGTGCATTTATAGGCTTATTTAATCTCTGACAGTTGATTTAAAAGCACAACACCATTTTATAAAAATTCGCCATTGGACGCTAGGCAGTTCCACGGTCATCCCATCCTCACAAGCTATTTCCACATGAAAAAGCTTACTTCTCATGTGCTATGCTTATCAGTCTTCCAAGAGGGTTACATTCAGTGAGTTCCTCCAGTAACATTCTCTACACACTTTTTGTCCGCCCTGTCTGACCACACCGTCTAAATCTCCCTGATATCATCATTCTAACTATACTTGGTGACCTGCAAAACCCACAGAATTCATAGTCGTGTAGAATGTATTGCACTTATTTAAAATGCTGCTTACTAACAACTAGTCAATCTTAAGAAGCTAAGAGCTCTGTAGCAAGCCTAGACATTCCTTGCATTTTATAGAAACCGAAGGTTCATTACCATATTACCAGGGTAATGCCACTGGTCCCTCTCCTGAACCAGTCTACACTTTCCCACCCTACTTCAAATCAATTCTAATATTACCCTCTTTTCTAAGCTTAAGTCTTCAAAGTAATCTTTTCCCTTTAGGGTTTCTAACCAAATCCCTGTATGCATTTTTCCCATGTGAGCTGCATCTCGCGTACAATAGCCTAATAATGTACGGAGAGGAGTACACCTTACGAAGTTCTTCTTTACTTCAGTCTCGCAAGACACAAAGTTTCACACGTATGCAGAACGAGAAGCAAGATTATATTTCTCTATGTATTAATAGGACACGGGAAGACAAGACTATAAAACCAAGGGATGGAAGCATTATCCGAAACTAATACGTTCTTAATATTTTAGTGAATCAAATTTTATTTCGTTACTGTCTTCCACAAATACATAAACTTTATCACCTTTTCAAAAGCTTTATCAATTAGCTTTATGTTGTTCATTTGTCTAACAGTCACTAATATTTAAACTCACTTCGTCTCCTCAGCATTTACTTGTAAGTCAAGCCTGTCAAATTCAAAAACGGGTTGCGGGCCAAACCCGAAAACCACCTTGACATTTTTGGTCGCAACGTGTGTCACATTCCCTCATCGTTCATCTATGTATTTTCATGTTTAAAAAGCTGGAGGATGTCGGGATATTTTTGGTGTAACACGCAACAAAAATGACATTAAAAACTTCATAATAAAACTCAAAATGTGAGCGGGCCATATCAAGAAGTTCTGCGGGCCGTGTGTTTGAAACACCTGTTCTGTACCTACTAGCGACTAAAAGCATTTCTGTGTTTTTCTTTACATTTTTATATTTTCGCCCAACAGATACCTGTGTACACCTTCGAGAATCCTCCTACGCACTCTATTTTCAACCGCTTCTAAATTACATCATTCTCTCTAGCAAGTTTTTGGGCTTTCGTATGGGTGTAGCTGAGGTCTCCGTTCTTCTGGGATGGCACGCCATGTCACTGGGTAAAAGGTGCCCGAAGTTTTGAGACAGCGTACTGGTCTCAACTTCGAGGATCCAACAGCACACCAAACAACCAAGGACACAGCAACATATCCCAGAAAACAGACAGATCTCAAAGCAAAATTACGTGTATAGAAGCATGTAGACCACGTGATAAAATTGTTCTAAATATATTAACCTCCATACTTTCGGAAACTAGACTACGAAAGTGGCATTTTAACGGAATAATAAGCTGCGTATCTGAAATTTCTTCTCTATACAACTGACAATGAGTCGAAACAGGAACTTCGTAATTTAAAGAGGTTCCATAGTATTGCTAGAAGAGTAGAAGCAGAAGTAGAACACAAGGTGAAGTGACGTAGTAGGAAACAGTGAGGATGTTAATGTCCGGCAGCGGTGAGGACGTGCATCTTAGAGTCGAATCTGAGCCACAATGGGGTTCGGTGAACCCCACCCCCTTTACGCTTGACTTATGTAGGCGAATTGTCCGCAGTGGTTCTGGCTGGCGAAACTTTTCTTATGAAGATCACTGTGTTCTGGGGTGTAAGACTGCTTAATCTGGTAAGTAAATAGCAACCTGCTGCCTCCGTCTTCAGGATAAATTTTCTTTCTTGCCTTCAAGAACGTCGGTTTCAAGAGCTCTAATCCATGTCCGACCCCAAGCCTATCGTTAGTATTAACGTCTACGTTAAACTGATTTATGACTCGAAATAATAAATATCTGTAATAACAGGGTTCTGATGTTGATCCACGAGATGAAACGGAAAGTGTGAGCGGAGACAATATGATGGTTACTCTTGTATGTGGCATGCAATACATGAATGTTATAACACGAATGAGAAGTTTGTCAGTGCATCTTTCCCACTAGCCTCTCAGCATCTACTCTTTTGTAAATGTTCCTACATTTAAGGTTGCTGTAAATTGATTTCCCGATGGTTTGGATTACTGCAGGCCCCTTACTTCTCCCCAGGCATTTTGTTGGGATTAATATGGACGCCATACTTATCCTAAACCTCTTGTTTATATCAATGTAAGGGCCGTACGTATCCATAAACTTATTGTTTAAATTACTGTAGGCTTCATACTTACCCCAAATTTATTGTTTAGATTACTGTAGGCTCCATACTTACCCTAAACTTGTTTAGATTACTGTAGGCTCCATACTTACCCTAAACTTATTGTTTAGATTACTGTAGGCTCCATACTTACCCTAAACTTATTGTTTAGATTACTGTAGACTGCATACTTACCCCATACTTCTTGTCAGATTAATATAGGCGCCATACTTATCCAGAAACTTCTTGTTCGACTGCGGTATCCGATTGGAATCTTCAGAATCCTTTACATTGTCCTATTTTTAGCACTTTTCAAAGGATCCATTCGTAAACAAAATTATGAATTAATTCCACAAGCAGGGACTTAAAATGACAACTCAGTTTCATCCTCAATTATTGTTTTTTGATCCGAACGTATAGCTGTATAAAAAACGTTCCAAATTGTGGGAAGTAGTAACAGATGAATAACTCGTAGAGTATCTCTTTGTTCTAAGCACTTTAAGTGCTGTTTTACTCCTCGCAAGGCCGTCATTTTAATTGATAGCATTTTAATGAATATAAAAAATCAACCCTTAACGGACTATTTGCGTTCCAAGTTAGCCCTTGAAAACTTTTTGAGTTGAAGAAAATGAGAAAGATCAAGAACCCATAGAACCCCTACTTCGTACTTTTTTGTTAGGCTTACATCAATTTTTGTGTGTATTTTATTTGCTTTAATTTTGCGCTCGTTGCAACGGGCAAAGCTATCTAATCGGCGAGAAAATTAAAGCATCAGAAAGATCTTTTAAAAGAAACGAAGAGTATACAAGGAGTTACAAAAAGAAGATTTTGCTAATTAACGAGGAATAATTTATCCACCCCACTAACTTGCTCTAGCGGGGTATAATGAAACCATCAAGGAACACAAGACAAACGGGACGCGAACTTCATGGTGGGCGTGCGTGGGGAGGGGAATGTATCATAATGCAGAGTGCGCTGCAGTCTCGGCCAGGAATGGATCCTATCCTTGTTCTCAATCTCGATTCTTGATTTAAAATTCAAGTATCCAGTTTAATTGGCTAGCAATGTGGTAGCTCAATGTTTGGCTTATTGATATTATAAAATATGAAAATACGTTCTGAATATCTGCCGCATATCTAAATTAAACAGTGCAGTTACACAGGAGACCAGGAAAGTAAATTCAATTAATTTAATCATTTGAAGACTGACATTCACGAGTGCAAGCAATTTCATGTCAATGCTTTCCGATATCCGAAAGAGCATCATTTTACTTTATTATTACCAGGCTTCGCCCATTATCCTGATAATGGCAGTATTGAGATGATGATGATGAGTATGGATTATTGGTGGAACGACACTGACAGGGGAAAGCCGAAGTACTCGGAGATAAATTGTGCTATTACAACTCTGCCCACCATAGATTTAGAAAGGACTGGTCCGGGATCGAACCAACATCTTCGTGGTGAGAGGTCAGTGACTAACCGCATAAGCCATGGCACCGCCGAACTTGAAAACGGAAGTTAATTTAAATTATGCATAAAACTCTGTTCCTGCCTCACAAAGAATGCGATCCAGGGAGATAAAAAATAAGTAGTTACTGCAGTTCAACGAAATAATCGGAGATTATAGTAAGAATATAAATGCACTGTGGCAAAATGCAGTTTCTTATTGTTACAACGGGTGGTGCGTATAGTTACCAATGGGTTAGTAACTCATACTGTGGTCGTCTGGTTAAGGACACCGTGTAGTCGCTGGGTAGCCTGAGCAGAAAGACAGAATATCACCCCGAAACACTGTAACCACATACCATTCGATATGGTGTCGTAACGCATAAGTGCACGGACATGTAACCACTAAATTAGTACAACAATGAATTCCAGCACGATATCCAAAATGTTATGGTACTTCTCAAGGTGTTAAATCGAGTGTGGAATGAACTCCATATGCCTTTCCAATTGTGGCTAAGACTTATAATTAATTAAAGTGATGAGTATACAAAATGCGGACATTTAATACGCATTTTCATCAACGAAATTATTTTTAAGAATACAATACTTTCTTCTCACAGTTTTCTATGAGACACTAACAGATGACAAGTTACCATAACGTTAAACATCTGCACCTAAATAATATTTAAACATTTATCTTATACCTTTCATAACACACATTGTGTGTCCACTGCCAATTCCGAATGGTGTTCTATAGAAAAAGAACCGGTTCATTCTGGGAAATCATGTGAAAACCACTAATACACTGTGGGCAAAATGCATTAGTTCTAAAAGTCAAAAGTAAACGGAAGGACCTACAAATAGTAAGAAATAAACTTGTCTTTAAGACAATAACAATTCCATGACACAGACGAAGGTTGGATATTTTTCACCCTTACCTTGCATACTGTTAGTTGAAACAGAAGGACCATCATAGAAAGCACCGCATAAGTTTTAAGAGAAAATGAGGTTCATTCCACGTTAGTTCTGGTGTTTATGTTGTACGCATACTGTTGAAAACGGCGCAAAAACCTTGTTCTCTCATCAAAACAGTCTCAACTACGTAATCATCTACAAAACTCGATTAAAGTCTTTGCGCCGAATAAGAATCATAAAATAACCTTGCCCGGCCAAATACGTCAATTCACAACAAAGTCCAAAGTTTTTAGAACATCTTGCTCTATCCCCGTCTTCAAGAACTGTGTTGATTATCCCCTGATGATGGGGACAGCGCAGATCACCGAAACGCTGGACTGCTGTCCGATCAGACGGAGCATGTCGCCCGAGAAGGCATTATCATAACTTGCAGCAATTCATTTTCGGTACAATGCTAATGCTACCGGGAAACAACTTTCCCCAGCACAATTCCCGAGCAATACAGGATTGAACAGAAACAGTCATTTCTGGGTAGAGTCAGATGTCAGATGGGTCTAAGAAGTTACGTCACGCTGGTCCAAAATAGGTGAAAAATAATATTGTGCCCTATTGCAATATCAAGTTGTGACTGCCACTGATAGACTGAATAGTAAAGATGATTAGACAACGCAGGGATGAGTTTCCAACGTCTGAGGGGAAAGTCTTGCAGAGAAAACGTGAGAACCAAACTTCTGAAATGCGCCTAGTAATGAAACAACGCACCGATCCTGACAAATTCGCAGGCAAATGTGTATGTCATTAAGTTTAATAATGATTTCTATCAGTTATTAAAGATGACTTTATAAATACATCACTGTTAAGTAAATTTTAGTAATTACACAAGACGAGAAACAAATTACTATGCAATGTAAAATATTACAGAGGATTACGTGATGGAAACAGGTAGAATCTATGACTCATTCTTCTTCAGACTTCAGTGTAGTGACTGAAACACGAACACGCACGCACGCGCAAACACAGTCCACTAAAATCCAAAGCACTTCGAATATAGAAATGTTCTGGCCCCGAAAATTAATTCTTCCCCAAAATCAGTGTTAGAAAGGGCACAATGTAGGATGGAAACGGTGTCTGCTTGAGGTAAACAAAAAGGTGGAAGGTAAAGGTAAAGCAGCTACAACCTAGGACTGGCCACGAAGGCGGAGAGAAGGGTATAATTCTACTCTTCCTTTATTCTCGGAGCTAAATGGAGGTAGGTGGCTAACGCCACGCCCCGGCCGTTTTACACCCGCGACAGAGAATCGGGACCCACTGTACAGGAGGCTGGGTGGGCTCCCACGACCAGTGTGGACTGATACGGAAAAATCTCATTTCCATCGGGATTCGATCCCCGGACCGTCCAGCCCATAGCGAGTCGTTATACCGACTGAGCCATCCCGACGCCAATACATACAATAAAGTCAAAATCAAATACACATTTTAAGATTTCTGCACCAACTTTGACAGGAATGCTTGTGATTTTGTTCCTTGGGAAAGTGGGTTTTGTAATTAGACATAATTTCTCTTCAGACCGTCGCACATTTTGGAATATGTTAATACAGATATTCCCAAACTGTGCTCCGCGGAGCACCAAGTGCTCCGCGAAGCATTTCTAAGTGCTCCACAAAGAGATTGGAAAGAAAAATAAAGTAAACGTGACAAGATCTGAAAATTGTGAATTTGTGC
>Ga0209629_10001205_pt1 | contig 15895 bp, 12 predicted proteins | sample TergutCu122P5_FD_187286 | JGI IMG/M metagenome (GOLD analysis project Ga0209629, IMG submission 187286) | Cubitermes ugandensis P5 segment gut microbial communities from Kakamega Forest, Kenya - Cu122 P5 (SPAdes) (version 2) | ecosystem: Host-associated > Arthropoda: Insects > Digestive system...
GACCTACAAACATGTATGCTTGTATGAAGCAGTATTATAAAGTAGGATTTTCTGGAACCATACGCCCTGACCATGTACCCACCATGCTGGATGAAAAAGCGGATCATCCTGGGTATTCTGCACTTGGTAACTTGTTTGCTGTTGGATATATGAAGGGCTTAATGGAAGCAATCGAAAAAGGAGATAAATAATATGGACGAACAAAAGTTGATAAAATATAGAGATGCGCTGCTAAAATCTTTTTCTGCAGATATTTTTGACGTTATGGACCCCATGGGCTATCCGAATCAGTGTATGGATATTCATATCGCCCCATTGAGGGAGGATATGAAAGTCGCAGGTCCTGCGTTTACTTATTGGGGGATGAGGGAACCTCGCTTCGATGCAGATTTGCCACGTCCTGATTTTGACGATAACGCTCTTTATGATAAGATTCTACCTCACAGCGTTATTGTGGTGAATGCGGAGAAGGACAACGTGCTTGGGCATTGGGGTGAGATGATGAGCTATGGTGCACGTGCTGCCGGAGCTGTGGGAGCTGTCATCGACGGAGGAACCAGGGACAAAATGGGTATATTGGGCATCGACAACTGGGCTTGCTTCGCTAGATATACATCGCCTGTGGAATCAAAAAAACGCTGGCGACCCCGTGAGGTGCAAGTGCCTATCTTTGTGACAGGAACCTTGACGAGCTCTATCTTGGTGCGTCCAGGAGATTGGATCTTCGGAGATGTAGACGGCGTGATAGTAATCCCTATTGAAATTCTGGATGAAGTGGTGGAGAAAGTGCGTGAATTGTCCGAGAAGGAAGCACTGTCTCGTAAGGCATTTCAAGAAGGATGGTCTTTCAAAGAAGTATACGAAAAATATAAGAGAGCTTAATGATACTTAAAAGCCTATCGGCGTGATTCAAATCAGTTGACACCCTTTAAGTTTATGATATCACTTAAAATGTTGATTTAATCAGATTTTGTGAACATAATAAAACAAAATGTGTCAACTGATTTGATCATTTTTTGAAACACACCAGCCTATCTATACTAAAGCTTTAATACCTTGATTATAATGCCTATTGTATTTACAATAGGCTAAAATTATGTTATTCTTTATGTCTTTTCCCCATTACATAAATGAAAGAAATCCATAGCCAAGTAACGACGGCGGACAAAAGCATCAGCCAGAGTATCTGCCAATAGCCACCCACAATACAGAAAATGATGTTAATGATAGGGAAGCCGAGTAGAGTAAACAGTACAATGAAATTGCCTTTTATCTGCAAAGGTGCTTTCATCCTGCCGCGCCAGAACACTATTAATAGCAGTATCGGTATGACAAGTGCTGCGATGAGCATGACCCACTCCGCATTTCCGCCACGGGGAAAGAACGGCCACATATAAGAGAGGAACTGGGAAAGCGGTGACACCACACATAGCAGGGATACCACCATAGCAAGTATGGGGTAGGCATATCCCACCGATTTTTTGTATCCGCTCTTTTTGAACCACCAGCGTCCAAGCAGAATAAAAGCAACGGCGTATCCTGTGATGAAAAGCCATCCTGTAAAGTTCATGACAGGTTCTCCGTATATCTGCACCTCCCCCGGTAAAGGGAACCATACCCAACGACCCACAAGACCCTCGTTGGTCTGAAAAATCTGTTTCACAGAAACCGGATCAAGCGAGAAATCTGCCAGAATGGCAAAAAAGCCGACGACAAAAGGCTTGCACCATGTTGGAATTCGCATTCGTTCGAGCACTTTCAACGACGCATAAACCACCAGAAACTCAAATACCGGTATGGATAGTGGCACATTAAAAATCATGAGGATGCTCCTGCCATACTCATAATAGCCAGGATTGCCCATGACTGTTGCGAAATTTTCGTAAGTAGCTGCGTATGCGATGAAAAAAATAAATTCCATAAGAACTTGGATAGGATGCTTCTCGTTTTTAATGATGTAGGATACCGTCATCGCTGCAGCGGCAAACACCAGTAAATCCTGTATGATCCAAACGGGTATTGCTGTAAACATTCCCATAATATTACCTCCAAATTTGGTTGTGAGTCATTTGTCAATAGAAAAAAATCTTAAATGTATTGTTTGTTTTCTATCAATTATTATGTTATTATACAGATAAATATTAGTAAAATGCAAGATGATAATATAGACAGGAGGTTAAAATGAGCTTAAATGAGAATCTAGAGATTATTGAACTGTACAAAGGGCTTAGGGTCACAGATGTAAGAGACGGTATGGACTGGGTGGGGTATCATCATTATGGTACAGTCCATCACTCCATCCGACCGCTGTTTCGTACTAAAGCAATAGGCATAGCACGCACAGCGCGTTATCTGCCATATGAAGGACCTGCACCATGCTGCATAGGTGACGAATACACCAAATGGGTTGGCATGTACTATACTGAAATCTGTTACGATCCCTGGAACAAGGATATACAACCTGGTGATTTTATCTGCTTGGATGTCTGTGGACTAGATGTCGGTCTGCTAGGCTCGAACAACACACTAGATGGTAAGAAACGCGGAGCTGTGGGCTATTTGACAAATGGTGGTGGAATACGTGATACTGACGAGGTTATCTTAGAAGGAATTCCTGTTTGGTCTAAATTTATTTCACAACCCATGGATCAGGCTCGTATTCGCTTTTGGGAAAAAGACATACCCATTGCAATCGGCGGAGTTGCTATATACCCTGGTGACGTGGTCGTTGCAGATGGCGATGGCGTAATAGTGGTACCTCGTAAAATTGCACGTGACGTTGCCAAGTATGCATGGCAGGAAGCTAGCAAGGATAAGAAGGCACGCCGTCAAATGTATATGGATCTTGGTATGGATTTGGACGATACTGTTGAGGTTGATAAGGAGAAAATTAGGTGAGATAAATGAAGCGTTTCGTACTTATACCAGATTCCTTCAAAGGAACCATGAGTTCCATGGAAGTATGCTCAATTATGGCTGAACAAATTCACAGGAGGTACCCAGACGCAAACATTTTGTCCCTACCTGTTGCTGACGGCGGAGAAGGTAGTGTGGATGCCTATCTTAGAACCATGGGCGGTGAGAAAAAAATTGTTTCGGTACAGGGACCATATGGCTGCGATATTCCTAGCTTTTATGGAATAATTGGTCATGATACTGCTGTGATAGAGATGGCCGCTTGTGCTGGACTTCCTCTTGCAGGAAAGGACCTTCGCCCTATGGATACAACGACTTTTGGAGTGGGACAGTTGATGCTTAATGCGGTGGAATGTGGCTCACGTCATCTGATCCTTGGTTTAGGCGGGAGTTGCACAAATGATGGTGGAGCTGGTGCAGCTGCTGCTTTGGGTATTCGGTTTATAAGCGAGTCGGGCGAATTTTTTATTCCCACAGGAGGTACCTTAAAAGATATTGCTCATATCGACATCTCAGGGCTTAATCCTCTTATTCGCTCTGCTTCCATCGAAGCCATATGCGACGTGGATAATCCTTTGACTGGTGTTAATGGTGCAGCTTATGTTTTCGGACCGCAAAAAGGTGCCAATGAGGAAGTTGTACGGTTATTAGATGCTGGACTGTGCAATTTATCTAGTATTGTAAGGAAGGATTTAGGATTTGAAATCGATACCGTACCAGGCTCTGGGTCAGCCGGTGGAATGGGTGCTGGAATGATGGCTTTTTTTGGAGCTAAGCTTCGTCCGGGAATAGAAGTAATGCTGGATGCGGTGCAGTTTGATGAAGCTATAGCCTACGCTGACATGGTCTTTACCGGCGAAGGGAAACTCGATGAACAGAGTTTGAGAGGTAAAGTAATAAGTGGTGTCGCAAGGCATACGAAGAAGCTTGGTGTCCCACTTGTAGCAATCGTAGGTGATATAGGAGATAACATAGACGGAATATACGAGCTGGGAGTCAATGCTGTTTTTAGTATTAATCGTGTGGCTGCAGACTTTTCAATCGTCCGCAGTCGTTGCCGTAAGGATTTAGCTCAAGCTATGGACAATTTGATGCGATTTATGCTCAGTTGCACATGAACAAATTTCTTGAACATAACAGACGTTTAGGATATCTGCCCCAATATGGGTATCCACAAGAACGCCTGTTTTTTTGTCTATCTTCATAACTGCCATGCGACTACTATTTTGTAGAGCCACGAACAGGAAGTCGCCATTAGAAGATAAAGAAAACATTCGAGGCTCTTTACCTGGTGTGAGGAAAAATTGAGGATCTGATAATAATCCATCTAACTCATTCACCTTCATTAGAGCGATACAATCCAGCCCTCGCACAGAAGCGTACAAAAATCTTCCGTCTTTTGAAAGCTCGAGTTCAGCTGACGCAGCGGTATCGATGTTTTTAGTGTTCAGGGCTATTGTCTGCTTTAAGTGGTATTCTACATAAGTTTTCTCATAGCATAGAACTTTATTTCCAAGCTCCGTAAGCACATAGATGATGGGCAGCGATGGATGTATTACAACGTGCCTTGGTCCCTCTCCTGGCGGAACTATTATACTATTTTGCAGGGAAAGTCGGTGATCTGGAGTGATTTCATAGAAGAGTACTTTATCAAGTCCAAGATCCGAGACACATATTAAGCCAGATTTATCTACTAGTGCCTGGTGGGCGTGGGCCGAGGACTGCCTCTGATGTATACTTTGCCCCTTGTGTGCTACAATATCGCAGAGCTTTCCGATTCGCCCATCCGGTAAGATGTCGCAAATAAGTACATGCCCTGAATTATATGCCGCTGCACAAAGCATTTTGCTATCCGGTGAAATGTCGATATGGCAAAGACCCCTGCAGGGAACAGTTATTTTGTTCAAAAACTGAAGTGTTCCGTCTTTAGCATGGAGAGTATAAGCCGAAATAACGCCTGTGTCAGGTAGTTCGCTGATAACGTACAGGAACCCCTTATTATAAACCATGAAAGATGGGCTGGGACAATCCGCTTCGGATACCGGGATCAATGCATTATTTGCCCATCGAAATACTCGTATACCGGATTTCCCAATAGAATCTGTATAACTGCCTGTGATAATTAGTTCCATTTTTGCCTCCTTGTTAATCTCTTATCGAGACCAGTGAAATAAGCGAATTAAACAAACCTATCTCGATGCTGATGCTATGCTCGTTGTATCGCCAGTTATTGCTATCAATAGACAGAAGGTTATCCTCATACCATGGACTCTCCGTACTTATTCCGAAGCCAGCTTTAAACAGAGGACCAGCAGCAAGAGCACCTGGTAGTATAAATTGATCCTTATCCTCGTTAAGCCTAGAATGCAAGCCTTTGACGAAGTTTTCACCAATGCCGGAAACCCAGCTTATGTTCCATGGATTTGCGCCAAATACCCAATTAAGACCTTTCTCAGCTGCAGCTAGAACTCTACTCGCCATCTCAGGATCTTCATATTTAAAGAGCTTGTAATAACGAATTGCATCTGACACATAGGACATGTGTGCTTCGTTGACACCAAAGGCTTTGAATTCTGCTGCTATATAGTATGGAGTTGCTCCTGATCTCTCAAGAAAAGTCACCATCTCTCCTTTAAGCAAAGTTTTGATTTTAGCTGCGAGCTCTGAGTCAATAGCTTTGATGACAGGATACAGTTCCGCCATTGCTAAGTTAGAGACGCTCCAATAGTTTGTGCTTTCAATGTTGCTTGGATTCAGTGCCATGATGCGCTCTCTGACTCTATTAAAATATGCAATGTCTCCCGTTAAAAGATAAAGCTCAGCTTCGGCGAAAATTAGGGGATCTGTTAGACCGTTTCGGGACAGATAGTTGGACCTGGGATAGTTTGCTTCACCGTCATATTTAAGAGCTGTTTGATAAGCAGTAATAGCACGAGTTTTGCATGCATCAAAAAAACTGACTATTTCTGGTTGAGCTAAAGTTTCATTTATCACGAGATTTTTCTGGTCATAAGTAAAGCTGTTTAGCTGATCCTGTGTGATACTGCCGTTAGTCACAGCCATTTTTAAAGCTCGAGCCACAGCTGCTAAAGATGCAGACATTTTTGCGCTGCCTTCCACGGAGGAGGATTTGATGTCGAAGTATCGCTGCCCTGCATATTTTTCAGGATGTTTCCATTGCACTTTGTCGTCAGAAGTGGTGCCTACGAACTTTTGAACATTGTGACCAATGCCATTATCGGCATCGATTAGTTTCAGGGACCACTTGGCACTGAAGATTAATTCGTCGATGATGTCTGGAATTCCGTTTCTGTCAAAATCAAAGTTGACGAAAGAATTCGCATTTTTCATATTTTCCATGTAAGTGATTGCCATCTGCCCGAGCACCCACTGATTTTCGCTGTAAATACCGTAGTCCCCAGCATCAAACCAGCCACCTGTGATATCATAGTCTATTCCATTTGAACCTTGAGCATCGTTTAAAAATGCTGCAGGGTGATATCCTTTCGTGACTATGAGATTATTGCCATATCTCTCACCATACTGACCTTCAGCCATGAGTGCAGCGGTATCTGTGGCACTGCGCTGTATGCGATAATAAGACATCAAATCGATGCAATATTGTTTATAAACATTTTTAGCAATTGGGAACTGGAAAGATCTCACACCGCAGACCTCAACAGTATAGACACCCTCTGTAGTAACTTCGGAGAAATCTGCGAAATACACCCTCTTGCTAAAATGTATACCATTGTCTATTAAAGTTCCGGAGTAAATTTTTGATGTATTAGAAAATATGGAGAATTCGGTATTTTCAAGTATGTCATTAGTTATAATGTAAGCTGATTTATGGTCTTGAGTATTATATCCCGCTTGATTGACCGCTATAAGCATGATGAGAACCTCCTTATTCGCTTTCTGAATCTTAGTATATCTTATAGTGATATTGACTGTCAACTTAAGATAATTAGGTGAGATTTTTTTATGCTGTCTAAACCTCGTTTTGTGTAATCGTTATTTTGCTTTGCTCCTTGGAAGGAATATAATATTAATACTTTTTCACACTTAATCAATAATAGTAAATTTCTATCTAGTCAAATCAAATTTTTGGAGGAGTTATCAATGAAAACAACAACAGTGCAGCCTCACAAATCATCACTTGGCATGGATGCTAATCTCACAGTTATAATCGTTTACATAGCAATGGCTGTCGTATCGTGGATACACTATTTAGGATGGATCGCATGGGCTGTCCCACTTGTATTTTATTTCATGGAGAAGAATAGCGAGTTCGTAAAATTTCACGCAGTGCAGGCAACCATTATCGGAATTCTTAGGGCAGCAATTTCAATCGTATTGCAAATTTTCATCTGGATATTGACACCTAAAGACCTGTACAGTGCTCTCAATTATCTAGCAGGGAACGGCTGGGGTTTGTGGACACTTCTTGGAGTGATTTCCACTATCGTCGGCATTGCCATCTCACTTCTGATACTATATGTTGTCATTACAGCCTGGAATTGGAAACAGGTGGAGCTGCCCATCATCGGACCGATATCGGTGAAAGCACGCATGAAACTGGACGACTTCGCCAAGAAGCAGGGTTCCGGTTCTAATAAATAACCCAATAATATCATCAGTATCGAACAACAAATATTTAGTTACAGGGTCTTACAAAAAGCATTTGTGTAGACCCTTTTTTTATTTAAGAATTTGCTTAGAAACCTCCACATTATTGTGATATAATAAACTCACAAGGAGGCGATTTAATTGGATACAACAACCATCATTGTTCTATGCGTAGTATTCGGTTTAATTTTTGTAATAATCCTAATTTCTATAATGAATAAGAAACGAATTTTAAAAATGCTCAGTGAAAAATACGGGAGACCATCGACGCGCACTTATGACCAGCGTGATTTTACATATATAAGTCAGCTGTTTAATCTATTTCCAGTGAAAGATAAAGAAACGATAGATGATATAACCTGGAATGATTTGCAAATGCCAATACTGTATAAACAAATGAATCACTCTGTTTCTCATATTGGTGATGAATATCTATACCGCCATATAAGATCGCAGCAATATAATCAATTGGACATTTTTGAAAAGCACATTCGATATTTCGACTCACAGCCAGAACAGCGTCTGAAACTTCAATATGCTTTTTATAAAATCAATCCTGAAACAAGGGTACCTCGAGGGAGGCTAATGCAATCAATTAATCAATCAGAAGGGGATAATTATCTTGCTCATCTGAAAGATACTAATTTATTTCCTAAAATATCCATCGTTCCTTCCATAGTGATTATAATTTTAGCGGTAATGTCATGCCTTTCTAATCTTTTCCTTAACCCTGATGATGGCATAGGCATCATGGCTGTTACATTCGTTTTCATGGGGTCGTTTATATATTTCATTTCCTTTTTAAGAAAAACAGCTGATTTCCTACGCACATTGAGGATTTTCACCTCTAGCGTCAGTGCAAGCGAGCATATTGCCCTACTAGATCCGAACATTTTCGATAGTGAACTCAAGGAGCTTATTCCTGCGGTAAAGAAATTTAAAAAGAAATCTAAACTAATGAGGAATCTTGTAAATATTTGCATGATGCAAAGCAGGTCCTCGACGCTAATAAGTATAGTCACAGTCTTTTTCGGGCTATATGGGTTTGTGTATCAATGGGTAGTAAAGATAATAAAAAATAACACCAAAGAAGCTATGATATTCTATGAAAGTATAGGATATATTGAGCTATGTATCGGCATGAGTTCTTATCGCAGGACTTTAAAATATTTTTGCTCTCCTGAGTTTTCATTGGATACCCAGATAAAATTTGATGAGCTTTATCACCCTTTGCTAAAAAAACCGGTGACAAATTCCAAATCCATAGATCAAAAGTTCATCATAACGGGAGCAAATGCAAGTGGAAAGTCAACTTTTGCTAAAACCCTGGCTATTAATGCAATTACTTCCCAGACACTAAATATTTGTTATGCAAAGGAATTTAGCTTGAAGCCTGCTTGCGTTTATACCTCGATGAATTTGGAAGATGATATCGAAGCCGGAGATAGTTTCTATATGGCTGAGATAAAACGCTTAAAGGGCTTCATGGATTCTCTCAATAACGATTCTTACAAGATGTTTTTTGCTGATGAAATCTTAAAAGGTACAAACTCCACAGAACGAATTGCTGCTGCTTCCGCTATTTTAAAGCGATTTGCCAAGAGCAACTGTTTTTTCTGTTTAACTACTCATGATGTCGAGCTTACAAGCATACTTCAGCATTATTATTCGAATTATCATTTTAAGGAAATAACAACAGAGGATGAAATATACTACGATTATAAACTCTATGACGGAATTACTACTGGAAGCAATGCGATAGCTTTACTTAAGTTTTTACGATATGACTCTTCAGTTGTTGATGAAGCATCTAAATTAGCACAGCATTTTGTAAAAGTGAGTGAGTGGGAAATATTGATGCCATAAGATATAGAAAACATTTGGAGTAGGGTCGCTGACAGTCTTATTAAGGGCAAGGTCGGTTTGAGGTGCCGCTGATATTGTTACACTTCCAATATCAGAAGCCGGATTGTTGTTACTGTCTCCTGAATATGTAGCTGTTGGATAGTATCCATCTAATAAACCTACGTCAGTCTTAATAGTTTCTCTTGGCGTGATCGAAGGCGGATTTGAGGTGATAACCAGCATAGGCGAGGCTGGGGACACTATTGCTATATGTACTAATGTCGGAGAAGCTGCGTACATCGCCAACGGCGATAATTGGAAAGTGGCTAGTACTGCTAACAGCATCATCACGAGCATCAATTTTATAGGATTTATCTTTGTTTGTTTCATAGATTATACTCCTTTCGTTTAATAATAGAACCTTCTTTATTCAAACCATTTTTTATTATTTGCATGATAATATAAAAATATAGGTTTAAACTAAAATTGTACAAGGACTTAGTCGAGAAAATTAGTTAAATATAAAAGGAGCTGTTGCAAAATGGCTGTTTATACGCTAAGGCGTATAAACAGCCATTTTGAACTTTATAAAATACAACTTTAGATCAGCTAAATATCTATGTGGTTAGAAAATAAGTTGGAATTACAGCTTAATTGTGCATTATGCAACAGCCCCTTTATTAATCTTTTAGTTATTGTCCCCCATCACGTTTTTTCTATATTAATATAACTCTTATTTCGTGTTCTTTTTCTTTTGACATTGCCTGTAAACAAGAGCGTCTGATCTCCAGTTTCTGTTCCGTAAATGCATATGGTACACCATCCAGGTAAATTTCACTTACTCTATACTGGTCATATTCCAATCCCAACTTATTTTCATAATGAATGCACAGCTTAACACCTGCAAATTGAAGTTTAATAACAGCACATCCTTCTGCGTCAAACTGCTGAAGAAGAAGCTGAGGACAAAATACCAGATTTCCTTTCTCGCTACTAATTCCGAACATTTTGGTTATTACAGTCAGAAGGAGCCAGCTTGCAGACCCGGTTAGATAATGGTACATTCCACGTCCATTTACATCGATATATTCTGGAATGCCAGGATAAATTTTACTTTGTTTAAAATCATCGCAATGCTTAAACAGAGAATCGATGACCTTAAATGCCGCTTCTGCTTTATTTCTAGAATACAATGCGTTTGCATACATAACTGCCATATGGGAAAATACTGAACCATTTTCCTTATGCCCATAAGCAAATCCAAACATTCTCCCCATATCCATCTTTATCTCTTTAAAATCCGTATTCAGACGATACCCACCTACGGATTCCTTATACAAATACTTGTCAGAAGCGTTAATAATCTGATCCACCTGTTCAATAGTGGCAGTGCCCGACATAATGGAAAATACCTGGCTTGTAAGCATCATTCTTACATTATCAGAATAAATTCCTTCTACTTTTCTACCATGGTTGTCATAATAGCCGTTGTAGAAACCACAGTCCTCCTGATCTTGTATCCACTCAGTCTCGCAGATGTGCTTTTTTATCCATTCAGCCTTTTTCAGCAAATTTTCTCTCAGCTCGAGAGTTGAAATGCTTATCTTCTTTCCGCTTATCTCATGACCGCAAGTCTTACAATACTCGTGAAGGATTTTCTGCTTATCTAGAATATTGTCATAAAGTTCTGCATTATCATTAAGCAAAATAGCCATTTCTTCTGAAAGCTCTATTTCTGCGATTCCAGTATCTTTAAGCCATGAAAGTAAATCTGCCATTGTAACTAGATTCTTTGCATACATATTAGTAAAAGCCACGCTTTCGCCTCTTTCCTCAGCCATATCCAAAGCGTCATTCCAGTCAGCACCACGGATGCGGATATGATTGTGCTCACCAACATCCCAGAATGATGATATGTTTTGTAATAGTATATGCTCCAGAACCGTTCCCGTGTATACATTTTTCTGAATATCCTTCTGCCTTTCACCATCTTCCGGCTTCCACAGAAGATCCTTCTTTTCCCCACGAGAAACCTGCATATCCTTAAAGTAAGAGTTCTTCTCCATTAGTATATGTATGTCCCCAGTTTGGTGAATATATAAATCAATGGTCAGAAGCGGCCAGATTCCATGATCCATCCACACACGAGTAATATTATTTCTATCGGCGATGAATTCTCCTTGGTTTTTGCCGATAATCGTTGCATTGGTTCCATCCATGCGAACTCCAGCGAGATTATCTATCAGCATCTGTCTTACACCATCGGGATTCATGATGATAAGTGCTAAACAGTCCTGCCACAGATCTCTCCAGCCTCTTCCCCCTTTTCCGTAATCATGATGTGGCAAAAATGAGCAGCCGTAAATCTTCCTTAAGATTGGCTGAAAGCTTACCCATATCATCCAATTATCAAAACGCAGAGAACCTGTTTCATAGGAAACATTTACTTTATTCTGCCAATATTCCTTTGTATCCTTCCAAGCTTTTTCAAAGGAATCTTCATTTAAATACTTGTCTGCAGCAAGCTTCATGGTTTTTCGATCATTTCCATAAACAAGAGCAACAATGCAGGAAATGCATTCAGATGGTCCTACCTTTTTTTCTTCAAAGCAGAGACCCCCCAATGCTTCATATCCATTAAACTGCATCCCTGAACTTTCTAGTTTTAAGCTTTCATCCTGTAATGCCCCAGGATTTTCGAGGCTTCCACCTTCTCCTATAAATGTTTCTACTAAAGGATAATATCCAATTGGCTTCATTCCTTGTAAAAGACCATATACGCCATACATCTGACTGTTTAACTGGTGACCTCGTTCATCAAAGGACATTGTTGGATTTACAACGATGCCATATTCCTCTGTATAAATTCTGTTAAGCAAAGAAGTCACGTGGCGATGATCCCTTATATTATCTGCAGACCTTCCGTAAAAAGGGATGACAGTGATAAGCTCTATAGATCTTTCCAGGTTTCCGGTGTTTATTACTTTCACATGTAATAATTCTACCAAATCATCTGATGCAGGTACCAGGCTTCTGATTTCTGCCTGTAAATCATACTGTGCAATTTTCCTCCTTACTGTATGATGCATAAGTCCTGCTTCAAGTTCTGTCTCTTCCTTTTTAGAAGAAAACAGCTCTGCCTGTTGAAAGGAAGATTTCCCGGTTAAAGAACACAGCCCATTTCCATCTACTTTGCACCATATATTTCTGCTGCTCTTATCGTTGTGAAGATTTTCAGCACTCACCGGAGGCATAAAGAAAGAGTTTTGGTTTAATTTGGAATCTCCTGATAGATTAGGTGTTACACTGCTCATAACAGAGCTTTCATTTGCTAACGGAAAATATAAATAACTTGTTTTTTCAGGATTTTTTAAAATAAAATCGCCGTTTTTTCCTAAATACTCATAGCCTTCCATTTTTATTTTCTCCATACCTTTATCCTGTTTTCCCCATTTTTTAAGCAAGCAATAGGTCCTGCTACTGATTTATCTCTAATGTCAGCACCTAAGTAATCAGAATCCAGTATTAAAATAGAGCCATCGGGGTTATCATAATCAGCATCCACAATACGGACCTTTGGTATAGAATGAGTTCCATAAGGTTCTGAAATAAAATCCTTAAAATCTTCCGGAAGCTTGATGTTTAAATAAACTTCATTTTCTTTAAAATCAACAGCAAAACACGTGTCAAAATCAGGTTGGTAGAGTTTATTTCCTTCTTTTGAAAAAGCCCTTGCTCCATTAAAATAACAGTTTCCATTAATGTAAGCTGGCTGTTCTTCTTTCTGGAAAATTTCCAAATCGCTGGGTAAAATACGATCCCTGGCATCTACAGCCTCGATGTATTCTTCAAGTGACTCAGTGCAGCCGTCATAGATGGATGTGCCTACTAGATCAAGTGTCCTTCCACCTATGAATATGTTTTGATACAAGCGGTCATCGGCACCATACACCATAGCATACCCTGTTACATCTGTGCTGTGCATAGCATGGTAGGGTGTAGCACGGTTAAGCACTTTTCTCAAAATCATTTTACCTGCAAAAATATTATTTATAAAAGCTGTTCCCTGTGCGTGATTGTCTACAGAGTATTTTGAGCCAAAAATATTATGATCGACCATTGCTGGACCGTGGCTTACTTCGATGAAAAAATCCCTATTGTTGTTATAAAAAAGATTTTTGCTAACTCTAGTGCCTTGAGCCTGCCAATCAAGCCATATACCCAAGGAACAGTCATGGATATGATTATTATGAATTTGCACATCTATTGCAGCGTGTAATTTTATGCCTGCAATCTCATGACCGTAAAATTCCCTTTTTAATGCGATACTGTAAATATGGTTGTTGTAAATTTCGCTGAATACGCATCCTAAATTGCCTACAATGCCATTTTGCCCACAGTCGTAAATGGTGTTGTTGCGGATAATGTGTGAGCCGATTTTCTCCTTGGACCAACCTGCTTTAAGTGCAGAAAATACTGATTCTAATTGATATTGGTATCCTGGTTTGTCTTTGCGGAAAGTTCTAAAGTTATTTCCTGTGGATGCCTCTTTGCCAATGCTTATTCCACTGCATTTAGAATCGTGTATAATATTGTTTTCGATAATCCAGCCTTTGCTCCAGTGCGCTCCGATAAGACCAGGCTGATCAGCAGTAGGTGGCGACCAAGGTGTTGCAGCTTGTGCCATTTCAAAGCCACGAACGGTTATATAATCAACACCTGCATGTTCAGGGTAAAAACAGCATTTGCGCACGTTGATTTCGACTATAGATATGTTAGGGTCTGCGTCATGGAAGTTGGCATATATTATTGTATTTTTATCATCAACCTGTGCAAACCAGCGATACTGCATCTGATCTGGATTTTTTACAGGAACTACTTCGTTTGTCCAATTATCCAGGACTTTAGTATTCACTTTAGGATTTTGAACACCTTCTAAGTTTTCAGCTTCGTAAAAGGACATCCCATCTAGGTACACATCTCCCAGATGCGCAGAATGACCTATAGGATTGATGAGCCAATCCCCGATTACTGTTTCAAGATATGGGTTATAAACTCCAAAGAAAGAATTTGGAAGCATCACTCGCCATACACTTCCTTCGAGCTTTTCCCAAGATTGAATGCGCTCAGAACCTTTAATTATAACTTTTTCACCTTCATAAGCTTCATAAGTGATGCGGCGAGCATTGCTTAATCCAGATTCTTTAGGTTTTACCCATTCTCTATATTCACCCTCATGTACGATGATTGTATCTCCAGAAGCAGCCTTACTCGCAGCCATATTGATAGTGAGAAAAGGCTGAGACTCAGTGCCGTTGTTTTTATCAGAACCACTTTTAGCTACATGGTAAGTATTTGACATACTTAATTCCTCCAATATTTTCATAAAATTCAATATAATTCAACCACCCGTTTCAAAATATCAATGTTAACATTCATGTCGCCGAATATCTCTAATCTATGCCCAACGCCTTCAATTAGTTCTAACCTAATTTGTTCTCGCTCACAATGTGCTTTTAAAACATCAGGCTCCAAATATTTATCTTTTGTCCCAGCTATAACTATGATTATATTTTTCCCTCTTTTTAGAAATTGCAGAGTTTCCTTGACTGGGGTTAGATATATTTGTCTGATATTTATTGCTAACATATCTGCAAGCCAGCCAGCAATTATAGTTCCTAAACTTTTAGAAACAAACAAGATATCTTTGTAAATTGAAAAATCAATTTCATTAACTTGTTCTAAAACAAACTTCTTAATTATATCAATATTTTCTTCATAAGATCTATCTTCCTTTATACAAATTTCATAATTTAATTTTATGCTCTCATATCCATTAACTTCGTATTTAAAAGCTGCGTAATATAACAATGGGTATGAGACACAATAATTCGCACCCGGAAATAATACTATGAGATTTTTTATTTCATTTTCCATTTCAAGCCTCCCTTATAAACAAAAATTGTTTAATTACAAAGAAACCGACACCAAATACTTATATAGTGTCGGTTATTAATCCTAATTATGTCGGTGTGTTTCAAAAAATGATCAAATCAGTTGACACATTTTGTTTTATCATGTTCACAAAATCTGATGAAATCAACACTTTAAGTGATATCAAAACTTAAAGGGTGTTAACTGATTTGAATCACGCCATTATGTCCATTTTAGTTTGTATTCAATAGCTGAAACTTTATGTTCTAAAACCTCAACACGGTTCTCCATACTGATATTTTCATCAAGTTTGCGATTGAGTATTTCATGACCTTCGCAAAGTATTGATATTGCACGGTCTATCTCGTTTTCAATTTTAACATTGATTTTTGTAACTTCTTTTTGTACATTAGCAATATCTTGTTTCATAGAATTCATATCTTGTTTCATAGAATTCATATCTTGTTTCATGCCGCTTTGAGTTTCAAACATGGAATTCATATCTTGTTTCATGCCGCTTTGAGTTTCAAACATGGAATTCATATCTTGTTTCATGCCGCTTTGAGTTTCA
>Ga0209629_10001206_pt1 | contig 15893 bp, 13 predicted proteins | sample TergutCu122P5_FD_187286 | JGI IMG/M metagenome (GOLD analysis project Ga0209629, IMG submission 187286) | Cubitermes ugandensis P5 segment gut microbial communities from Kakamega Forest, Kenya - Cu122 P5 (SPAdes) (version 2) | ecosystem: Host-associated > Arthropoda: Insects > Digestive system...
CAGCGCCCTGCTTTTTGACATAGCGCTTGCAAAACGAACCGGTTTCAATGTCATACGTAAACATATAAAGGTAGAGCCTATGCGCTGGTACTATCATTGCGACCGGCTTGGCGTGATGGTATGGCAAGATATGCCTAATATATGGGAACCGGATGGAGAAGATTCAATTGCTATCCGTTCTCAATTCCGTACCGAATGGAAAGAGATAATAAATCAGTTGATAAGCGTCCCGGCTATCGTAACTTGGGTACCTTTCAATGAAAATTGGGGCGCATTTGATGTTACCGAAATAACGGATTGGACAAAAAAATACGATCCTTCACGCCTTGTGAACGGTAATACAGGTTATAACTATGCTCCCAATTACCGTCCGGTATATGGTGATCCGGGTAACGGCGATTTTGTAGATCTTCATAATTACGGTCCAATAAACGATAAAAATACTCCAAAACCGGAAGAAAAAAGGGCTGCATCGATTGGCGAATTCGGGGGTAAAGGGCTTTTTGTAAGAGGACATCTCTGGCCGGTGAAAAATAATGCGTATGAAATAATGATCAACAAAGATATCCTCTCCGACACATTTGTTACGCTATTGACGGAAGTGGAACAAATGATGGTTTACCGAGGGGTGAGTTGCGCTATATATACCCAGACTACGGATGTTGAACATGAGATAAACGGATTAGTCACATACGACCGGAAGGTTGAAAAGATGGACTTCGAAAAAGTAAAGGCTATTAACCAAGCAGTAATAAAGACAAGCAAAGAGCTCAATAAATAATATTTTTTCAAAATCCATTCCCTTTCAGCATCAGTCCGGCCTTCTCATCCAATCCGAACATCAGGTTGAAATTTTGGACAGCTTGTCCGGATGCGCCTTTCAACAGATTATCAATTACGGAAATGATAAGTAATCTGGTTTCATGCTTTTCGAGAGACAAAATGCATTTGTTGGTATTGGTTGCTTGTTTTAGGTCGGGAAGATTGTCTGTAATAAAAGTGAATGCCGCATTGCTATAGAAATCGAAATATAGATTTTCTATTTCTTTTTGAGGCAAATGGCAAGAAGTATAAGCGCTGACGAAAATACCGCGTGTAAAATTGCCGCGTACCGGAATGAAATTCAGAGGCGAAACCCATTCGGGCTGCAGTTGCAACAGCGATTCTTTTATTTCCTGCAAATGCTGATGTTCAAATGGCTTGTAAATAGAAATATTATCGGCTCGCCAACTGAAATGCGTAGTGGTCCCGGGTTTCACACCCGCACCGGTTGAACCGGTAATGGCATTTACATGGATTTCGTCTTTTAATAACTGATTAGCAGCTAAAGGTAAAAGCGCTAATTCGATAGCAGTTGCAAAACAACCGGGACAGGCAATACGCGAAGCTGTTCGGATAGAGGTTTTATTCAGTTCAGGCAAACCGTAAACGAAACCTTCTGCAGCATCCTTATGCCGAAAATCGGTGGATAAGTCAATGATTTTTAAGGAATCCGGAATTGAATGCGTTTGCATGAACATTCGACTGTCACCATGCCCGGAACAAAGAAAAAGGGCATCTATTTCTTGTAAAGAAAATGTCTCGGCAAAAGTCAAGTCCGTTTCTCCGATAAGTCCTTCATGCACATCGGCAACCCGGTTACCGGCGTTACTCGTGCTGTGGACAAAACTGATTTCAACGTTAGGATGATTGATTAACAAACGAATCAATTCTCCGGCAGTATATCCTGCTCCTCCAATGATTCCGACTTTAAGTTTCATTTTCCGGTTCTTTTCTGTACAGCATAATAAATTTTTGTCGGAATAGCGGTAATTTTTGTAAAGCCTTTAGCGTCATCGGCAGTCCATGCTTTATTGATTTCACCGTATTCGCCGAAATCGGTTTTCATTAAATCATAATCGCTTTCCACGCCAACTAAGGTATAACCGTAAGGACGAAGTCGTATAATCGCCGTCCCGGTTACGTTTCGTTGCGAACTTTGCAGGAAGGCTTCAATGTCGCGCATGACCGGTTCGAGATATTGCGCTTCGTGAAGAAACATACCATACCAATTGCCGACTTGGTCTTTCCAATACTGCTGCCATTTGGTGAGCGTATGTTTTTCAAGTAATTTATGTCCGTTGATAATGAGTATCGGAGCGGCAGCTTCAAAACCGACTCGTCCTTTGATTCCGATGATGGTATCGCCGAGATGCATATCGCGTCCAATCGCATATCGAGATCCTATGCGCTCAATTTCCTGAATTGCTTTTACTTTGTCGGAAAATGGCTTTCCGTTAACGGCGGTGATTTCGCCTTCCGTGAAAGTAATTGTCAACATTTCTTCACCTTTTTCCTTCAGTTGAGAAGGATAGGCTTCTTCCGGCAAAGTTTGGTTTGGTTGTAAGGTTTCTTTCCCGCCGATGCTGGTTCCCCATAGTCCCTTGTTGATAGAATAGACCATTTTGGTAAAATCGGCTTCGTATCCGTGTTCCTTTAAATAATTGATTTCGTATTCACGGGTAAGATGTAAATCGCGGGTAGGCGTAATGATACCGATTTCGGGAGCTAATACATCGAAAGTCAAATCGAAACGTACTTGGTCATTTCCTGCGCCTGTACTTCCATGCGCTACATAATCAGCGCCAATCTCTTTTGCATAATTGATAACGGCAAGGGCTTGAAAGATACGTTCCGAACTGACGGATATGGGATAAGTCCCATTTCGCAGTACGTTTCCGAAGATCATATACTTGATGCTCTTTTCATAATAATCCCGAGTGATGTCGATGCTTACATGTTTTTTCGCGCCTAACCGGTATGCACGTTCTTCGATACGCTTTAAATCTTCATCCGAAAATCCTCCGGTATTTGCTAAAGCTGTATAAACTTCATACCCTTTTTCTTTTGATAAATACATGGCGCAAAAAGAGGTATCCAATCCTCCGCTGAACGCTAAAACTACTTTTTCCATATTAATTTTATATTAACCTTTTATCCTTAACCTTCGCCTTCTGCCTTCGCCTTCTGCCTTTTCGGATCGAACAACATTGCCGTACAAATACAGTAACGGCGATTGGTTCGTTGCAATATATCGTAATTGACACAACCTTGACAGCCACGCCAAAAAGCTTCATCATCCGTTAGTTCGGCAAATGATACCGGAACATATCCTAATTCAGTGTTAATTTTCATTACAGCAGATCCCGAGGTCAAACCGAAGAGCTTAGCGTCAGGGTATTTTTCTCGAGACAAGAGAAATGATTTTTCTTTAATTTTCCTTGCCAAACCGTGATTTCGAAATTTTTCAACTACAATTAATCCCGAATTAGCTACATATTGTTTGTTTCCCCAGCTTTCGATATAACAAAACCCGGCGAACTCTTTATCTACTAAAGCAATAATGGCTTTCCCTTCACGAATTTTTTGTTCGACATATTCGGGTGTTCGTTTAGCAATTCCCGTGCCACGCACTTTTGCTGCATCTTCAATGGTTTGCAAAATGATGGGAACGAACCGGAGATGTTCCTCTCCCGCTATGAGAATTTCAACTTGATTTTTGATCATTTCCTTGTGAAACTCTTACTGTGAGATTCTTATATCTTCGTTTTCACCCTTGAATCCGGGAATAATTTTTGCCAGCATATCTGAAATTTCCTCTCTTGATACTCCTTCGCGAGGAATTAGCAATAGTGTATCATTACCGGCAATAGTTCCCAAAATAACAGACGAAGCGCGTGCATTGATATCCGAAGCGATGTCGTTTGCAAAACCCGAACGAGTCTTGATAACGCCAAGCCGGTACGAAAAATCAAAGGACAGGAACCCGCGACTCGATGCCGGTGGAATCTTTTCTCTTGCAGTAACTCGGTTTTGATAATTGAGTTCTTGGTTAGGATTCATGTAAATGTAATTCCCCTTTTCATCCGGCATTTTACTGATTTTTAATTGCTTTATGTCTCTTGATAAAGTGGTTTGAGTAATTGCAAATCCCTTTTCATGCAAAAGTTTTAATAATTTACCTTGACTATTGGGAGAATATGTGTTCACTAACTCCTGAATAATAGCTAAACGTCTTCTTTTAGTTATCATCTTAAATAAATATGCTAAATTAAGATGCAAAAATATGTAAATTTTTAATAGGCTGTATAATTTCTTTGAATTATTTTTTTTTGTAGTTTTGCAGTATAAATTGAACCAATGAAAAAAAGTATGAAAACAACATCAAGAAGGCAATTTTTAGCTGCTACTTTATCGGGAGCAGCAGCGACTTTGGTTGCACCTATCGGATTAAAAGCCGGAAACGCAATCAATTCCCCAGAAGTAATACCATCGAAAGTTTTTGGTGCAAACGATCGGGTGAGAGTAGCTGTGCTGGGAGTAAACGGACGCGGGCAAAGCCATATCGAAACGTTGATGAAAATTCCCGAAGCATCGGTTGTAGCCTTATGCGACCCCGATGCGGTAGTTTTAAACAAACGGGCAAACGAGTTTGAGGCTAAGTATAAACAAAAAATAGCCACAGAGCAAGATTTTCGTAAACTCTATGATCGTAAGGATATTGATGCAGTGACGCTTGCCACCCCTAATCATTGGCATGCACTGCAAGCCATCTGGGCTTGCCAAGCCGGTAAAGATGTATATGTGGAAAAACCGGCGACTCACAATGTTTTTGAAGGACGTAAACTCATTGAAGCCGCCTATAAATACAATCGTATTGTTCAGCACGGAGTTCAACTGCGCAGTTCCGAAGCCATACGCGAGGCGATTCAATTGCTTCGTGACGGTGTCATCGGACGGGTTTATATGGCGCGTGGATTGGTTTTCCGGTGGCGACCCGATATTGGCAATAAAGGAATTTCTAAAATACCCGATGGTCTTGATTATGACCTTTGGTGCGGACCGGCTCCGATGGCGCCGTTCACGCGAAACCTCGTACATTACAATTGGCATTGGCACTGGAATTACGGTAACGGTGATGTAGGTAACCAAGGTATTCATGAAACTGATCTTTGTATGTGGGGATTAAATGTCGGTTTGCCGGAACGGATCACTTCCATGGGTGGTAAATTTCTATGGGACGATTGCAAAGAAGTACCTGAAATACAAACATCCGTTTATCATTATCCAAAAGAAAAGAAAATGATTCAGTTTGAAGTGCGAAATTGGTGTACAAACCTCGAAGATGGCGCCGGAGTAGGAAATATCTTTTATGGCGACAAAGGATATATGGTTGTCAAAGGATATGATACCTATGAAACCTATCTCGGAGAAAAACGCGAGAAAGGCCCGTCAAGAACTACACCCGATGAACTCACACTGCATTTCAAGAATTGGATTGAAGCCATACACCGCCGCGACATGAGTCTGCAAAACGGTCCGGTTGAGACGGGACACTTAGCTTCCGCGCTTGCGCATCTCGGTAATATTTCTTACCGACTGGGTCGACAACTCACTTTCGATCCGGTAGCGGAACGCTTCACGGGAGATGAAGACGCTAATACTATGCTGACAAGACAATACCGTTCGCCGTATCTTTTACCCGAAAAAGTATAACAAATGAAAACACATCTTCTTAAATTTATAATTATTTCTGTTGCCGTGGCAATCTCAACCATAGGAAAAGCGCAACCCGGAATCACGTTGCGTACCGATATAGCAGGGAAAAAAGTGGATGTCCTGTATAACGGACGGATTTTTACCTCTTACATCTATCCGGATGACTTAGAGAAACCTGTCCTTTACCCTATTTATACTTCTTCGGGAATTGTCATTACACGAGGATTTCCACGCGACCCGAGGCCGAATGAGCGGGTCGACCATCCGCATCAAGTAGGATTGTGGTTTGACTTCGGCGATGTGAACGGGCTTGATTTTTGGAACAATTCTTACGCCATACCGGCTGACCAAAAATCCAAATACGGCTCCATAAAACACCGGCAAATCCTTAAAGCCAAAAACGGGCAAAAAAAAGGCATCCTTGTCACAGCCTCCGACTGGGTGGATTCTGAAGGTAAAGTTCTTTTGAAGGATAAAACCACTTATGTTTTCAGTGGTGAAGGGAATCGTCGTGTCATACAACGCACTACGGTACTCACCGCGCAGACGCCCGTAGTCTTCACCGACAACAAAGAGGGATTGATAGGCATTCGAATGGATAGAGCGTTTGAAGAACCCTCCAATAAACCCGAAGTATTTCTCGACACCAACGGTAATCCTACTGAAGTGCCTGTAATGAACAACGAAGGCGTGAACGGCGTCTATCGGAACGCAGAAGGATTTGAAAAAGAACGTGGAGTTTGGGGTAAACCCACGCGTTGGGTATGTCTTTCTGCTGTCAAATCCGGCATCGAAATCTCGATAGCGATTATCGACCACAAGAAAAATCCGGGTTATCCGGCGCATTCTCATGCACGCGGCTACGGACTTTTTGCAACCAACAATATGGGTAGTCGGGTGTTTGATGAAAAGGCGCCTCTGTTCACGCTTAAATTGAATCCTAAACAATCAGTCGCTTTTACGCATACGATTGTGATTCAAGACGGCGATTTTCTGACGGATGCGGATATAAATGCCTACAAATAAAAATCTTCGGTTAAAGACCTGTATTCATCACTGTAGGTTTGCTTTGTTTTTCCGATATAAAAATGATCTTCCATCGTGCCTTGGTCGATAAGTGAATATTCCAATAAAACGCGTTTGGGAGGATGATTTTGCAGGGAAGAAACCAACGTTTTCCGACAGAGAAACAATTGATTATCAACAGCGGATGCCTGTGCTTTTTCCATACGGTCGAAAGGTAAAATAAAAGCTGCTTTTCCGGAAGGACTTAATAGTGATGCGGTTTTTTTGATTAAATCCTCCCAAGGTAAAGAATCGTTATGTCGGGCAAGATTGCGTTTTTTATCGGGCGATTGCAACGAATGTGCGAAATAGGGTGGATTAGAAACAATCAAATCATATCGCCGGGAAGATGTAAAATCCTGAAACGCTGTCAACCTTACGCTTAGACGATTGTGAAAAGGCGAATTCGTGAAATTGATTTCTGCTTGTTTACACGCATTTTCATCGATATCAATAGCATGAATAAAAGCAACCGAACGTTGCGCCAGCATTAATGCAATCAATCCCGTACCGGTTCCGATATCCAGAATGTATTCCGCATGCCGGCAATCGGCCCAAGCGCCTAAAAGCACGCCGTCGACTCCAACTTTCATAGCGCATAAATCGTGATACACAGTAAATTGCTTGAATCGAAAATAGGGATTAGACATGGCTTGGTTTATTACATTCTCTGTGAATTTTTAACAAAATGTTCGGGAATGTCGGTTGCCATATCGGTAACTTGCAGGTTATCGTTAGTTTTAACAATGCGCAGTTGATCATACAGTTCACCGGTTTCGGTATAGCTTTTAAACATAAGTGTATCAGAGGAAATCTCAACTATTTGGTAAAACCGCAACCCGTTGCCGAAGCGATCGTATATGTTTGGGTAACTAATTTCGTAATCTTTGGGTGAAGCATGGCTAATTAGATACACAGGCGTTGAAAAAGTATTATTTTTCTCTTTGTTGATCATGCGGGCGTAGCAATGTTCGTGTCCCTGCAACACCATATCGACGCCGTATTCGCGTATCAAGGGATCGAAAAGGTGACGAATCAGGTAATGCCTGAATTTCCCGCGCACTGAATACAACGGGTGGTGCAGAACCACGATTTTCCATTTTGCATCCTGTGCTTTTATAAGCGCTTGTTTAAGCCAACGCCGCTGCGAAAACAGCGTCCACGTATCACGATTGGAATCTAACGTGATAATGGCAGTATTACCGTAACGCGTATCAAAGACGGCATTCCCGTTGTTTTGACTGTCAATTAGGTAAGAAAAAGTATCAATAAATCGTTCGTCAAGCTTACCAATTAATCCCTTGCGATATTCATGATTTCCGGGGCAAGCGATTACGGGTGTAGTTTCAGTAATGGAATCCATAGAAGTAAAATATTCGTTCCAATACCGGTCATGAGGGCGTTCAACAACATCGCCGCCAAGAATCCAAAATGCTGCATCTTTTTCATTTTGACTGATTGAGGAGAACAGTTTTCCGGCTGTACCGCCGATTTTATCTTGAATATCGCCGATATAAACAAAACGGAAATGATCGCTTACGCTTAGGTTGAAAGTATACCAAGCGGATGATTTGCCATTCGTTGAAACGCAATATTTGTATTTTCCTTCCGGCAAGCCGGTCAATTTGGAGTGATAAGTAACGGTGATTCCCGCTTGTGTACGCAATATTTTACCTTCTGCCGGGACAGTAAGGGTGTCGGTGGTGGTCGATTTGACAATGAATAATTGAGAAGCCGCTAAGGTATCGCCGCATTGCCAGCTCACGTTTCTCGATAATGCTCCTTCGTTGCCGGGCGTAAGTTGAATCCGCACCGGCGCTTCGCTGCTTGAATAGGACGGTTCAACGGGATTACCAAACCAAGCGTACCATTTTTTGCTGCAAAAAATAATGAGAATACCGAGTAAAATGGAAATTATAAGCAGCTTGAAAACTTTTGAGCGATTTTTATGTTTCATTTTCCGGGCAATTATTTATCTGGAACTCTCAGCTTATTCTCGGTCATTCGAGTAAGATACTGTTGTACGACGGATTTTGTCAACGACTCATTTTTGTTTTGCTCTTCAACTTGTCCGATTAGGTTGTTGCGAAGCAAAGAATCGGTTCTGTAATTGTAAACCGCGGTTGTTTTCTCGCCGTCGAACTGTTGCATGTAATCGCCTTTCACTAATTGATATATCCCATTGTTGTAATTAATCACAAATTTATCGTTAACTTTAGTTGTAAAAATATCTTGCCCGTAAGCAAAATAAGGTTTGTCAAAATTCAGATAACTCAAAATCGATGGCATAATGTCGGTCTGTTGAACGGGAATAGAATCGACTAATCCTTTGAGATTACTTCCGGGTCGGTAAAACAATACAGGTATGGAGTATCGGCCGAGACCGGTAAAATATTCGTCATGGACCGGCGTACAAGAATGGTCGGCGCAGATTACAAAAAGCGTATTATCGTACCATTCATATTGCGACATCTTCCGGAAAAATTTCCGGATTGAATAGTCGGTATAGGCAATGCCTTTTAAGATGGGGTGCTTGCCTTCGGGGAATTGATCTTTGTATTTTTCCGGAAGTCGGAAGGGGTGATGCGATGAGGCTGTGAAAATTGATGTAATGAACGGCTGTTTCATTTTACCCATTTGATCGGCATAGAATTGCAGGAATTCTTCATCCCAAATTGCCCAAGTGCCATCAAAATCGTGGCTGTTGTTGTATTGCTCATATCCGAAGAAATCATCGAAACCGGCTATTTTAGCAAATGCTTGAAAGCCCATGGAACCGTTAGGCGCTCCGTGAAAAAAAGCCGAATAATATCCTTTTTGTTTCAATACACAGGCAAGGCTGCTGATATCGTTGGTGGAATAGTTGGTAAGGAAAAACGGCTCGATAAACATCGGGATACTTGATAATATCGAAGGCATGGCATCGATCGATTTCGTGCCGTTGCAGTAGGAATATTTGAATGTTAGACCTTGCGTTAACATTGAATCCAAAAAAGGAGTGAATCCGCGATAGGTTCCGTCTTCCAAGCCGGGATTGAAAAATCCCGTGGTCTCTTTTCCCAAACTTTCCCAAATAATGATCACAACATTGAGCGGTTTGAATTCGCCTTGGGGTTCCGGATGATGCAAAGGAGAATACAAGGAGGTCATATCGCTTTCATTATTAAAATAGTCCGGAACTTTGAATACTTTCCGATGAACAGTGCGAATTAAACAAAAAGGAGTATTCAATACAACCGCAGTTTCATTTCCATTATTTACGAATTTATTGGCATGACTAACCGTCAGCGGTCGCGTGTAATCGCCAAATCCGCCGCGAATGCCTATCACCGAATAAAATGCGATAACCGCAAGTAGAGCGGTGTGGGCCAAGTAATATACAAAACCGGCCCGCTGAGCGCCAACGGATTTTCGAGGAGTGCGATAAAGCAGCCATAAAACGGCAACCGATGCAAGGGCAAAAAGCGTAACATACCAATATTGAGCGATGGCTGTAAAAATGATTTTGGAAAGACTGCCGGTGGTTTCGTTACCAAATTCCGAGAATATCGACCAAGTAGTCCGTCGATTGGTAAAACGGAAAAACGGGATATCCACACAGTTGATAATCACTGCAATTCCGTTGGTTATCACAAACCATCCGCGCGCAACCGCTTGATAACTCTCATTATTTCTGAATCGAAAGGGGATCAGTTGCATAGCTATATACAAAGCGTTAATATAGAGTAACGCCGAAAGATCGAATTGCATACCGCCTTTAAACAGGGTCAACAAATGCGAAGAATCTACACCCGGAAAATAACTCTTGTTCACCACGAAAAAGAAAAGTCGCGACAAAGTAAACACAACCAACACCAACAAAAAATTACAAGCAAACGCCCATGCAGGTTGACTTATAAGGAAATCACGAATTTGATTATACTTTATCTTTCTCATCCCGGGATATTTAATATTTACAGTTTTTCGCTGCAAAAATACAAATTTATTTAGAGATAAGATTAGTTTACAATTAAATGTGCAAATCTTTTCTGTAAAGGCTAAACCGAAAAAGCGGGCTTAGTAGGCGTGCGTTAAATTATTTTGTTTAGAAGTAATAATTAAAAGAATTAGCCTACAAGGAGACTTTTGCTCCTTTTTCAATTAATTTTTCAAGTTTTTAGCTTATTTTATAAAGGAATCATTACCTTTGGCGAATAAAAAAACGCATAAAAAAGGAAAAACGTATGAAAAAGTATCTTGAAAAAGGAGTTTTAGTCGGTATTTTTTGTTCCTTATTTTTGTTTGGTTCATTTACCGACAGTCAAGCGGTGAACGATGAAACGCTTACAATTGTAGCCTCGATAACTGTTAAGCCTGAATTCAAAGAAGAGGTCTTGAAAGCGATTCAAAAGGTAGTAAGTGCTACCCGTAAAGAACCGGGGAACATTTTTTATGATGTATTCGAAGATGTAAATAATCCGTTGAAGTTTGTTTTCATCGAAACCTGGAAATCGCAAGCCGCGATTGATTCGCATAAAAAGAGCGCTCATTTCAACGAATTTGTGAAAGCGGTCGAAGGGAAAGGAACTTTAGAAGCGGTTACATTGAGGCAAAAGTTATAGCGGTGTCTATTTCCATTCATCCTTAATGATTAATCTAAAAGTTGATGATACAAAAATTATTTTTTTTTATATCCTGCTTCATGTTATTAGTAAACTGTACCGGAGCCAACAAAGCCGAAGCGGACCATTGGTTCCTGTTGGCAGGGTCTTATTCGGATGGAACCGGTCCGGGTATTTATGTTTATGATTTTAATATTCAAACGGGTGATTTTACGTATATAAGCGATATCAAACAAGTCGTGAATCCTTCTTATTTAGTTGTTTCTCGCGACGAACGAATGGTTTATTCGGTGAATGAAACACAAGAAGGCGGAGCAAGCGCTTTCCGGTTCGATAAAAGCGACGGCGCTCTGAGTTTTGTAAATTCTCAACCGGCGTTTGGCGCATCCCCATGTTATATTAATATCGATAGTGGACAAAACTTTATTCTTACAGCGAATTACAACGGAGGAAACCTTTCGGTTTTTCCTTTGGATAAAGAAGGTAATATTAAGCCGGTATCCATGAATATTAACCTGAATGTTCCGGATTCTCCGGCTTCACGAGCACACACGGTTGTTTTTTCTCCGGATGAGACACGATTGTTGGCAACCGATTTGGGAAAAGATCGTATTTATTCATTCGTCGTAAAACCGGAAGCGACGGATAGTTTTCTTGTACTGCCTGCTGCAAGTGTGACTGATTTGGAAACAGGTTCGGGACCTCGTCATTTGGCTTTCCATCCCACCGGGAAATATTTGTACTGCCTCAATGAATTATCCGGAAAAATCACCGCTTTTGATTACAAGGGAAACAGCTTATACCCAATACAATCCATTCCTTCTGATACAACCCGATCTTCCGATAGAAAGGGGAGCGCCGATATTCATCTAACTTCTGACGGGAAGTTTCTTTATTCATCCAATCGACTGAAAGCAGACGGTATTGCTATTTTCTCCGTCGATCCCAAAAACGGACAATTGACGAGAATCGGTTATCAACCGACCGGAATTCATCCGCGCAATTTTGTTCTTTCGCCGAACGATAAATTTTTGTTGTGCGCCAATCTCAGTTCGAATAACGTTCAAATTTTTGAAATCGATTCAACTACCGGTTTATTACACGATACGGGAAAAGAAATGCGGTTGGATAAGCCCGTGTGCTTAAAGTGGGTGAGGAAGTGATAATTTATAATTTGTAATTTGTAATTTATAATGGATGACAGGTTATATCCCTTAAAGTTTGAGCCGATATTAAAAGAAATTATTTGGGGAGGCGACGAAATCTGTCGTTTCAAGAATATAAAGCCGATACGAAATGGTATCGGAGAAAGTTGGGAAATATCGCATGTAAAAAACAATGTATCGATTGTTTCTACCGGTGAACTGAAAGGAAAATCACTCGAGGAATTGATCGAAACTCATCGGGAAAAACTTTTAGGTAAAAAAGTTTTAGATCGATTCGGGACAATTTTCCCGTTGCTGATTAAATTTATTGACGCGCGTGAATCGCTTTCTGTCCAAGTACATCCCGATGATTTATTGGCAAGAAAACGGCACAATTCTTTCGGGAAAACCGAAATGTGGTATGTGATTCATGCAACCCAAGATGCATTCCTGTATTCCGGTTTTGCCCGGGCAATAACGCCGGACGAATATGTGCGAAGTCTCGATGATGATTCCTTTGTGAATTATTTGCAGAGACACGAAGTAAAGGCAGGAGATGTTTTTTTTCTGCCGGCCGGTAGGGTTCATGCCATTGGCGCGGGATGTTTTATTGCCGAAATTCAGCAGACTTCCGATATCACTTATCGGATTTACGATTATAACCGGAAGGATGCAAATGGTCGATCGCGCGAATTGCATACGGAGTTGGCAAAGGATGCGATTGATTATGCACTATATCCCGATTATAAATTGAACTATATTCCGGGGCAACAGAAGGTGCAAGGACTTGTTGCTTGCCCGTATTTTACAACGAATCTGATTGAAGTAAAAGAAAGCAAATCAATTCAAACGGCGCATCGGGATTCTTTCACCATTTATATTGGCTTGAAAGGAAGCGTTCAGTTGACTGCCGACAACGATTTTTCCATCGAAATTCGTCAAGGTGAAACCGTTTTGCTTCCTGCTGAAAATTGCTCGGTCACTTTGACTTTTAACGAAAATGGGAAATTATTGGAAACCTATATTTAATCCGATTTCACCCACCGATCATCATGCACCTTTATTGCTCTTGTATCAATGTATAGATCCTCTTTTTCGGGAATAGCGATTTCGTAGGTTTTCCCCTGACGGACGGTTAATTTACTGTCTCGCAGCCAAGGATTAAATTCTTTCAGCAGCATGTAGTTTAAACCATAGTTTTGAGCAAAAACGGAAAAATCATCAATGGTTTGCGTTACAGTAACCCGTTGGAAAGGAATCGGAGGATACAAATCTTCTTTTTTAATCACAAAACCGTATTGATAGGGATTTGCGAATAGTTGTTTAAGTGCAAGAATACGGAATATATAGCGAGAGGTTTCCGAAACCAGCAATAAGTCAAGGGCTGAATTCACTTGCTGACTGTTTAAAGCAGAACTCATTTTAGCCATACCTGCATTATAGGAAGCGGCGGTATTGATCCAACTACCGTATTTTGCATACGCATCACGGAAATAGCGACAAGCAGCATCTGTCGCTTTTTCGATATGATAACGTTCATCAACTTCTGAATTGATTTCTAATCCGTATTCTTTACCGGTGGATTCCAGCAGTTGCCAAAATCCGGCGGCATTTGCAGGGGACAACGCGCGGATGTCCAAATTACTTTCAATAACGCATAAGTATTTGAAATCGTCCGGTATACCGTTTTTTTTCAAGAGTGGTTCAATGATCGGGAAAAAGCGGTTGGCGCGTTTCAGATACAACAAGGTGGTAGCGTGAAGATACGTAAATATATTGATTTCACGGTCGAATCGTTCGCGCAGGTCAAAACGAGTCAAATCGATTGTTTCTCCGCAAAATCCAACTTGGTCCGGTATCGGCATCGAATTGGTTTGAGATAAAGTATAATAATTTCGTTCGACATGATCCGGTTTATTTCCGGTCGTCGCTTCTTTATTGGATAAGAAAAACAGTCCCAACATCAATAGAAAGCCTGCTCCAAAAAACAACAGTAATAAATTCGTTCGTTTCATAGGTACATTATTTATTGGATCGTAACACATTAACCGCTTTTGACATCGTTCGGGCTTTTCCTCTCGAATCTTTATATTCTACTATTACATAATAGACGCCGGTTGGAACAAATTTACCGTTTACCCTACCGTCCCAACCTTTGGACGGGTCGTTCCACTGATAAAGCAGATTTCCCCAGCGATTGAAAACAGACGCTTTGAAGTTGACTATCGAAGTAAAAGCGATTTTCAGTTCATCATTCACGCCGATAGAACTACCGGGGCTGAAAGCATTGGGTATTTTTACTACCGTGTTATCAATAGTTAAAGGAAAAACGTTGGTTGTATCCACACAAATCGATTGTCTGTCGCTTACCTCCAAACCTACTTGGTAAACTCCGTCCCGGTCGAAGGTGTAACGCAGGACTTTATCGGTATAACGGACGATTGACGTCATTTGACCGGTTATACTGTCTTTTTGTAATATTTTCCAAATATAAAAAGCGGCAACAGGGTCATTGGCATAAGCAGTGAAAGTATAATCAATCGGGGCTGAGCCGCCCAAAGCATCCCCCGCATGATGTATTTCATTATCGGAGTGTTCTTTGTTTGTTTCCGCCGTATAATGCGCTTCTACCGCAATTGCCCGATATTCATCCGAGCGGATTGCTTGAGGAATACCGAAATGTTCGGCAATTTGATCACCGGATAAGGTAAAAAAAGTATTCTTCAAGGGAGCGGGAATCACGGTTTCAGAAATCGGTTCATGCCATTCCATAGTTCCTTCTTTCAGTAGAAATTGTTTTTTATCTTCATTCCAATAGAGCGAATCGTATTGCAGATGATATATTCGGGTAAGATTTCGCGGCGCTCCCGTAGGTAAGTAATAGGCGAGTGGTTCGGCTTCCACGTCGGCCGAAATTTTCAGAAACGAGCACTTATCTTCTTCTTCCATAGCCACTAAGTTAAAGAAACGAGGAACATACCGGCTGTAATCAAAAATCCAAACGTAGTGTGGAAGTTCTTCTGTCGGAGGTCCTACAAAATATCCGCAGTCGTCTTGAATATCAGTTATATAAGACATATTTCCGTTTTGAACGGAAGAAATAGGAGTCGCATTGTTGGCATTTTCTTTGTATTGATACCATTGGTGCTTTTCGGAATTAATGGATGTAAAACTGATTCGGGCGCCCGAAAGGCCGTTTAATACATACACTTCTAAGCGGTATTGCGTATTATTTTCCGCTCGTAAAGGTACACCGCTTCCACCTCTGACTGAATATTGAGCGGCAAGCGGTGAAAAAAGACTCATGATCATCAAAAAAAGTAAACTTCGTTTCATCTGTACAAATATATTATTTTTTTTCTACCTTTGTAAATTACCAATCAAAAAAAGTAAAACGGATAAGCTAAGAAAATCACTTGATAATCAGTACGTAACATATCGATTTACTATATTTTGCCTTTTGTTAAAAAAGCAGAAAGGTACATAGTTAAGCGATAGTTACCTTACTTATTCGTTACCTGTTTTTAATGATACATACAGTTTT